>ENA-OYXX01000290-OYXX01000290.1-human-gut-metagenome-genome-assembly--contig:-NODE-290-length-24304-cov-9.667739_pt1 | contig 24304 bp, 22 predicted proteins | sample MGYA00243976_ERZ653434 | MGnify/ENA primary metagenome ERZ653434 (study PRJEB26926, sample SAMN06165112) | human gut metagenome | biome: ENVO:00009003; feature: ENVO:2100002; material: ENVO:00002003...
TATATTAGTGCAAATTTCATCTGCACCATGTAGGGAACGGATTTATCCGTTCCGTCTTTTAGTAGCGCTTTGGCGCTTCTCCTATACATTTATTGCGGCTTCCCGACCGGAAACTGCCGACGAAACCGTAAAACTCTCGCGCTACGTTAGTGCGCTGCCGGATTTTGCGGCATCCCATAGTAGGGGCGAGCATTGCTCGCCCGTTTGCAATGGCCTTGCCGGTACCCACAGGTCGGGATACCGCAAAAACCGAATCGGTACAACTTAAATGCGCTATTAAAATCCGTGCGCTTGCGCACACAATACTTATTCACTATTACCTATTACTTCTTCACTGCGGCGCTTGCGCCGCCCCTTACTCCGGGTCGAGGTCATAGCTGCTGAGGTCTATCCTTATCTCCGTGCCCTTGCCGGGGTCGGAAACGGCGGATATCTCGTGCCCGAGCTTGCGGCAGACACGGCGGCAAAGATACAGCCCGAGTCCGCTCGCGCGCAGGTCGGCACGGCCGTTGAGTCCCGTGTAGCCCTTGTCGAAAATGCGGGGCAGATCCTCGGGCGCGATGCCTATGCCCGTGTCGCGTATGCACAGTGTTTTCGGCTCGGCAAGATATATCCTCACGCTGCCCTCGCGCGTGTATTTAAGCGAATTTGAAAGCACCTGCTCGACGACGAAGGCCAGCCACTTCTCGTCGCTGACGACGCTCACGCCCGACGGCTCAAGCTCAAGGCTCAGCCGCTTTGAGATGAACTCGCCGGCAAATTTCTTCACCGAGCGGCGAATGAACGGGTCAAGCTCAAACTCGCGGATGACATAGTCGCTGCTCTCGGAATCGAGGCGCAGGTACACAAGCGCCATCTCGACATACCGCTCGATGCGCCCAAGCTCGGCCGACAGCCTGCGCGACTCCGGCGAGTCGGAGCCTTCAAGCGTCAGGCGCATGGACGCGATCGGCGTTTTTATCTGATGCACCCACACGGTGTAGTAATCAAGCGTGTCGCTCCAGCGTCGGTGAGCGCTGCGGCTTATTTTTTCGCGGCTTTCGGCCAGAAGCGCGATTATCCGCCGGTAGTCGGCATCGTCTATGCTCCTTGCAGGAGGCAGCATCTTCTCCTCGGCGGCGGTTATCTCCGTGAGCGCCATGAACTCGGCGTGACGGCGTTTTGCCTGTGCAAAGTCCCGTATGGCGAATACGGCCGCCAGCGCAAGGCACAGCAGCGCAGGATACGCCACCGCCAGCAGCGGCAGCCCGTAAAGCGCAAAGCTTGCAAGGAATATCGCCGCTGCAAGCACCGACGCCGCGATAAGCCGCGCATGCTCTTTTAAATATTCGCCAAAAAGCTTCATTTTATCACTCCACGATGTAGCCTACGCCGAATTTCGTCGCGATAAAGCCCTCAAGCCCGGCGGCGTCGAGCTTTTTGCGCAGTCTGCCGACGTTGACGGTCAGGGTGTTCTCGTCCACGAAGCTGTCGGTCTCCCACAGCTTTTCCATGAGCTTTTCGCGGCTGACGACCTTGCCGCGGCTCTGCATAAGGCACAGCAGGATGCGGTATTCGTTCTTGGTCAGCGCAACGCTTTTTCCGTTGTAGGAAAGCGAGTTATCGTCTGTATTGAGTATCGCGCCGCGGTGCTCAATGATGGGCATGCCCGGCGCAAAATCATAGCTGCGGCGCAAAAGCGCCTGTATCTTGGCCATGAGCACGCTGCCGTCAAAGGGCTTTGCTATGAAATCATCCGCGCCCATGCTCATTGCCATGACGATGTTCATGCTGTCGGCCGCCGAGGATATGAATATTATCGGCACCTTCGACACAGCGCGGATCGCGCTGCACCAGTGATAGCCGTTGAAAAACGGCAGGGTTATGTCCAGCAGCACAAGGTGCGGCGAAAATGCGGCAAACTCGCCCATAACATTGCGCAGATCGTCCGCACAGCGCACCTCAAGTCCCCATGCCTCGGCCTGCCGCTTTATGCCCTCGGCTATGCCGGGGTCGTCCTCGACGATAAAGATACGGTACATTTATTTTTCCTCGAATATCTCTTCGGCAAGCTCGGCCGCATCCTCGACGCAGCCGCGGCACGGACGGAGCACAACGCCGGTGTCGCGCCCCTTGAGCTCGCGGCAGAACACCGAGCCGTTTTTCGCCTCGAATCTGCGCAGAAGCTCGGCGGCCTTGTCCGATGCTTTCCCATCGAGCACAGCGGGATCGTCCTCGTTGAGCTGACCGCTTGCCATGTTCATCGCGGCAACAGCGCCCAAAAGCGCGCCGCAGTATTTGTGTGCGCCGCCGCCGTAGCGGCGAGTGAGCGCCTTCATCTCGTCCTCGCTCACGCCGGCCTTGTCGCAGAACGCGCAGCCGACGGCCATCGCGCAGTTGCAGCCCGAGGCGTGATACTGCGCGGCAAGCTCCTTTTTGCTCATAGCTTGTCCCTCCGATGTTTCTTTTAATAAATAAATATATCATAAACCATAGTCATGCCTCTGTCAAACTCCATATACTCAATAGGTTTTTGTTGACACAGAGCTTTATACATAATATACTAATTGTAATGATAAATCTTGGACGAACTAATGATTTTTTAATAATTGGGAGGAAAAATGAAAGACTTAAAGCACCTTATCTACTTCGAGCATCTGCTCGACGAGGCGGCAAACGAGCTCGTCATGCAGGCGGTGTCGGAGGGAAAGCATGCGGTGGGCTACACCTGCTATCACATGCCCGAGGTTTTGCTCAACCTTGACAACTGCTTTTCCGTCCGAATGAGAGCGCCGCGCACAGGCTCGCTGGAGATATCGACCTACTACATGACAAACTATCTGTGCGGCTACGCCAAGGCGCTTGTCGAGCGCGGCATCGAGGGCGGCTACAACTTCCTGTCGGCGCTTGCCGGCGGCGAGACATGCACCGAGATGAACCGCACGCTTGAGCATTTTGAGGTCTTGCAGCTGGTGAAGAACGAAAAATTTTTCGTTTCCTTCATCGACGTGCCGTTCAAGGTCACGCCCCACGGACTCGAGCATTACAAAAACCAGATCACGAAAAAAGTTCTTGAGCCGCTGCACGAGAGATACGGCACGGACATTTCCGATGCTTCCATACGCAAGGCCGTTGCCGAGCACAATGAGGTCTGCCGCATCATAACCGAGATCGGCGATATGCGCAAGCTCGCAAATCCGCCCATAACGGGCTATGAGTTCCACGTTTTGTGCCTTGTTTCCTACTGCTGCCCGAAGGCGCTTATAATCGACAAGCTGCGCGAAACGCTCGAGGAGGTCAAAACTCGCGTTCCCGACGCGAAGCCTGCGCATCGCGCACGCGTCGTAGTTGTCGGAAGCGAGATCGACGATCTCGACTTCACGCGCACCGTCGAGCAGTCCGGCGCGCTCATCGTTGCCGACCGCTTCTGCTTCGGCTCCTTCCCCGGCAGACAGGAGATCGTTCTCAGCGACTCCGAGCCTGCGCTCGACCAGATCTGCCGCTTTTATCAGGAAACGAGCCAGTGTCCGCGCTATATGTCGCAGGATAAGGTCCACGGCCGATACGATTTTGTCGATAAGCTCGCAAAGGAGTACAATGCTCAGGGCATTATCTACGAGCAGATGAAGTTCTGCGAATTCTGGGGCTATGAGCGCGCGCTTGCCTCGCACGTCATGACCGAGCTGTATAATTATCCGACCGTCTGCGTTGACAGGGAATACACCGGCAACGCGTCCGGCCAGCTGCGCACACGCGTTCAGGCGTTTGTCGAGAGCCTCGAGATAAAGCAGATCCACAAGGAAAAGGGAGGGCGCTGACATGGCAGGAAAACCGAGAAATCTTGGACTTAGCTACATAGATAAGACCGGCGTTCGCCGCTGGCGCGAGTGGCGCGGCATCAAGGACACGCTCGTTGACTACGGCTGGTGGTGCGTCATGTGGAAGGACATGATAAAATTTGTCCTCCAGTCGCCGCTTCAGGTCGTCAAGGGCATTTTCCGCTATCGCTGGATGCTGACCTATCTTACGCTGCCGCAGTTTATCGACCGCCAGCTCGAGGGTATGCGAGGCGTGCAGCTTCGCGCAGGCCACGCGCTGTATGACATCATAATAAAGCACACCATCGACATCATTGCCGACTCATTCAACGCCGACCAGAACATCGGCGGCAAAAAATCGCTTGCCGACCGCATCGTCTGCTTTGACGAGCTTGTTCCGACCGAGCTTATGGCGGGCTTCCCGAACCTCATCGGCATTCCCGTGCAGACCATACCCATTTTCCTGTCCTCGATGATAAATCAGCAGCTTCCGCCGGTGTATCTCGACGCGATAGAGAATTTCGGCGTGCCTGCCGACGTGTGCCCCCTGCCGTCTGCCGAGGCCGGCGTTGCCGCCGAGGGCGATTTCCCGATCTTCGGCAAGTGCTTCATCGCCTGCAACATGCCCTGCGACGGCAGCATCATGACCACCTCGTTCCAGGATCGCTATTTCAAGCTGCCGACCTACTGCCTCGGCGTTCCGCTGCGCTATAACGACGATGTTGACGCGCAGAAGTACGCCGTCGAGGAGCTGCGCGGCTGCATAAAGTTCATTGAGGAGCACACCGGCGAGAAGTTTGACTGGGACGCCTTTGCCAAGGCGCTTGAGAGCTATAACGAGGTGACGCGCTTCCATCTCGATCTGTGGGAGATAAACCGCACCGATCATCCGCAGGTGACCGGCCCAACGCCGTGGCTGTACCGCATGTACACCTATCATCTGCACGGCGGCATGGATCAGCGCTTCAACAAGGCCGATAAAAGAGTACACAAGCTCATGACCGAAGCTTACGAAAAGCGCCTGCCGTGCTCGGCCGAAATGCGCCACAAGGCGCTCGTCTGGTCGTGCCCGGCAAACTACTACACGAACTTCTCCAACTGGCTCGAGCAGTGCTGGGGCATAGTTTCCGTCATGGACATGGAAACGCATATTTCGCAGGTCATTATCGACACCTCCACGCCCGAAACGATGCTCGAGGGCGTTGCACTGACCTATCAGCGCGCGACCATGCGCAAGCACACCAAGGGCGGCTATCGCAACGCAGTTGACGAGATGTGGCGCGTCGCCGAGGAGTATAACGTCGATACCATCATCATGTACGACCAGATCTCCTGCAAGGGCATGGACGGACTTCAGGGCATTTTCGACGAGCAGGCGCGCGAGCGAAACATCAATTTCATCTGGGTGCAGCAGGATCTCATGGATCCGCGCACGATCTCGCGCCGTGATATGCGCCGCCAGGTCAACCAGTACATGACCAGCGTCCTGCGCGAAACGCCCGTCGATCCCACTCTCCTTGACTTCGACGACTGCGACGCTTTTTAGTTACGCCTTGGGGCACCTGCGGATACGGTGATTTCCGGTGTCCCGGTGTCGAAGTTACGGAGGAAACCGTAAAACTGCCGCCATACATAAGTGCGGTGCTGAGTTTTGCGGTCGCCCGGTTCGGAACAATGGTGGAAACCATAGCTGCCTCGCGTAACGTTAGTGCACCGCTGAATTTCGCGGTCGCACCCTTGTAGGGAACGGATTTATCCGTTCCGCGTGCTACGGTTTTGACGGCAGTAAAATAGAATCGTAGGGGCGGCCATTGGCCGCCCGTTTTTAATAATGTAGCGCCTACGGCGCAGATTTAATTACACCTCATCTGCCGCAAGCGGCATCTTCCCCTCAAGCTCCGCAAGGGGAAGACAAAAATGGGGCGGTCTGCGACCGCCCCGATGAATAATGAATAATTAATAGTGAATAATTGCGGTGTGCCTGCGGCACTTTTTTAATAGCGCATTTACATTGATTAATAGCGCATTTACATTGTGCCGATACATTCATTGCGGTATCCCGACCGGTGGGTACCGATGAAACCGCGACATGCGGAACGGATAAATCCGTTCCATACGAGCGACCGGTGGCCGCAGCGGAGAGCTAATAGCTGTCAACCCCTCGGCAGCAAAGCTGCCTGCTCCCCTTGACAGGTGAGCCACTGTGGTGCGCCCTAAAACTCAGCACCGCACTTGTGTTACGCGAGGCAAACACGGTTTTCTCCGCAGGTTCGAACCGGGCAACCAGAGATAAATGTATCCGTAGCTGCGCCAATGCGCCTCTGAAAAAGTGCGGGGCAACCATGGTTTCGTCGGCAACTTCGACACCGGGCCACCAGAGATATGCATATCGGTAGGTGCGGTAAAGCGCAACTAAAAAACCTTGACAGGGGCGAGAAGTAGGGGTTATAGTTGCTGTACGGTCTCGAATCACACAGTTAAGCTGACGAGAGTCGAACACGTATCGACTCTCGTCAGCTTACAGCTCAGGAGAAGTATATGCAAAAAACGACGATAATACATAAGTACGCCGTTGCGCCGCTGCTTGCGATCGCGGCAATGCACGCCGCGGTGTGGCTGGGCTCAAAAAACCTGGCAGATTTCTCTCGCGCGTTTGACGTGACGCTCGGGCTTGACGCGCTGATACCGCTGCGCCCCGAGTGGGTGGTCATATATGTCGTAACGTTCCTGTTTTGGATGATGGGCCTTCTGTTCGCCGCGCGGCAGGATGAAGAGCTCTGTTTCCGCTTTGCCTCGGGCGTCATCATTGCCGAAATCATCTGCGGCGTGATATTCCTCGCGTTTCCCAGCTGCATCACGCGCCCCGAGCTTGCTGTCAGCGACTTCTTTACAGGGGTGCTGTCGCTTGTGTATTTTTTCGACACGCCGACGAACTGCTTCCCGTCGATGCACTGCCTGTTCGCCTATCTCGTGTTCCGCCAGTCGCTGAGCTCGCCCGGCGCAAAGCTGTGGTACAAGTTGTTCTGCGCCGTGTTCACGGTGCTCGTGTGCCTGTCAACGCTGTTTGTCAAGCAGCACGTCATCGCCGACGTTATCGGCGGCATATTCTTCGGCGAGCTGGCATTCGTTCTGGGACAAAAACTGCCCGTTTGGAAAATATTTATTAAAATCAATAAAAAACTCTTGCAATCCGCTCCATGATATGGTTTAATCTATATTATCAATGGGAAAAAGTATAGTTCTGAACAAAAACCGTAAAAATGGAGGGAAAATTATGACCAACACTCTTAAAAAGAATGCTGTTATGATACTTGCGGCGGCGCTGGCAGCGGTTCTGCTTCTTGCAGTCGTTTTTGCTCCCGTAAGCCTTGCCGACAACAGCACGGCAGACAGCAGTGTAGCATCCGCAGTCGAAAAGACCCACGCGACCGTTTCCGCAAAGCTCGGCGAGATCAAGGCGACCGTCGGCGAGAAGGTCGGCGTTGACGTCGATAAGCTCGAAAACCTTTGGAATTACGGCGATAAGGTCGAGGCCGGCGTTGAGAGCGCGACCGATGATTTCGTCGGCATGCTCGAGGATATCGGTCAGGCATACGACAAGGGCGACGTCGAGGGCATACTCAAGACCCCCAAGACCTTTGTTGACGGCCTCAAGGACTACCTCGGCAGCATCGCAGGCTCCGTAAAGCCCTGACAGGTTTCACAAAGTCTTGATGTAAATTAATACAAAAAGAGTGCAGACAGTGTCTGCACTCTTTTTTTGTTTCGTCAGCTTACTCCATTATATAGATCTCAAACGTGCCCTTGGCGGTGACGGCGCCGCTGTCGTCAAAAACGCAGGTGTCAACGACGTTGACGGTGCGGCCGCGCTTTATTATGCGCGCCTCGCAGCGGAGCTTTTTGCCCTTGCCCGGGCGCATGAAATACAGATTGCCGCTGAGCGTTACGAATTTTCCGGCATACTGAGAAACAACGACTCCGGCGGCGATATCGCACATTGAATACACAAAGCCGCCGTGCGCCATGCCGAGAGGATTCATCGACTCGGGGCGAAGCTCGGCCTCGACTACAGCAAGCTCCGGCTCAATATCGGTAGCAAAAATATGATTATATTTATTAAATTCGCAGCGCGTATTGACTTCATTTATAAACCTCTGCTTATCCATAATTGTCCTCCGTAAAAATCATGGAAAGCATTATAAACTAAACGCCGTGCTTTGTCAAAATCAATTCGTTGCCGTCGATACGCGCCTGCACGGTGTCGCCGCGGCCGAGGCTGTCGGTAAGCATAAGCTCGGCGGCCTTGTCCTCGATCATGCTGCGTATCGCGCGGCGCAGCGGACGCGCGCCGTATTTCTCGTCGTAGCCGCGCTCGGCGAGGAAATCCACGACCTGATCGGGCACGGAAAGCGTCATGCCCAGCGCCTTGAAGCGCTCGGCCACCGTCAGCAGCATGCGCTCGGCGATGCTGCGTATCTCGGCGCGGCTGAGCCTGCGGAAAACGATCGTCTCGTCGATGCGGTTCAAAAACTCGGGCTTGAAGGTCCGGCGCAGCTCCTCGTTTATGCGCGCGCGCATGAGCTGCGCCTCATCGCCGCCGTCAGGCGTAAAGCCCATGCGCGGCCGGCCGTCGCTTATCGACTTTGCGCCGACGTTCGAGGTCATGACGATGATCGTGTTGCGGAAGCTCACGACGCGCCCGGCGGAGTCTGTTAGTCTGCCGTCGTCCATGATCTGGAGCAGGATGCCCCACACGTCCTCGTGCGCCTTTTCGATCTCGTCAAACAGCACGACCGACCACGGCTTGCGCCGCACGCGCTCGGTGAGCTGGCCGCCGTCCTCATAGCCGACATAGCCCGGAGGCGAGCCGATGAGCTTGCTGACCGCGTGCTTTTCCATGTATTCGGACATGTCGAGCCTTATCATCGCGTCGCTTTCGCCGAAAACTGCCTCGGCAAGGGCGCGGCACAGCTCGGTTTTGCCAACGCCCGTCGGCCCGAGGAACAGAAAGCTGCCTATCGGCCGGTCGGGGTCTGAAAGCCCCACCCTGCCGCGGCGGATAGCGCGCGACACGGCCGTGACGGCCTCGTTCTGGCCGATCACGCGGCGGTGGAGTATACTTTCCATATTGCACAGGCGCTTTGTCTCGTCGGCGCTGAGATTCGCCACGGGAATGCCCGTCCACATCGACACTATCCCGGCAATGTCCTCGGCCGTTACCAGGCCGCCGCCAGAAACGCGGATGTGCGCGGCCGCCTCGTCGGCAAGGTCGATGGCCTTGTCCGGCAGGAAGCGGTCGTTTATATACCGCGCGGAGAGATCGACCGCCGCCGTGAGCGCAGCGTCGGAGATCTTAACGCCGTGGTGCTTTTCAAGGCTCTGCCGCACCGCGCCGAGCATTTTCAGACTGTCGCTGCGCGACGGCTCGGCTATCTTCACCGGCTGGAATCTGCGCTCGAGCGCTGCGTCCTTTTCGATATGGCGGCGGTACTCCTCGGGCGTGGTCGCGCCGATTATCTGCACCTCGCCCCGGCCGAGCGCCGGCTTTAGGATGTTTGCCGCGTCGATCGCGCCCTCGGCGCTGCCCGCGCCGATCATGGTGTGCATCTCGTCGATGAAAAGTATCACGTCGCCGGCTTTTTTCACGTCCTTTAAGACCGCCTTGACTCTCTCCTCGAAGTCGCCGCGGTACTTGTTCCGGCAAGCAGCGCCGGAAGATCGAGCGCAACAAGGCGCTTGCCGGCCATGCTGTCGGGCGCGTCGGAGCCTGCGATATAAGCGGCTATGCCCTCGGCCACGGCGGTCTTGCCGACGCCCGGCTCACCTATTAGCACGGGGTTATTCTTGCTGCGGCGCGAGAGGATCTGAACGCTGCGGCGTATCTCCTCGTCGCGGCCGATGACGGGGTCGAAGCTTCCCGAGGCGGCAAGCATCGTGAGGTCGCGGCTGTACTGATCGAGAATGCGCGTTTCGCTGTGCTTAACTGTAGCCTTCGGCTGCACTGGCGGCTGACTGCGCGGCTTGAAGGAGCCTGTTCCGAACACGGCAAGGATATCGGTGTAGATATCGTTTACGCTCAGCCCTGCCGCGGCCAGCGCACGCGCGCCGCCGCAATCGGGCTGCCGCAGTATGCCCAGCAGCAGATGCTCCGTGCCGATATAGCTGTGGCCTAAGCGCGCGGCGTCCGATGCGGCCTTTTCGATCGCCTGCCATGCGTGCTTTGTGAGTCCCTGCGTCGGAACTCCCGGCTCGCCGGTGCCGTTTGCGCGGCTTATCGCGTCCTTCAGGCAGTGCTCGCTCAGGCCGCGGTCGCGCAGTATTCTCGCGCCGAGTCCGGCGCGCTCTCGCAGTATGCCCAGCAGCAAATGCTCCGTTCCCACATAGCTGTGGCCAAGGCCGAACGCGGCAAGCCGCGCCTGCTCGATCGCGCCCTCGGCCTTTTCGGTGAATTTCTCGTTGTTCTTCAAGATCTCGTTCCCCCTCGGGTAAGCTGACAGGCGATATGGGTTCAATTCTCGTCAGCTTAAGCTGACGAGAATCGAACACGTATCGGTTTTGACGGGCAGATTTCCGCCCATGCTGCGTTAAAGCCCTTGACAATACGACAGTATTCTCTTCGCGCTTTGCCTTGCCTGAGCAAAAATCTGCTCCGGCAAAACTGCAAAGCACCTGTCAGCTGTGCTTTTCGAGATATTTTCGGCTTTCTTTGGTGCAGGTGGGCCGGCGCCCATCAAGACAAAAAAGGCGAAAATAGCCGAAAGGGCGCGCTGACAGGCGATATGGGTTCAATTCTCGTCAGCTTATATTTTAGTATATCGGCCGCGCCGATACTGTCGTATACGGGATTATTGCCAATTTGCAAAAATAATAGTTATTAACTGCAAATTTACATTTGCATTTTTGCGATTATGTGTTACAATGCACTTGCAAGACATAGGCAAAGACCTGATTTCCTATTGAGCAAATTTCTTATGGAGGTTACATCATGGCTTTTGTAATTACCGACGAGTGCCTGTCCTGCGGCGCATGCGCAGCTCAGTGCCCTGCCGAAGCTATCTCTATGGGCGAGCTTCACTACGAGATCGACCCCAGCAAGTGCCTTGAGTGCGGTGCGTGCGCAGCTCAGTGCCCCGCAGAGGCAATCGAGGGCTAAGTCCCAATCGAGAAAAAAACCGAGAGTACGGTTCGTCCGTCCTCTCGATTTTTTTCTTTTTTAGTGGCGCTTTGACGCAGCTACGGATACATATATCTCTGGTAGCCCGGTGTCGAGGCTACCGACGAAACCGAAAAACTCTCGCGCTACACAAGTGCGGTGCTGAGTTTTCCGCCGCACCACATTGGCTCACCTGTCAAGGGGAGCAGGCAGCTTTGCTGCCGAGGGGTTGAATAAAAATCTATTAACTATCAGCTATTAGCTCTCCGCTGCGGCCACCGGTCGCCTGTAGGGAACGGATAAATCCGTTCCCTACAGCTATGGATTTTAGTGCAGGCAAAACTATAACAAACGGAACAGGCTCGCCTGTTCCCTACACAATAAAGTGGCGCCTTTACATTGACCGATACATTTCTTGCGTCAGCCCGACCGGTTTATGCCGACGAAACCGTGGCAAGCGGAACGGGCAAGCCCGTTCCCTACAAGGTGCGGTGCAAAATTCAGCAGCGCACTTGCGTTGCGCGAGGCACACACGGTTTCCTCCGCACCCTCGAACCGGGCTACCAGAGATAAATGTATCCGTAGGTGCGTCAATGCGCCTCCAAAAATAAGTGTTTATAGAATTTTTCTTTTTTGTTCATGCCTTTGTCATAAAGAATGTGTATTATAAGCTCACAAGATCGAAACGAGCAAGGACGGAGGCCGTCATGGACGATAACAGAGACAAAAGAACACGTGCTTCGTCCGACGACACCGGAATTGACGGTGAGTATCACTTTGTGCGGCCCGAGCAGCGGTTGTATGAGGACGCGGAATTCGTCCCGCAGGATGAAGCGACCGAAGTGCCGAACTACTACGCTCCCGAGGAAAAGAAGCCTCGCGAGAAGTCGGGCAGCGCACATCGCAGCGGCACACTGAAAACGGCGTGTCTGTGCCTTGTGTGCGCACTCGTCGGCGGCCTTGCCGGCGGCTTCATTTCATGGAACGCAGTCAAGGGCAGCATCGCGGCCGACGCGCCGGCCGGTGATGCCACCAAGCCCATCGTCAGCACGACCAACATCAAGAAGGTCAGCACCGAAACCGCCTCGGCAAACGAGATATACGAGCTCGGCTGCCGGCAGACAGTGGGCGTTTCGCTTGAAAGCACCTATGCCAACATATTCGGCCAGCGGAGCGCAAGCGCGGTCGCCGGAACCGGATTTGTAATAACCGCCGACGGATATATACTGACGAACTATCACGTTATCGAGTCGGCACAAGAAAGCGGATACAAGGTCAGCGTCCTGTTCAAGGATAAATCGAGCTACGAAGCCAAGATCGTCGGCTTCGACGAGGACAACGACGTTGCCGTGCTGAAGATCGACGCATCGGATCTGACTCCGGCCACGATCGGCAACAGCGACGATATCGCAGTGGGCGACAGTGTTTTTGCCATCGGCAATCCGCTCGGCGAGCTTGATTTTTCGATGACCTCAGGCCGTGTCAGCGCGCTTGACCGCAGCATCACGACCGACCACAGCAGCGCCCCGATAAACATGTTCCAGTTCGATGCCGCCATCAATTCCGGCAACTCCGGCGGACCTGTTTACAATGAAAGCGGCGAGGTCATCGGCATTGCAACGGCAAAGGTCGGCTCTTACGGAGTTGAGGGTCTGGGCTTTGCGATCCCGATAAACGACGCAGCCGATATCGCAAACGAGCTCATCACCAAGGGCTACGTCAGCGGCAAGGCTTATATGGGCGTCAACATCGACAACCGCTACACATCAATGTATGCGCAGTACTACAACATGCCCGAGGGCGCGTATGTGTACAACGTCGAATCCGGCGGATGCGCCGAGAAATCGGGGCTGGCTGCCGGCGATATAATCACCGAAGTCGGCGGCGAGGCCATCGGAGGCTACTCCGACCTCAATGCCGCGGTCAAAAACTTCAAAGCCGGTCAAAGCACCGACATCGTCGTCTATCGCGGCGGCGAGTACGCGACGCTGAATATCACCTTCGACGAGTCGAAGCCCGAGTCCGGGACGAACGGCGTCAGCGAATTCGGAGCCTCCGGCATTCCGAAGCAATAACCACGCTATGTTTCTTCTCCTTTATCGGGAGGGTTCTCTCTCTTCCTCCCGACATATATCCTCTCTATTTCTCCAAAACAAAAGGCCGCAGCTCAAGCTGCGGTCTTTTGTTTTTACTTTTTAGAGGCGAATTGGGGCTGCTACGGATACATATATCTCCGGTTGCCCGGTTCGGGACAATGGAGGAAACCGTGACGTTTCGCGTAACGCAAGTGCGATGCTGAGTTTTGCACCGCACCATGTAGGGAACGGATTTATCCGTTCCGCCTGTTGCACCTACTGCCGCAGTTAATGTAACGGTACGCAGTCGAGGTTTCGTCATTGTCTTCCCCTTGCGGAGCTTGAGGGGAAGATGCCGCTTGCGGCAGATGAGGTGTTATTATATCCGCGCCGTAGGCGCTACATTATTGTGTGGGGAACAGGCTTGCCTGTTCCGTTTGTTATGGGTTTGCCTGCACTCACCGGTCGGACAACCGCAATAAATGTATCGGCACAATATGAAACCGCCTCTGAAAAAATGTGGCGGTTAGCACCGCAGATATAATAACACCTCATCCGTCACCAAAGGTGACACCTTCCCCTCAGGCTACGCAGGGGAAGGCAAAAGGGACGGTCTGTGACCGCCCCTACGATTATAGATTTGAATTGCCGACGAAGTCGGTACATGCGGAACGGATAAATCCGTTCCCTACAAGGGTGCGGTGCAAAAACTCAGCAATGCACTCACGTTACGAGAGGCACGCACGGTTTCGTCGGTAGCTTCGATACCGGGCTACCGCGAACACAGCTCCGCACTACCGGGTTGCGATGCACGCACGGTTTCGTCGGTAGCTTCGATACCGGGCCACCAGAGATAACCGTATCCGTAGCTGCGTCAATTCGCCTCTAAAATCTCTTTGAGGGTGAGGTCGGTGCCGGAGACGGGGGTCAGCTTATTGCCGCCGCAGTTTGGACAGCGCAGACGCTCGAGGTCGGCGACGAAGCGCTCGCCGCATTCGATGCACTGAGCCTCGCCCTCGACGGTCTCGACGATCATATCGACAGCGTCAAACTCCGTGCCGTCGATGACGGCCTGCCAGCAGTCGCTCAGGAAGCGGGGGACGACTCCGGAGAGCGTCCCCACCTCGACGGTGATGCTTTGCACGTTTTCAAGCTTTTCCTCCTCGGCGACATTGCGCAGCATTTTCAGCAGCGCATCGCAAATTCCAAGCTCGTGCATTATTTTTTCACCGCGTTTTTGACCAAGCCGCCTGCGCGCTTGACAAGTCCCTCTGCGACCTTGATGGGCATGGTCTCGAAGGTGCCGGCGTGCCAGTCGCGCACCTTTTTAAGGTGGATCGCGTCAAACTTGCACTTGGTGGTGCACAGACCGCAGCCGATGCACAGATACTCGTCGACCTTTGTCGCACCGCAGCCGAGGCAGCGCGCGGTCTCCTTGCGCACCTGCTCCTCGGTGAAGGTCACGCGCGCGTCGGCGAAGGTCTTGGCCTTTGCCTCGTTGTAGCCGGGCATCTGGCGCTTGCCGTGGTCAAAGTGCGATATATCCAGCAGTGCGTGCTCCTTGTCCAGAGCCTTGTAAACGCGCCTGTCGCGGCCCATGGTGAGGGTCTGGCCGGGATGCACATAGCGGTGCAGCGATATGGCCGCTTCCTTGCCGGCCGCTATCGCGTCGATGGCAAACTTAGGTCCCGTGTAGCAGTCGCCGCCGACGAAAATATCGGGCTGAGCGGTCTGATAGGTCAGGCCGTCGGCTATGGCGGTGCCCTTCTTCGTGGTCTCCAGCGCGCCGACGTCGAGCGTGCCCCAATCAACGACCTGGCCGATGGCCGCGATGACGGAGCTGACCGCGATCGTCTCGAACTTACCGGTTCCGACGGGCTTGCGGCGGCCCTTCTCGTCCGGCTCGCCAAGCTCCATGATCTCGACCTTGAGAGCGGACACCTTGCCGTCCTTGCCCTCGATGGCGACGGGCGCGTTGAGGAAGCGGAACTGCACGCCCTCTTCCATAGCCTCCTTGACCTCCTCGGGGTCGGCAGGCAGCTCGTCGGCCGAGCGGCGATAGATTATGTAGGTGTTCTTTGCGCCCAGACGCACCGCCGCGCGGCACACGTCCATTGCGACGTTGCCGCCGCCGACGACTGCGCAGCTTTCGCCGATCTCGGGCTTGTTGCCGAGGTTTACCTCGCGCAGGAAGTCAACGCCGCCGAACACACCGCTAAGCTCCTCGCCGTCGATGCGCAGCGACTGCGACTTCTGTGCGCCGATGGCGAGGTAAAAGCCCTTGTAGCCCTCGCTGCGCAGCTGCTCGATGGTGATATCCTTGCCGACCTCGACGCCGCACTTGAAGGTGACGCCCATATCCTTGAGAATATCGATCTCGGCGTTGAGAACGTCCTTTTCAAGGCGGAAGTTGGGGATGCCGAGGGTCAGCATGCCGCCGGGCACGGGGTTGCGGTCGAAAACGGTGACGGGGTAGCCCTTGTTCGCGAGGTAGTATGCGCAGCTCATGCCGGCAGGACCTGCGCCGATGACGGCGATCTTCTCGGTGTACGGGCGGCCGATCTGGTTGACCATCTTGGGCACGAAGCGCGTGTCCTCGTGCAGGTCGTGGTCGGCGATAAAGCGCTTGACCTCGTCGATCGCAACGGCCTCGTCAACGCTTGCGCGAGTACACTCGTCCTCGCAGTGCTTGTTGCATATGCGGCCGCAGACCGCCGGGAAGGGGTTCTCCTTTTTTATAAGCTCAAGGGCGTCGGTATATCTGCCCTGAGCGGCGAGCTTCAGGTAGCCCTGAACGGGAACGTGCGCGGGGCAGGCTGCCTTGCAGGGAGCGGTGCCGGTGTCGAGGGTGTCCTTGAAATTCTCGCGGTAATCGGGATTGAAGGTTTTCTTTACAAAAACAGTGTTTGTCAGCTTTGCGTAGCCCGGAGGCGTGAGGTCCTCGCTCGAGCACAGCTTCTGGCCGAGCTTGAGCGCATTGCCGGGGCAGGTCTCGACGCACTGGGCGCAGGCGACGCACTTTGCCTCGTCGATCTCGGCGACGAAGTTCGAGCGGATGGCGTCGCGCGCACCGAACATGAGTCCTGCGCGCAGGCCGAAGCATGCGCACGAGCAGCAGTTGCAGATAGCGGCGCTGTCGCCTGCCTCCTCGATGTTGGGGATATCGTGCATCAGGCCGTTTTCCTCGGCGCGCAGGATGATCTCCATCGCCTCCTCGCGCGTTATGCGGCGCGCGCGGCCCGAGCGGATGTAGTGCTCTGCGCCCTTGCCCATCTGGACGCACATGTCCTCGTCAAGATGTCCGCAGCCGTCGCCGATGCTGGTGCGCGATGCGCGGCAGGAGCAGGGCGAGACGGAGAAGGTGTCGTACTTATTCAGGTAGTACGAAAGCTTTTCGTAGTCGCTGACGCCGGGGATGTCCTTGATCGCGCTCTCGACGGGAATAACGCGCATCAGGCCGTAGCCGTTGGGAAGCACGGGGCCGAGCAGCTGCATGCGCACGCGCGTGTACTCCTCAAAGGCTCTGCCGACCTCGGGGTGGGCGGCCATAAGCTCCTTGTTGTTTACCATCATCTCGAGTATGCCGGGCGCGAAGATCTGCATAAAGTAGACGTCCTCGCCGAGCTTTTCGTCAAGCGTGCGGCGGAAAATGCCGTAGTAGACGAGGTTGTCGAGCTGGGGCTTTATCTCCTCGACGGTTTTGCCGACCTTCTTTGCAAGGTACTCGGCCGTGCGCTCCTTGCGCAGACCGGCGGCGATGGCAATGTCGGCCTCGTCATCGGAAACGATGTTCGCCATGCAGTAGTATTCGGGTGCGTTCTCGTCGATCTTGACGACCATGCCGGAAACACCGCCGATGACCTTTGCAAGCTTGACGATCTTGGGTCTGAGTTGTGCCATAATCAAATTCTCCTCTTCCTTAATTATCATAAATGCGCTCACCGGCCGTGCCGGGCGCAGATATTACATGATGGGGACCTTGACTCGGGGGGGATGTGATGACAAAAGCTCATCTGTCGAAAATTCAGCGTCTGTTTGGCGCGCTGTAATGATTAATAATTAACACATTGTATAGTCTCACTCTATTACATAACCCTCCGTTTGTCAATACACGGTTTTTTAGTAGCGCATTGACGCAGTCACGGATACGCTTATTGCGGTTGCCCGGTTCGGAACAACGATGGAAACCATCACGTTTCGCATCCCGGGAGTTTGTGCTATATCAGTTCAAATTTTTATTTGCAGCTCTTTGCCTCCCCTGTCAGGGAGAGGCGGGTCAGCCGCGCAGCGGATGACCCGGTGCTTTTCAGAGGCGCTTTTTTCATTTTTCAACGAACGGCAAATAGAGCCGGTACATAATTTCATCAAATCAGCGTGAGAAAATCTCTCGCCATATCTTTGATGGAATTATGTACCGGCTTTAAAATTCGGTCGTGGAAATCAGGCGAAAAGTGACGGGCTGCACCAACCGAATGTATGTTCGCCGGCCGAGGTAGTGCTTTCCTTACCGGCGACCTGATACATGGTGTCGTTGGAAATTATATCGGTAATCGTGAGATGCTTTTTGAATATCTCCGCAAGTTCCTCAGCCGGCATAAGGTCTGCCGACACGTGCTTCGCCGCACCGCTGTGGTGCATATTTATCCGCTCACGGCTCATTCCGTGCGCCACTGTAAGTATCCCGCCGGGGGCAAGGGCATTAGAAAGCCGGGCTATAAGCCGCTCGGCATCCGGGAAATGCGGAAACGCATTATATATCACAATGGCGTCAAAGGCTTCACCGAAGTTGAGCTCTTCAACATCCCCGCAAATGAAATGAATATTCTCTGCCTTATGGGTTTCGACAGCGATTTTAATCATTTCCGGCGAGATATCTACTCCCGTTACGGATGCGACTTCGCGCTTAAGATAGTCCGGTATAAGCACTCCCGTGCCGCAGGCGACATCCAGCACCCGGCTGCCGGCTTTTACTCCGGCGTTATCAAGGATCTTATCTATTATCTCATCGCTTCGCACCATGTCCGCATTCCAACAAGGCGCACAACGGTCGAAGAATTCAATTACTTCGTTTTTGTCTATCATTTTTCTCCTCCATTTCCTGTATTTTCTCTTGGGCGCAGCGCTGCCGTTCACGCTCGGCTGGAAGCGGCACGGGATCGACAGCGTTGAGTTGTGCGATATAGCAGATGTGCACGAGCTTGGCGCTGCGCTGTCGGAAATAATGTCCTCATGTGCGGAATACGGTGTGGCGTCCGTGTGCGAGTGTCTAAGTCCCGATCAGCTTCGGCTCAGATTTGCGCACGTAGCCGTTCTGACAGGAGCACGCAATGCTGATAGTGCGCTTTTCTTCGGTGGAGCGGTCGTTACCACTCTGCTTGTCGTTTCGGATGAGAATGGCGTTCGGAGTCCTGACGCGATAGCTGAAAATATGCTCATCATAAGAAAGGATGAGCTTGAACGGGGTATGGTGCAGCTTGAGCTTTGATATATCAAACACAAACAAAAACGGACTTTCATTCCGGCAAACGGGCGGCACAGCGGCAGGCTCGGAAGAAAGCAAACATTTTTTATCCGCAGTCTGTTCGGCATTGATCTTTTTCTCGTTTCTCGGAGCTTTTATGAATAAGACATACCGTTACTTCCTGCAACCTTGACGGCAAGCATATCCAGATAGCACAGGATACGACCAAAACCAAATCGAGCCTGAAAACGCTTCCCTTGTTCCTGCGTTCAAAGAGAAGCTGCTAAAGCTCAAGGAACAGCAGGAAGAATACCGGCGGGTATGCGGACGATGCTACAACAAAAAGTATTTGGAGTATATCTGCGTAGATGAGATGGGGACATTGATTTCTCCGCACTATCTCACATCATCATTTCCGAAGCTGCTTGAAAAGAACAATTTGCGTCACATTCGTTTCCACGATCTTCGTCACAGCTGCGCCTCACTGCTTTTGGCAAACGATGTGCCTCTGAAGCAAATCCAGGAGTGGCAGGGTCACAGCGACATCGGCACGACGGCGAATATTTACAGCCACTTGGATTACAAGTCCAAGATCACCTCGGCAAATGTAATGGACAATATCCTGAATCTGCCGGACACAAGGCAGACCGGCTGGCATACCTGAGTTCTTGCCGAAAATCATGTACGCCGATGTGACCTTGAGAGAAAAGAAAAGCCCAGTCATATGGGCGAAAGCCTTGATATGACTGGCTTTATGTCCTCGGCACATGAAAAAGATATTTTTGCGGTTTCTTTGGTGGGATCTGAACCTCTGCAAGCCTTGCTTGGAAGTATGACATCACTGCTCCACCTCGGTTTCCACTTCCATGCCGCCGATGAACACCACCTTGATCTTCTCCTTGGATTCTACGATGACGCATTGCAGGATCTGGCGGATCACTGCATCGTCATAGGTAAGCGGATGATTTTTCATGCCGTCGAGGATGGTGAAGATATTGTCCAGTCGGGACGCCGTATTCTGCCGGTGCTGCTCGGCGGCAGCGTATTCTGCCAGTTCCTTTTCAAGCTGGCGCTTTTCTGTCATCAGATCCGTAATGCGGGGATCAGTGAGCAGCTCCTGCTGATTTTCGGCAGTCACGCTGTTCAGCAGGCTTTTGAATTCCTGATCGATCTGCGCAATGCGGATCTGTATTTCAACGCTCTTGTCCTCTCCGGCCCCGGCACCGAGGCCCAACCGAATGTGCTGCTTGAGGGTTTGCAGGATATTCGGGTCGATCTGCGCTGTTTTCAAAACTGCATCCATGATGGCGTTTTGCAGTGGTGCTTCTTCCATCGTCGGCGAGTGATGGCAGTATTTTTTGCCGTAGTCCAGCCGGTTGATGCAGCGCCAGACGATTCGCTTTTTCCCGCCTACGGTCCATGTGCAGCGACGGTATGGCGTGCCGCATTCACCGCAGATCAGCAGCTCCGTTAGGGCGTATTTACCGCAGTACTTGCCCTGTTCCGTAGTGGTGCCCGTTTGCTTGACCTTGCGTTTGGAAGCACGACGGGCCAGTTCTTCCTGCACTCTGGCAAAGGTAGCCGTATCGATGATCGCCGGGTGGTTGTTCTCCACATAGTATTGGGGCCGCTCTCCGGCGTTGACCCGGACCTTTTTGCTGATGCAGTCCTCTACATAGGTTTTGCCCAGCAGAGCGTCCCCCTTGTATTTCTCGTTAGAAAGGATCGATTGCACGACGCTGGCCTGCCATACCGTTCTGCTCATGGGCGTCGGAATGCCGTCCGCAGTCAGGCCGTTTGCGATCTGCTGCAGGCTGTCCCCTGCGAGGAAGCGGTCGTAGATCCGGCGTACCGTGTTTGCCTGCTCCGGGTCGATCTCCGGCTTGCCGTCCGCTCCCCGGTGATAGCCGAGGAAGGACTTATAGGCGAAGAACACATTTCCCTCCTTGGCGCTTCGGGCTTTTCCCCATGTCACATTGTGGCTGATATTCTCGGATTCGCTTTGGGCGACGGAACCATAGATGGAGATGTAAAATTCCGAGGAAGGATCGATGCTGTGCAGGTTCTGTTCCTCGAAGTACACATCTACCTTAAGCTCCCGGAGCATTCGGGTGATCTTGAGGCAGTCCAGCGTGTTCCGGGCGAAGCGGCTGATGGATTTGACGATGATCATGTCCACCTTGCCACGCTTGCATTGGCGAATGAGCTTGTTGAATTCATCCCGCTTTTTCATACTGGTGCCGGTGATACCCTTATCGGCGTAAATGCCCGCCAGCTTCCAGCCGGGTTCCCGGTTGATGCGGTCCGTGTAATAACGCACCTGCGTTTCGTAGCTATTGAGCTGTTCTTCCTGCTTGGTGGATACCCGGCAGTAGGCCGCCACCCGCTTGAGGAGATACTCTGTGCTGTATACATTCAGAGGCTGGACGGTTGCTGGGATGGTTCGTACCCGTTTAGGCGCTGTGTTCATGCGCTCCATCCGATTGCTCCTTTCTGACCTGCTGGCCGTTTTTCAGGGTAAGAGTTACGCTTTTATCTGCGTGAAGGGTAATGTCAGTAACGATAGCCTTTACCAGCTCTGCCGAATAGGAAGAGAGCGGCCCCGTGTCTAACAGAGCCACTCTCATCTCCATGGTAATACGCTCGCCTGCATCCAACTCAGCATATTGCCGGGAAGCGTATTCAAATATTTTGTTTTTCAGCAGATCCTTATCGATCATCGTACCGTCCAGCATTCTACCGATCTCGTTTTTCAGCCGCAGAAGCTCCACGGGAGATTCATGAGTTGCCGGGGTGTAATGGACCTGCTCCGGGTCGGCAAGCAGATCGTTCAGCCGATCGGTGATGGCCCTCAGCAAATCGGTATCTGTGATCTTGATGGCCGTACTGCAGCTTTGGCATACCCACTTTTCCTGATGGGAGGTACGGCTGTCATGAAGGCGGCGCATCGGTACCCCGCAGGTTGCGCAGCATACCGGAACCGGAAGCGTCCGGATCTCTGCCGTGCGGTCGATATCCTTTTGCGTGTTCCGGTCGAATTTGATCGCCTGTGCCTTGTCAAAGGCTGTTTGCTCGACTATGGCCGGGAAAGATTCCGTACCGAGATAGCGGGCATCTTCGATCATGCGCTTAAGCCGTGCTTTATTCCATTTGACAACGCCGGGCAGGTACTCGACGCCGTTTTTGTTCAGCGCCTCTGCGATTTGCAGCAAGGATTGCCCGGTAATATAGGCTGTAAAAATCCCAATCACGATTTTGCTTTCCGTCGGATGCGCTGTAATGACCCCGTTTTCCCACTGGTAGCCGAAGGGAATGTTTCGTTTCTTCATGTTCATCCCCCCTCAGATACGCTCGGTCAGCGCAAGGCCCCCGGCAAGGCAGAAGCGGAGCGCATTTTTACTGACCACCGTGATGCTTTCAACGATCTGCCCAAACAGGTCCTCGTCAAAATCTTCGGTTGGAGCATAGTCGGCCATGATCTCATCCAGCGCTCTCAGGGATTCGATGACCTCGTTATCCTCATCCTCCATTAGGATTCGGCGGCGCTCAGACCGAAGCTCACTGACTTTCCGATTCAGTTCCCCGGACTGGGCAGCGTATTCGGCATTGTTGAGGATGCCGCTGCTGTGGAGCTGTGCGACGACAAGGTTTTGGGCATTTACATCTGCGATTTGGCGGTTGAGCTGATAGATGCGCTCACCGCTGCCGCTGGTGCGGTTTTGCAGCTTTTCAAGCTGTCGGATCAGATCGCCCAGCAGTTCTTCTCGATTGTCCGCCAGCTTGCCGCTCATGCGCATAAAGGCCTCCTTGACCATGTTCTCCGGCACTCGATCACTGGCGCATTCTGAGCGCCCGGATGCCTTATAAGAGCAGAGCCAGAAGGCCGTACCATTGGTCACCTGTCTGCGATAAGCGTGACCGCAGACAGGGCATCTCAGCACTCCGCTGAACGGGTAGCGATTCTTTGGGGCGGATCCCCCGGCAGTTTTACGCTGCTGAAGCGCCTGCGCCGCCTGAAAGACTTCCCGGCTGACAATGGCAGGGTTACTGTTCTCCACATAATACTGCGGCTTTTCTCCGCGATTTCTTCTTTTGCGGAACGGCAGGGTTTCCGTGGTGTAATTCTTTTGGAGCAGCGCATCGCCCATATACCGTTCGTTGTTCAGGATATAGTGGATGGCGTTGAGATGCCATGTTTTATAGCCGTATCTCCGTGGAATGCCATCCGTATTGAGCTGGTTGGCGATGGCCTGCTTCCCGCAGCCTTGCAGATAGAGGTCGAAGATCCGGCGAATGACCACCGCCTCCGCCTCATTGATATAAAGTTGGCCGTCTATGAGCTCATACCCATAGGCGGCCTTGCAGCAGTTGAAATCTCCGGATTCCATTCTCTTTTGATAGCTCCAGCGCATATTCTCGGAGATGGTTTCCGACTCCTTTTGCGCTGCCATGCCGGGGAAGGTCAGGATCATTTCAAGGTCGATAGCTGCAGTGTCGATCCCTTGCTCCTCGAAGTAGATGCTGACGCCAAGCTCTTTCAGCCCACGCACCATGGTCAATAGTTCCGTGGTGTTCCGGGCGAAGCGGGAAACGGACTTGGTGATGATGCGATCGATTTTACCTTTTCGGCAATCCCGAAGCAGGCGATTCAGATCATCCCGCTTGTCCATTCGTGTGCCGGTGACCGCTTCATCTGCGTAGATGTCCACCAGCTCGTATTCCGGGTGGGCCGCCGCATATTCCGTATAATACTTGACTTGAGCGGCGAAGGAATGAAGCTGATCGTCGGATCCGCTGGATACCCGCGTATAGGGTGCCAGTCGGATAAGGCGCTGGCCTTGCTCGGGCATCGCCAATTCGGTAACGGTTTTTCTCATGCTGATCTCCTTTCTGCGGATCGCTCCGCTTTGTGATAGCCGCTTTCCTCTGCGGCAACACGAAGGATACCACATGAGTTTGCATACATCCAGCGAGAATGGCAAGAATTAAGGAACCAGACATAACTTTTTTTGCGGGTCATAATGCTCGACCTGCAAGCGAAAAATGCGTTGGTATTCCACCTCTGAGATCAGCGCCATGGAGCGCAGCAGGCGGAGCAGATTCAGTCCATAGGCGAGTGCGGCGCAGTTCTTATCTGTCATGCCGCCACCTCATTCCAAGGCTTACCGCCATGGCTGCCTCTACCCTCTGCATATCCTGCACAGAGATTCTGCCGAGGCAATCGGAAAGCCGTTCCTTGTCGATCGTGCGGATCTGCTCCAGCAGGACGACGGACACACTTTCGAGGAAATCGTAATCAATGACGATGTGTGTGGGCAGAGAGCTTTTCTTCTGCACCGAGGTGATGGGCGCAATGATCGTAGTGGGGCTGTGACGATTGCCGGTGTTGTTCTGTAAAATAAGGACGGGACGGATGCCGCCCTGCTCGCTGCCAATGACGGGAGAAAGCTCTGCGTAGTAAACTTCGCCGCGATAAACTGTTTTCATCTCTGTATACCTCCGTATGGTGTAAGTAAAAGCCCAAAGGCATGAACAACCGCAAAGGGTGGGTGTCATGCCCTTGGACCGGTTTGATCGTTTTGCGTTTTGCGACCATATTTGCCTCGCACCCGTGGTCAGACGGCGATCATGCAAACAACCGATAGCGAATCGGTTCCCCAGGAATTTCACCTCCGCGTGGATCTCACCCGGCCGCCCTCTTTGGTTGCGACGGCTCACGGCGCATGGCACCGCTTCAACGCTCGACTTTTGACTGGACGGGGTGTTGTCCTGTCTCTTATACACATCTGACGCTGCCGACGACTCCTTACGTGTAGAT
>ENA-OYXX01000292-OYXX01000292.1-human-gut-metagenome-genome-assembly--contig:-NODE-292-length-24260-cov-9.648709_pt1 | contig 24260 bp, 17 predicted proteins | sample MGYA00243976_ERZ653434 | MGnify/ENA primary metagenome ERZ653434 (study PRJEB26926, sample SAMN06165112) | human gut metagenome | biome: ENVO:00009003; feature: ENVO:2100002; material: ENVO:00002003...
AGAACAAAGCGTCAAAGTAAACGCCTTCCTATATATAGTGACTCCCATTCCCACCTCATACCGTCATCAGCCAGGCTAAAGCCTGCCCTCCGACTCGGCGCGGGATAGCCCCATGCTTATTGTTTGTGGCTTTGGCGGAACACGTCCGCCGGTGACATAATAAAGTCAGAGACTATGAAAGTCGGGACAAAGGTAATGATTTTTTTTGAATTGACAAACAAATTTGCAACTTTTTTCAGAATGGGTATGAAAAAAATTACAAAAGATTACAAATAGCCTCATAGATAGCTCTAAGGATGTTTTTTAACATAAATGTCCATAAACGATCAGTAATGTTCTAAAAATGAGTATGTTTGCTAAAGCAAATAATGACCAAAAATTTATGTTCATTAGTGGACTTACCCCACAAAATATTATTTTCTTGGACATTTTTGGTTATTCATGGTCATTACCGTTATAGATAAAACTGTGGTTGATAGAGCATTAAGAGCTGTTGAATAGTTACCGCTCGACAGAACAAAATTAAAAAAAATTAAAAATACTCTTTTTATTTTGCTTTGTCCTCGCTTATTCGTAACTTTGTCAGCTAATATTAAGGTACGAATGATGTGTTTTGCGGTCTTTATAGAAAAGATTGACAAATTGCATAAAGAAAAGGCAGACAAATCACATAATTTATAGAGAAAAATAGACAAACTACTAAAAAACGGATTTAAACAAAACGAACAGAGTATGAACAGGAGAATACAGATTCTCGCGCTGGCTGTGCTTATGGCAGCAGGAGCAGCGCAGGCAGCAAAGAAGAAGGCGACAGTGCCGCCAGTGGCAGTGAACCACCTTACAACGGAGCGCATGAATGCCCCTATGAGCATTGCCACAGCCACACCGCGGCTGGGCTGGAGAATCAGCTCAACGAAAAATGGCGTGATGCAGACAGAGTATCACATCATAGTGGCATCGACAAAGGAAAAGGCAGAAAAATGTGAGGGCGACCTGTGGGACGCCACGGTGAAGAGCAGCCAGTCGCAGTGGATAGCCTACGGCGGAAAGGCTGTGAGAAGCAACACACGCTGCTACTGGCGCGTGAAAGTGACAACCACTCAGGGCGAGAGCGACTGGAGCGACGTGGCAGTGTGGAACGTGGGGCTGCTCACCGAGAGCGACTGGAGCGGACAGTGGATAGGACTTGACCAGGCAATGCCATGGGACGTGGAGGACGTGCACAGCCGGCTGAGCAGCCGCTATCTGCGCCGTGAGTTCAAGGTGGACAAGCCTGTGAAGAGCGCAACACTGTATATCAGCGGCTTAGGCATGTATGAGGCTTTCATCAACGGCAAGAAAGTGGGCGACAAGGAGATGGCTCAACTGCCTACCGACTACCGCCGCACGGTGTACTACGATGCCTACGACGTGACACAGATGCTTGCCGAGGGCAAGGGCGCAATAGGAGTGGTGCTTGGCAACGGGCGCTACTACACCATGCAGCAGAAAAAGAAACCATACAAGATAGCCAACTTCGGCTATCCCAAACTGCGTGCCAACCTGATAATAACCTACGAGGACGGCAAGCAGCAAAAGATATCCACCGACACGAAGTGGAAGCTGACTGCCGACGGTCCGATACGAAGCAACAACGAGTACGACGGCGAGATTTACGATGCCCGCAAGGTGCTGGGCAACTGGACCGTGGCTGGCTATGACGACTCGAAGTGGATGAATGCCGAGCGCGTGGCGATACCGTTGGGAACACTGCGCGGCAGCATGACGCCGGGCATGAAGGTGGTGAGGACACTTACTCCCAAGACCGTGACCAAGCGCAACGGCGGAGTGATAGTGGACCTCGGACAAAACATGGCGGGATGGCTGAAGGTCAGAATGCGCAACACCCACAAGGGTGACACCGTGTTCATACGCTTTGCCGAGAAACTCAATGCCGACGGCAGTCTGTACACCGAAAACCTGCGCCACGCCGAGTCAACCGACAAGTATGTGGCGCGCGGCGACGAGCAGGGAGAGTGGTGGCATCCGCATTTCTCCTACCACGGATTCCGCTATGCCGAGATTACGGGCATGGGCGACGCTGTGACAGCTGCCGACGTAGAGGCTCAGGTGATAAGCGATGATATGGCGCAGACAGGCAGGTTTGAGTGTGCCGACACTATATTAAATAAGGTGTACAACAATGCCGTGTGGGGAATACTCAGCAACTACAAGGGAATGCCCGTTGACTGTCCGCAGCGCGACGAGCGCCAGCCATGGCTCGGCGACCGCACCCGCGGCTGCTTCGGCGAGGCGTTTGTGTTCGACAACAACACGCTTTACTCAAAATGGACACGCGACATCTGCGAGGCTCAGCGTGAGGACGGCTGCATACCCGACGTGGCTCCGGCATACTGGAACTACTACAGCGACAATGTGACATGGCCTGCGGCGCTGCCATTCTCGATGGAGATGCTCCACCGCCAGTATGGCGACAGCGCGCCGCTGAAAAAATGGTACGGCAACGTGAAACTGTGGCTTGACCATCTGCGCACGCAATACGGACAGGACGGACTTATGCCGCGCGACAAGTACGGCGACTGGTGTCTGCCGCCCGAGGACCTGAAGCTGATACACGCCAAGGACAAGAGCCGCATGACTGACGGCACGCTCATTGCCACGGCATACTATTATCGGGTGAACAAGCTCATGGAGCGCTTTGCACGGATGCAGAACCTTGATGACGACGCACGCCACTTTGCAGCCGAGGCTGAAAAAGTAAAGAAGGCATTCAACGATAAATTCCTCACCATCAACCGCGGAACAAGCAAAGTGCCCGGACACCTGCTCTATCCCGACAGTACCTGCTACATGGGCAACACAGTGACAGCCAACCTGCTGCCGCTGGCATTCGGAATGATTGACGACGATTATGTGAAGGGCGAGGTGGAGAAGAACATCATACGCAACATCATAACCAAGAGCAACGGGCATGTGGCATGCGGAGTGATTGGCATCAGCTGGCTGCTCAACGGACTGAGCGACATGGGGCGCGGCGATATTGCCTGGCTGCTTGCCACCAACAACACATACCCCAGCTGGGGATATATGGCAGACCACGGGGCAACGACAATATGGGAACTCTGGAACGGCGACACCGCCAATCCGAGGATGAACAGCTGCAACCACGTGATGATGCTCGGCGACCTGCTGTCATGGCTGTATGAGAAGGTGGCGGGAATAGCCGCCGACAACGACAACCCGGGATTCAAGCACATAATAATGCGCCCCGACTTCAATGTAGACGAGATAAACTTCATCAAAGGTGAGTATGAGTCGATTTACGGCACGATACGCAGCCACTGGAAGAAAGTGGACGGCACGCTATACTGGAGCATTGACATCCCTGCCAACACCACAGCCACAATCACCCTGCCCGACGGCAGCACACGTGAGCTTGGCTCGGGACATCACGACATAAAGGCAAAGATGAAGATGCGCCATCCGGCAATCGTGAAGGATGAGTTTCTATACACTGAGGCCTCATTCCCGCAATGCCACTCGGCAACCATAGCCGAGAACAAGAAGGGCGACCTCGTGGCAACTTATTTCGGCGGAACAAAGGAGCGCAATCCCGACGTATGTATATGGGTGAGCCGCAAGCCTAAGGGCAGCAGCGAGTGGCTGGCGCCGCAGTTGGTTGCCGACGGTGTGTTCAAAACCGGTAGCGACGAGGCACGACTTGCAGGACTGTCGGGAATTGACAGCACCACCACTGCCGCCGACAAGGGGCCAATCATCGACCCCGCGGCACGCAAGAATCCTGCCGCCTATCAGCGCAAGGCATGCTGGAACCCTGTGGTGTATCAGCTACCCGACGGACGCATGGAACTTGACTTCAAGATTGGCAGTTTCGTCGCCGACTGGACAGGCTGGCGCATCTACTCAAAAGACGGCGGCAAGACATGGAGCAAGCGCGAGAATCTGTCGCCAAAGGCAACATCGGGCGATGACCAGCTGCTGGGGCCCGTGAAGAACAAGCCTATAATAAATAAAGGTCGCATCATAGCACCTACAAGTATTGAGAAGGGCGGCTGGAGACTGTTCTTTGAACTGTCGGACGACGGCGGCAAGACATGGCAGCGCACAGACTACGTGGAGTCGGAAAAGAATGAGCTGGCTATACAGCCAACGATACTCGTACACCCCGACGGTCGCCTGCAGGCATTGGCACGCACACGCAACCGTCAGGTGGCTACAACCTTCAGCAGCGACAACGGCAAGACATGGAGCAAGCTGCAGATGACAGACGTGCCAAACAACAACAGCGGACTGGATGCAGTGACGCTAAAAGACGGAGGCTTCGTGATGATATGCAACGACTGGCCCATTGAACCCGACAAGCAGAAGGGAGCACGCACACCGCTGTCACTTCTGCGCAGCAACGACGGAATACACTGGACACACTGGATAACTCTTGAGGACAGTCCTGTGAGTCAATACTCCTATCCGTCGATAATCCAGACCTCAGACGGACACCTGCACTGCATCTACACATGGCGCCGCCAGAGAGTGAAGCACGTTGAGGTAAGTGTGGAGTGAGGAGTGTTGAGTGTGCATACTGGCAAAAACGAATGAATTAACAGAGTGGATTTAGGTAAATTATTAGAGAAATATTCAGGTTCGCCCCAAGTGGCGGCAGTGATGAAAACGTTGGAAGACAGTTCGGTAAAGACTGTCTTCCTTCAGAATTTAGTGGGGTCGGCGGCACCGATGCTCTTTGGTGGCATTGCCAGCCGCATGGCAGTGCCCATGGTATTTATACTCAATGATGCCGACGATGCAGGCTACTTTTATCACGACCTCACCCAGATGCTTGGCACTGACAATGTGCTGTTCTTCCCGTCATCCTACCGCAGGGCGGTGAAGTACGGACAGCGTGATGCCGCAAACGAGATATTGCGCACCGAGGTGCTCACACGGGTTAACGAGCATCAGCGCGGCAAGGGACAACAGCTTTACATCGTCACCCACCCTGAGGCTGTGGCTGAGCTTGTTGTGTCGAAAAAGAAACTCGACGACCGCACGCTGACGCTGAGAAAAGATGAGACGGTGGATGTGGGCGGAATAGTGAAGACACTCAGGGAGTTTGGGTTCCGTGAGGTTGACTACGTTTATGAACCCGGGCAGTTTGCACGCCGAGGCTCCATTCTCGATGTCTATTCCTACAGCTGTGAATATCCTTACCGTATCGACTTCTTCGGCGATGAGATTGACTCCATCCGCACCTTTGAGGTGGAAAGCCAGCTGAGCCGTGACAAGCGCGACATGGTAGACATTGTGCCGGAGCTGGCTCAGATGACAGAGGAACGTATTCCGCTATTGGCGTTTCTCAATGACAATGCAATACTTGTGGCGCGCAACTTCACATTCGTGCGCGACATAATAGAAAAGACATATCAGGAAGGTTTCCTGCAGCAGGCAATAATCGAGCGTACCGAAGGCGCGACAGAGATGGAGCAGAAACGCATACTCAATGAGATGCGCACTGAGATACAGCTCATCGGTGGAGGTACGTTTATGAGCGACATACAACGTTTCAAGACCGTTGAGATGGGACACCGTCCTACAGGCAAGCCCAATGCCACAATATCTTTTGACACCACCCCACAGCCCGTGCTCCACAAGAACTTCGAACTGCTGAAATCATCGGTTGAGGATTTTCACTTGCGCGGCTATGAGGTGTATATCCTTGCTGACAGCCAGAAGCAGAACGAGCGACTGAAAGAGATTCTCACACCCGACGGAAAGCACGACCCAACACAGGAATTCATTCCCGTGGACAAGACACTGCACGAGGGATTCACCGACAATCAGCTGAAACTCTGCATCTTCACCGACCATCAGATATTCGACCGTTTCCATAAGTATAACCTAAAGAGCGACCGTGCCCGTGGCGGTAAGGTGGCGCTGACATTGAAGGAAATCCAGCAGTTTGAGGTTGGCGACTTCGTGGTGCATTCCGACCATGGCGTGGGCAAATTCGGCGGACTGGTGCGAATGCCTCAGGGCGACAGCTATCAGGAGATGATAAAGATTATCTACAACCGCGGCGACTCCATCTATGTGTCGATACATTCTTTATATAAGGTGTCGAAATACAAGGCTGCCGACAACGGCGAGCCACCGAGACTGAGCACACTCGGCACAGGACAGTGGGAGCGGTTGAAAGAGCGCACAAAGACCAAGTTGAAGGATATGGCGCGCGACCTGATAAAGCTTTATGCCAAGCGCCGTCAGGAGCGTGGCTTCGCTTTCAGTGCCGATACTTACCTACAGCATGCCCTTGAGGCGAGCTTCCTGTATGAGGACACTCCCGACCAGCTGAAAGCCACCAACGACGTAAAGGCGGATATGGAGAAGGCAAGACCTATGGACCGCCTGGTGTGCGGCGATGTGGGCTACGGCAAGACAGAGGTGGCTGTGCGTGCCGCATTCAAGGCAGCCACCGACTCGAAGCAGGTGGCAGTGCTTGTACCTACAACGGTGTTGGCTTACCAACACTACAACACTTTTATAAAACGTATGAAGGACATGCCTGTGAGAGTGGAATATCTCACAAGGGCACGCTCTGCAAAACAAACAAAACAGATACTTGCCGACCTTACCGAAGGAAAGGTGGACATTCTCATAGGTACACAAAAGCTTGTGGGAAAGTCAGTGAAGTTCAAGGACCTCGGACTGCTGATTATCGACGAGGAGCAGAAATTTGGCGTAGGTACAAAAGAGAAGCTGCGCCAAATGAAGACCAACGTCGACACGCTCACCATGTCCGCGACGCCAATACCTCGCACACTGCAGTTCTCGCTGCTCGGAGCACGTGACATGAGCACCATTCAGACTCCCCCACCCAACCGCTATCCCGTGCAGACAGAGATTCACCTGTTTACTCCCGACATCATCGCCGATGCCATCAACTTCGAGATGAGCCGCAACGGTCAGGTGTATTTCGTAAACAACAGGATAAACAACCTTATAGCCATCAAGGAGATGATAAACAAATATGTGCCCGACGCAAGGGTGGCGATTGGTCACGGACAGATGAAGCCCGAGGAACTGGAAAACATCATCCTCGACTTCTCCAACCACGACTACGACGTGCTGCTGTCTACCACCATCGTGGAGAACGGCATTGACATCCCCAACGCCAACACCATCATCATCAACTCGGCGCAGAACTTCGGACTCTCCGACCTGCACCAGATGCGAGGTAGAGTGGGACGCGGCAACCGCAAGGCATTCTGCTATCTGCTGGCGCCGCCGCTTGCCGACCTCAATCCCGAAGCACGCCGACGCTTAGAGGCTCTTGAGAACTTCAGCGACCTTGGCAGCGGCATCAACATTGCCATGCAGGACCTTGACATCCGCGGCGCGGGCAACCTGCTCGGAGCAGAGCAGAGTGGATTCATCAGCGACCTTGGTTATGAGACATACACAAAGATTCTGAATCAGGCGGTGCGCGAGCTGAAAACTGAGGAGTTTGCCGACCTTTATCAGGAAGAGCTGAAAAACAAGGAGATGAGTGGCGAGGACTTTGTGGACGACTGCGCAATAGAGAGCGACTACGAGATGTATTTCCCCGAATATTATGTGCCAAGCGACAGTGAAAGAATGCTGCTCTACCGCGAGCTTGACAATCTGAAGAGCGACGAGGAACTGGAGCAGTACCGCAACCGTCTGTGCGACCGCTTCGGTGAGCCGCCCACGATGGCGGAGGAACTGATGAAGGTGGTGGCTCTGCGCAGGCTGGGCAAGAAACTCGGTGTGGAAAAGATTATGCTGAAGGGCGACCACATGTCGCTGTTCTTCCCGGTAAGTGCCGGTCAGGCATACTTCCAAAGCTGTGCTTTCGGACTTTTACTCGACTACATATCTAAAAACGCCCGCCGCTGTAATCTCAAGGATAACAACGGCAAGCGTTCTCTGTTGGTTACTCACGTGGCAAATGTCGCCGACGCGGTAGAGGTTTTAAGCGGGGTTGTCGGAAATAACTGACGGCTCTGCTTGCTCTGTCTGTGCCTCCAGTTCCTTTTGCTGTATCATCTTTTTATATTTACGTTGCTGCGAGCTTACCTTCATGGTATTAATGATTTCGGTAATGCCGTAGAGCAGCGAGCACCAGCCAATGATGAGCAACGGCAATTCTGCTGTCTCCATCGGTTTGAGAACCACAAAGAAACCTGTGAGCAGAATCAGTGACGGACAAATCCAGAACACAAACGGGATTTTTCCAATCTTCCTCGCATTGGCAAGGTTCATATACTGGTTGATGGCACCGAGGATGAGCACAGCTCCGAGGATGTACATCAGCGTTGTTACAAAAATGTTGGGAGTGATGGCAAGCAGAAATCCAAGAATGATGCTGCCAAGCCCAACAATGGGAAATGCCGGTTTGTAGTTGTTTATCACATTACCTTCGGCATCGGTAATCCTGTAGTTGTCAGAATGGCGTGTTGCCATGAAATAGGTGACACACGAGATAATGCCCGAAATGAGAAACAGGACTCCAATGGCTATGGTTATCCACGTAACTGTGGCACCACGATATTTAATGAGCAGTGCGCCTATTGCTATTGAGCAAAAGGCGCGGAAAAGAGAACTCTGTAGTACTTTCATAAAATAATCATTTTTTTGTGGTTGTTTATATTAGCGCCTGCCGCCTCCAAAGCTGCCGCCACCATGACCGTGGCTGTTGCCGCCACCATGACCGTGGTTGCTGCCGCCATTGCCGCGGTTTGAGCCTACACTGCTCTTGCTGCCAGATGAACTGCTGCGGGTACCATTGAATGAGCCGTTACGCGAGCCGCCGAAAGAACTGTTACGCGAACCGCCGAATGAGCTGTTGCGAGAATTGCGGACACCCCCAAAGCGTGTTCCGTTGTTGTTTGCGGGACGGTCATTGCTGCCGTTGTTCACAGTCACCCGTGTGCTGCTCCCGTGACGGCGGTCGTTGTCGAAACGGTTGCCGTTGGGACGGCTGTTATCGTGACGGCGGTCATTGTCGAAACGGTTGCCGTTAGGACGATTGTTATCGTGACGGTTTCCGTTGTGGTTACGGTTAAAGCGATTGTTGTGATTGTTGTGATTGTCACGCATTCCTGTATGGGGACCACTGTGATTGAATGTGTGACGACGGTCTCTCCAGTAGCTCACTCCTCCATTACGGTGCCAGCTGTGTCCTCCACGATATGAAACGTAGACAGTCGGACGGGAGAAGTAGAAGTGTGTGCGGTGAGGATAGCGCGCATAGATTCCGAAATGCCAGTAGCCTGCATCCCAATATAGCGGACGGTAGAAGTATGTGGCTTCGCAGAAAGCCCTATACTGCCAGTCAAGAAGAATATATCCCAAGTCTATGTTGCGGCGCTCCCAATATGTGCCATACACATTGTCGCGTCCGGTAACCCCCATCAGATAGTCGAGGTTTATCTCATAGGCTGCATCATACTGTGAGTCGGTGAGATTCAGCTCGTATGCCATCTTGTCGGTGAGAAACAGAGCCTCGCGCCGTGCCTGCTCATAGCTCATAGCCTGTGTACTGATGTTTATGGTCAGCATTGCCAAAATTGTCATTATAATCTTTTTCATAATTCTGAAGTTTTTATAAGTTTGTACCTTTGCTTTATTTTCTGGTGCAAAGATACGACAATTATATTGGTTTGCCGAAAGGATTTCCCTAAATGGCTTGGGGATTTTCCCTATTTCAGTGAAGAGTGAAAAGTGAAGAGTGAAGAATCCTTCACTCTTCATTCTTCATTTTTTTAATCCTCGTCTGGGGTTATGAGCTTATAGCCCTTTCCGTGGATATTGATGATTTCAATCTGGTCGTCATCCTTGAGATGCTTGCGCAGCTTGGTGATGTAAACATCCATTGAGCGTGCATTGAAGTAGTTGTCATCAATCCAGATGGTCTTCAGTGCAAAGTCGCGCTGCAGAATCTCGTTGGCGTGGCTACAGAGCAGAGCCAGCAGCTCGTTCTCCTTCGTGGTGAGCTTTGTCTGCTTGTCGCCGATAATGAGCAACTGCTTCTGTGTGTCAAAGGTGAAGCGTCCGATGCGATAAACGGTGTTCTCCTTGTTTTTCTTGCCACGCACACGGCGCAGGATTGCTTCTACGCGGAACACCAGCTCCTCCATTGAGAACGGTTTGGTGATGTAGTCATCGGCACCGAGTTTGAAACCTTCGAGAATGTCCTCCTTCAGTGTCTTGGCTGTAAGGAAGATAATAGGAATGTCAGCGTTTGCCTGACGGATGTCTTTGGCGAGTTCAAAACCGTCTTTCTTTGGCATCATGACATCCAGCACGCAAATGTCGAACTTAGTCTTCAGGAATGCCTTGTAGCCGGCTTCGCCATCGGAGCACAGTTCAGCAAAGAAACCTTTTGCTGCCAAGTATTCGCGCAGCAACATACCCAAGTTCTCATCGTCTTCGCAAAGAAGAATTTTCAAGTTGTCTTCCATAATCGTTCGTTTTTTATGTTAATAAATATGTTTATTTCATTACCGGCAGGGAGATGGTGAAGGTTGTACCTTTTCCAAACTCGCTGTCCACGTTGATATTTCCCTTGTGCAGCTGCACTATCTTTCTCACGTATGCCAGACCCAGTCCGAATCCCTTGGCATCGTGACGGTTTCCGGTGTGTACTCGGTAGAACTTGTCGAAAATCTTTCTAAGATTCTCCTTCTTTATACCCATTCCTGTGTCGCGTATCGACAGGTACAGGTTTTTCTCGTCGTCCCACGTCTTTATATATACGTATAGCGGCTTGTCGGGATTACGGTATTTCACCGCATTGTCCAGCAGGTTGAATATCACGTTCTGGAAATGTATTTCGTCCACGTATATCTTCGACTCCACAGCCTCTATGGCAGTGTAAATTTTTCCGCCTGTGTGCTCCACGCGCAGTGTGAACGAGTTGGCGATTGTCTCCACAAGTTCGTTCAGGTCGAGTTCTTTCTTCTTGAACACTGCGTCCTTGCGGTCGAACATCGACATCTGCAGCACCTTTTCAACGAGGAATCTCAGACGCTTTGTCTCGTCAGCCACCACGCCGCCCAAGTGCGACATTGTAGCCTCGCTCTTGTGTATGCTCTTGTCGTTGAGCATCTGTGCGGCAAGCGAGATCGATGCTATAGGCGTCTTCAGCTCGTGGGTCATGTTGTTCACAAAGTCGTTTTTCATTTCCGTGTAGCGCTTTTGGCGGAATATTATCACTATAGTGAAAATAAACGTCACAAGCAGCGCTCCCGTGAAGAATATCGCCGGTATCATAAACTTCACATTCGAGAATATGTAGCTGCTGGTGTCGGGGAAGTGTATTTTCACCACACCCATTCTTGTCGGCGGGTCGTTTCTGAAGAGTATCTGCGTATAGGAATATTCCTTTCCTTCGTCGGTGTAGTCGGGGCAGCGGTAGATCTCGCGTCCGTCGCTTGTCTCCACCACAAAGTGATAGGGTATGCTGATACCGTTGTTCAGCAACTCTGCCCTAAGGTCCTGGTCGAGCAGTTTGAAGTTGATGCGCTCCTTCAGAGATTTCTCATTGGCTGTATATAATATATTGTATATCACCTCATCGAGCAGGGCTTTCTGATAAACGTACCTGTTTCGCACAACCTCCTGCAGCGACCGCGATGCGGCATCCACCGAATTCCTGTCGGAACGCAGCAGTATTGCCTTCGGTATCGACGAAGGTTTAAGCGACAGAGTCTTCGTTTGGAATGACGTATAGCCTGTGCTGTTGCTGTTTGCCGTGTCGCGGCTCTGGTTCTTGCGCTCCCGCTCGTTTATGTCTTTTTCCAGATAATGGCGTGTCTCGTTCATCTCCAGGTTTCGTGATGCCTGGTAGAGACTTCGGTTCACTCCTTCGTCAAACTGCTCTTTCTTCATCTTTGCCATAGCCTCAATGTATGACAGTTGCAGATAGAGCAGCCCCAGGAATGACAATCCCATTATTATTGCTATTATCCAAATCGTTGTCTTCTTCATGGCTGCAAAGATAGTGTTTTTTCCTAAACAGAAAGCGGATTTGCGTTAACAAAATGACAGCTATTTAAGATTGTTAACGAAAATCCGCTTTTAAAATTGCTTATTTGCAACTAAGTCAGTGAGGAGTGAGGAGTTCCTTGGCGTTGTCGACAGCCGCCTGGGTTATGTCGCTGCCGCTGAGCATCTGCGCAATCTCGGTGATGCGCTGGTCGTGGTCGAGCATTATCATGTGGCTTGAGGTAGTGCCGTTGCTGTCTTCCTTATATACTTTATAATGTGTGGTTCCGAGCGCGGCAATCTGCGGCAGGTGGGTGATGCTTATCACCTGACGGTTGCTGTTGCCCATCTCCCGCATCATCTTTGCCATCTGCTCCGCCACCTTACCGCTCACACCGGTGTCAATCTCGTCGAATATTATTGTGGGCAGCTTCACCGTTCCGCTTATCATTGCCTTCAGCGACAGCATCACGCGGGCAATCTCACCTCCCGATGCCACCTGCGATATTGGTTGCAAAGGCACGTTCCTGTTTGCGCTGAACAGAAATTCCACGCGATCCTGCCCATTGTCGCCAAGCTCCGTGGCGCTTATACTGATGGTAAACTCCACATTGGGCATTCCGAGCCGCTTCAGGCTCTCCTGCATGTTCTTCTCAATGGTCTTTGCCGCCTTCTTGCGGGTAGCTGTAAGTTTTCCGGCTATCTCGCCGCACTGTGTGGCAAGACTGTCGGCAAGACGCTGTGCCTCCTCCATTGCCTCGTCGCTGTTCTCTATGTTTTCCAATGCAGTGTGCAGCTCGTCGCGCATCTCTATCAGTTCCTCAACGGTCTCCTTACGGTATTTCTTCTGCAGGTCGTAAAGTTTGTCCAGACGGCTGTTTATCGCGTCCAGCTCGGCAGGGTCATAATCGATGTTGTCCAATTCGTGCCCAATTTCCTGTGCTATGTCCTTCAGTTCAATCATGCAGCTCTGTGTTCTCTCCCCCAGTTGCCGGGCACCGGGCAGCACGTCGGCAATGTCGTGCAGGCTGTTCACCGCTGTCTTGAGGTTGGTCAATATTCCGCTGTCGTCGTTGTTCAGGGCGTTGTCTGCCTTGTACAGTGCCGTCTTTATGTCCTCGCTGTGACTCATGGTCTCGGCATTTTGCTCCAGTTCCTCCAGCTCGCCAGCCTGCAGGTTGGCTGCGCTCAGTTCCTGATACTGAAACTCCAGAAAGTTTTTCTGCGCCAGGTTGTCGTCAATCTCCTGCCGCAATGCCTTAACCCGCTGCAAAGCCTTTTTATATGAAGAGAAACATCCTGCATATTCGGCGGTCAGCGCTTGATTCTCGGCTATGATGTCAACGGTGCTCAGCTGAAAGTCTTGCTTTTGCAACAGCAGATTCTTGTGCTGGCTGTGTACGTCCATAAGCTGCTCGCCGAATGTTTTCAGCAGCGTTAGCGATGTCGGCGTGTCGTTGATAAAGGCACGGCTTTTGCCCGATGCCATTATCTCGCGCCTTATTATGCAGTCCTCGGCGTCATAGTCAATGTCGTTGTCATCAAAGAATGGCTTCATACCGTAGTTGGCAAGGTTGAAGTGAGCCTCAATGCTGCATTTGTCGCATCCCTGCTTTATCTGTTTTGTCTCGGCGCGCTGCCCAAGCAGCAGACCGATTGCCCCAAGGATAATGCTCTTTCCCGCACCAGTCTCACCCGTGATTACCGAGAATCCCGGATGAAAGTCTATGTCGAGTTTATCAATGAGGGTGAAGTTCTTTATATAAAGATGTGTAATCATTTTAGTCTTTTTGCTTGCTGATTTACAAAAAATGAGGAATGAAGCCTTCTATTACTCTTGAGCCTCAATGCTCCACTCGCTGATGGTCTTCGTCTCGCTGTCGAAGCTGATGCCGACATTTACCACAGGCAATCCGCAGAGTGCGAACCGTGAGGGATAGTCCCTAAGGCTTATCTGCCTCATTGCGGTGGCGGCACTCTGATTGAGCTTCAGCTCTATTATATATAAGGTGGTGGCTGTGCGCATCACTATATCAACCCTGCCGCGGGGCGTGCGAACCTCAACGTCGACATACATGCCGAAGAGCGAGAAGATGATGTAAAGCATCTGCTGATAGTGCCCCTCGTAGTCGGTGTTGTCGCAGTAGGGCACGGTGAGCAGGAACTCCTGCAGCAGGCTGAGCGCGCCGTCCATGTCGTTCCTGAGCAGGCAACGGTACATACGCCCGACTGTTGTCTTGCCCTCGCTGGTGTGGCGCTCAAGATAATTTGGCAACATGCTCTGCAGCAGTCCCACGCGGATTTCATTGTTTGGTATATCGAGTGAATAAAGCTCTGTCACCTCGTCCTTGTCCTTGATGGTGAGGTATCCACTCTGATAGAGCAGCGGAGTGATGTCGGTGAGCCGCTCTGTGGGGGCATCGAAGTCAGAGGCAAACGCCTCACGCTGTCCTATCTTCTGCGGAATGATGTCATACTTGCGCAGCATCTCGATAAGGAAAGTAGGCGTGCCGCTGCCAAACCAGTAATTGTCCAGCTTTTCCCTGTCAAAGGCGTTAAGCAGACTGTACGGGTTGTATATGTCAGGCGAGGGCCAGGTGAAATGATAGCCATCGTATTTTGCCTTCAGTCTCGACTGCATCTCTTCATTTGTTATTCCAAACTTTTGGGCAAGCCGCTCTATATAGTCTGCCATCTGTGTGAGCAGTTCCTCCTTGGTGATTCCGCAGATGGCGGCGTATGGCTCGTCCATGCTGATGTTGTTCAGCTCGCTGAAGATGCTGAGCTGCGAGAATTTTGTTATTCCAGTGAGGAAGACGAAGCGCAGATATGGGTCGCAGGCTTTCAGCGGAGAGTAGAAGTTGCGCATCACGTTGCGGAGAATTGGCAGATTCTCCTCCTCGTGCATAACGTCGAGCAGCGGCGCGTCGTATTCGTCGATGAGCACAACGACCTTTCGGCCTGTCTGTTCGCTGGCACGTTCTATCAGACCTTTCAGACGCTGGTTTAGATTTTGCTTGTCTGGTTCATTACTGCCATACACCTTTTCATAGTCAGTGAGTTTTCCGCTCAATTCAGATATTAATGCGTCCTTATCCACATGCTTCGCCGTGCTCATGTCGAAGTGCAGCACGGGGTATTGCGTCCACTCCGTCTCAAGCTTGTCTATCGCCAAGCCCTTGAACAGCTCCCTTCTGCCTTCAAAATAGTTTTTCAGCGTGGATGTGAGCAGGGACTTGCCGAACCGACGCGGTCGGCTCAGAAAATAATATGTAGGCGCACTCTTTGCCAAGTTATACACATATTCCGTCTTGTCTATGTACAAGTAGTTCCCGTCTATTATTTTCTCAAATGTCTGTATGCCCACGGGGCAAAATTTCAGTTTCTTGTCTGCCATAATCTGCTCACTTATCATGTTATGCTGCAAATTTACAAAGAATATTTCATTCTGCCAAATTAATGCAAGAAAATTTGTTTATTTCATGGCTATTTTACAACAGGGAAACTATTTACTGAAAACAAGAAAAAGGCATGTATTTTCTAAAAAATATGCTACACACCTTATAACTTTTTCCTGTACTATTTGAAAAAATAAAACTACACTACAGCTTTTGATGCTGGAATGTGGAGAATAGAATCGTAAATGTGGAGAATAGAATCGTAAACGTGGAGAATAGAATCGTAAACGTGGAGAATAGAATTCTAAACATGGAGAATAGAACCGTGAACGATACGTTTGGAATTGTAAAACGTTAATTTATTGTTAAAGTGTAAATAAAGCGGTAAAAATTACAACTTTTCCAGAAAATTTTTTCTAAAATCAAACTACACAACTACACTTTTTGATTTAATTGGCTTGTATTTAGGAAATTAATACGTGTAGGTAGGTGCGTGAAACTACACTAAAACTACACGCAAACTACACGTTTAGGGTGTTTTTAGCTCTAATTTAACAATTATAAAGACTTTTATTAGGTAAAAATGCGTGTTAACAAAATCTAAAATAGAAAATATGGCTCTGCTGAATGCACGATTTGGGAGGGTATAGCGCAAAGCGATATGGCTGAAATTTCGTATTTTGTGTTCAAAAACACGGAAAGAGTGTAGTTTCAGTGTAGTTTTAGTGTAGTTTCACGCACCTATCTACACGTATTAATTTCCTAAATACAAGCCAATTAAATCAAAAAGTGTAGTTGTGTAGTTTGTTTTACCTAATTTTTTATACTTAAACTTGCTCTGAAGTGTATAATACCGCATGATGTAGGGGTGTAGAATTAATCATAAAATTAAGATTAGAAGTATTCCTCCAAACAATTTTTGTTAAAAGCGTGTTAAATGTATTTGCATACTTTGGAGTATTTTATTTTTTTGACTAATTTTGCAGTCAAAAAATATGAAACGTATATATATCCTTTTCTCATTGATGGTTATGTGTGCCAGCAGTTCTTGTATGGCGCAGTCAATGCATGAGCAACTGAAGATAAAATTTATTGAGGGGTCAGCCGGGTTCATGTCGCTTGTGGCTCTTGCCCTGGTGCTTGGTCTGGCGTTCTGCATAGAGCGTATAATATACCTGACTCTCAGTGAGATTGACGCAAAACGGTTCATGGCAGATGTCACCGCAAAAGTGGAGCAGGGCGACATCGACGGTGCAAAGGAGCTGTGCGCCAACACGCGCGGTCCGGTGGCAAGCGTGTGCTATCAGGGGCTTGTCCGCATTTTTGAGAATATCGACAACATCGAGCGGTCTATTATGGCTTACGGTTCGGTGCAGATAGGCAAGATGGAGAAAGGCTGTTCGTGGATTCGCCTGTTCATATCCATTGCCCCGTCGCTGGGATTTCTCGGCACGGTGATTGGCATGGTTATGTCGTTCGACGATATACGCATGGCAGGCGACATCAGTCCTACGGCTGTTGCTGGGGGAATGAAAGTGGCGCTCATCACCACCATCTTCGGTATAGTGGTGGCTGTCATCCTGCAGCTGTTCTACAATTATATACGCACAAAGATAGAGCATCTCACGGCGCAGATGGAAGAGTCGGTCATAATCTTGCTCGACTCCGTAATGCAGTATAAACGTGAGCATTAAAAATATTGAATCATGGGAATGGTCGACATAATACTGATTGTTGTTTATCTGATGCTGGCGGCAACCGTTGGCGTCTTGATTTTCTCTGTTGTCCGTAGCGGCAGCATGGGTGGCAAGTCGTTTATGGTGGTTAACGGCATACCCGTGGGGAAAATACTCGTAGTCATAGCAACGGTACTGGTTGCCGTGCTTGCACTTACGTTTGCGCTCGGCTCAGACAGTGCGCTCACCGTGAACGGCAAGCCCTATAGTGAATGGTTTTGGCTGAAAGCAGCCGATATGTTTATATATACCTCGGCACTGCTGCTTATTGTGGCATCGGCACTTGTGGTTTACGGACTTGTAAGGAGGCATGGAAATGTTAGAACGTAGATTTCAGCATGATGTGCCCGAGCTGGACACAACATCGACCGCCGACATTTCATTTATCCTGCTCATTTTCTTTCTCATCACCACATCGCTGAGTGTTGAGATGGGGATGAGACGTACTTTGCCGCCCATGGCAGCCGATGACAATCAGCCGCAGGTGGTGCAGAAAGAGAACCTTATGGTGGTGGACATTCTTGCCAATCATGTTATAGTGTGCAACGACGAGCCTGTAAGCATACCTGTGCTTGCAGAGCGCATAAAGGCATTTGCCGTCAACAAGAAGCACGTGATAAACCTGCGCTCTGCCAATGATGCCAGATACGAGGACTATTTCGAGGTACAGCAGACTATCATGCGTGTGGCAAGCATGACAAAAACAAAGATAAGAGTTGCAGAAAGTGAATATCCTGCAGTCGCCCAAGGCGGGAAAGGAGGCGGGCTATGAGAATGTTCCGCCGCCAAAGCAATACTGACATGCCGGGACTCAACACGGCAGCACTGCCCGACCTGATATTCACAGTGCTGTTCTTCTTCATGTTCGTAACCCACATGAGGCAGATTGACAACACCGTGAAGGTTACGCCTCCAAAGGGCAACAATCTGGAGAAAGTTGCCGCACGCCCCTCGGTTATAACAATGTTTGTTACCGAAAACTCTACGGTGAATATTGACAACCGCAATATAAAAGTTGATGATGTGGCAGACTACATCAGTGCCGAGCGCAAGAAGATGACGCCCGAGGACGCACGCAAGATAATGGTGAACATCAAGGCAGACGGGGCGGTGTCTATGGGCACGATGAACAGCATAAGGCAGCAGTTGCGCAGCATCAATGTGCTGAATGTCACCTATTCAGCCACAGAGAAAAAGAACAATAAACTAAAAAAATAACACATAAATATAAAATATGGGAATCCAACGAGTTGACAAATTAGACAAACAGATTCTGAAAATGATTGCCGAGGACGCACGTGTTCCTTTCCTTGAAGTGGCGAGGGCATGTGGTGTCAGTGGTGCAGCTATACATCAGCGTATTCAGAAACTTACGCAGATGGGAGTGATAAAAGGTACGCAATATGTTTTTGACCCCGAAAAGCTCGGGTATGAGACATGCGCATATATCGGACTGAACCTTAAAAAACCGGAAACATTCGACAAGTGTGTGGAGGAGCTGAAGAAAATGCCCGAGGTGGTGGAATGCCACTACACCACAGGCGATTTTGACCTGTTCATAAAGATTTATGCTGTAAACAACCACCACCTGCTGAACATCATTCATGAGAAGCTGCAACCGCTCGGATTGGCGCGCAGCGAAACAATTATCTCGTTTAATAGTGCAATAAGCCGCCAATTACCCATCGACAATATACCTGTGGCTGAAGACGAATAACACACGTCAATGAACATCAAGCAAACCATATTCCAGCATTATCCCGCCCTGCCCGTGGCTGTGAGCATAATCTTCGGCATAATGGTTTGCAGACAATTTCACTGTGAAATAACATGGCTGGCACTTACGCTGGCGACTACGGCTGTAGCAGCACTCACAGGCAGACATCCTAAATGTCAGTCTACAGCCGTTCTTTTAGGCTTTACGTCCTTAGGAGCATTCCTTGCAGTATGGCAGGAGAGAAATGTGGCGGTAATGCTGCCGGAGAAAGCAATTACATACGATGCTGTGGTGACATCGGAGGCAAAGGAGCATGCAAAGACATGGAGCGCCGACATCATGATTACGTCTGGAATTATGAAAGGTAAAACAGTAAAGGCATTTTTCTTGAAAAAAAATACAAGCCCACCACTGCCGACATTACGCCTGCACGCAACATCGACAATGACCATGCCGCAGCGCAAGCCAGGCGAGCCCTTCGACTACGGCAAATATCTCCTGCGTCACGGAACATCGGCAACAACGTTTATACCACCATGGAAATGCAGACTCAACGGTTTCGGTACCGAAGAATTGCCGATGACCACCGCCGTGACGGCAAAGCTAAGACTGATACGGCTGATGTTGATAAAACAAATAGGCGGTTGGGGAATGGATGCAGACACAGAGTCGCTCATTGCAGGTGTGGCGATGGGACAGAAAAGCAGTATATCCCCCACCCTGCGCAATGCTTATTCACAGGCTGGCGCAGCCCACGTGCTGGCTCTCTCGGGACTGCACCTCGGCATCATCTGGGCAGTGCTCGGAGTGTTCTGCATAGGACGCTGGCGCACACCGTTCACAATGCTTATGATTTCCACAATATGGGCATACGTGCTCTTTGCCGCCATGCCTCCATCGGCAGTAAGGGCTGCCATAATGCTTACTCTCATGTCAGTGGCAACACTCACCGGCAGGCAGGGGGCATCGCTCAACACTCTTGCCTTTGCAGCCATAGTAATACTGCTGTTTTCACCGTCAAGCATCTATGACCTCGGCTTCCAGCTGTCATTCACGGCGGTGGCATTCATCGTAGTGTTCACAAATCCTGTCATGAATCTTCTGCCGTTACAGTGGCGCATTGCACACCCATGGGCAACCCGGCTTGTAAGCATGATAACAGTTTCATCTGTTGCCAACCTCGGCACCCTGCCGTTGGTGGCGCTCCACTTCTCGCGCATACCTATATATATTATTGCAACAAATCTTGTGGCGATTCCTCTCATCACCGTCCTCCTTTGGGCGTTTGCCATATCAATGTTCATCATGGCGGCAGGCTCTCCTGCAATACTGCTGACTCCAGCCGCAGCCATACTCAACATCACCGCCAAAGCACTCAACTCATCGATGACTGCCATAGCATCACTGCCCTGTTCGACATTATCCGTACATATTTCCGCCGTTCAGGCTGTCATTCTCTATATAGCAATAATTTCACTGCTGTGGGCAGCTACGATAATCGCAGGAAACAAACATGAACGAAAGATAACGTAACTCGCATAAAAAAGATTAAAAGATGTCATAATATTTTGCAATACAGAGAAAAAAGGGTATTTTTGCAAAAAATTGAGAATATGGAAAAATTAATTCGATTTGACTGGGCTATAAAGCGCCTGTTGCGCAACAAGGCTAACCATGAGGTGATTGAGGGACTATTGGAGTCGCTCCTGGGTGAGAAGTTCACGATTGAGGAGTTTCTCGAATCTGAAAGCAACATGGACTCAGAAACCGACAAGTTCAACCGCGTGGACATACTTGCCAAGGACACAAAAGGGCAACTGTTTATTTTTGAAATCCAGAACGACCGTGAACTCTCCTATTTCCACCGCATACTCTACGGCACGTCAAAGGTCATTACACAATACATGCAGCTCGGACAGGACTACAGCAATGTCAAAAAGATATACTCCATCAACATCGTGTACTTCGACCTGTGGCAGGGCAAGGACTATGTGTACAGGGGAAGCACGGAGTTCAGGGGCTTGCACGACGAGAGCGATGTGCTGAAGCTGTCGCCACGTCAGAACGAGAAATTCTTCGGCAACAGAGATGCAGATAAGGCTGTCAGCGATATCTTCCCAATATATTACCTGTTTCAAGTGAACAATTTCGACAAGGTGGCTACAACTCCGCTCGACGAGTGGATTGAATTTCTGAAAACCGACGAGGTTAAATCATCAGCAAAGGCGCCGGGACTGGCAAAAGTGCGTGAGTGTATGCGCTACGATGCACTGACAGATGAGGAAAAACGCTCATACGACAAGCATCTGGAGTCTGTACAATATCAGCGCAGCGTAATTGAGACGGGAAGAGAAGAAGGAAGAGAAGAAGGCAGAGAAGAAGGAGACAAAGCGGCACGTCTTTCAATCGCTCAGACAATGAAAAAAGCAGGAATGTCACCACAGCAGATTGCAGACATGACAAGCCTGCCATTAGAAGAAATAAAAAATATACCTCTATGAAGAAGAACTTAACAGCAATAATTTCCGCAGCAATACTCATCAGCAGCTGTGCGTCATCGCAGTACCACACTGGCAACGGTGCGGTTACGGGAGCATATCTCGGGTCAATACTTGGCTCGGCAATAGGAGGAATAAACGGCGGTTACCGCGGAAGCGACATTGGTACAATTGTTGGCATGGCAGGCGGAGCCATTGTGGGTGCAGCAATCGGCTCGGCAGCCGACAAGGCTGACCAAAGGGAATATGAAGACCACAAGCGACGCACTCTTGAGCGACGAGACGCTGACCGCGGCAGAGACTATTCTGATTCCGGATATTCCAGCAACGAGGTATATGTTGACCCCACAAACAGTGGCGATGACCGCATTGTGTTTGAGGACGAGACACCTGAAAACAATACAGTGCGTATGTCAACCAATAACGGCAGAGAGGTCAGCATCGATGACCTCTCTCACCGACAAGACACAAAGCACAACTGCGTTGAGATACGAAACGTAACCGTTACCGATCAAAACGGCGACGGAATGCTTGGCAGAAAAGAGGTTTGCCGGGTGTCGTTCGAGATTATGAACAAGGGACGGCACACAATACACAACATTACTCCCGACATTGTGGAAATGAGCAACAACAGTCACATTTTCATTTCACAGGGTATAACGGTGGAAAGCATTGGTGCAGGCAACGGTGTGAGATATACAGCATCTGTGGCTGCCGACAACAGGATAAAGGACGGCACAATTGTACTGAAGCTGTCTGCAAAAAACAGCAACACTGTTCTTGCCGAGCATACGCTTAGAATAAAAACTACTAAAATCCGATGAGAAATTAAGAAATTTACTTCTGTATCTATTTCGGCTCTGTAACCTTGCGTTTCGGAGCCATTTTTTTAGGTTTGACAGAATGCATTTCCTTCAGTCTTTCATAATCATGCCAAATGGGCACACTGTCGTTACCTCCCTCGTTAACTTCAAAATCAATCTCAGGCAGCAGCTTCGCTTTCTCCGGACGGAACGGAATAACCACGTTGCTTGCCGGCTCCACCAGCACAGAGGCAACGCCCTGTGACAGCATTCCAAGCTCCTTGGCAGCGGCGTATGACAAATCGATAACTCGCCCGCGTCCAAACGGACCGCGGTCTATAACCCTCACAATAGTCCACTTGTCGTTCACAAGATTAGTGACTTTCAGCATTGTGCCGAAAGGATAAGTGCGGTGAGCGCATACAAGACTATCGTTATTCAATCGCTCGCCGCTACTTGTGCGTGCCCCATTAGCTCTTTTTGAATAATAAGACGCCTTGCCTCTCTGCTGCTGCGCATATGAATGGGAAATGAAGAATGAAGAATGAAGAATGAAGAATATAAATGAAGAATGAAGAATGAAGAAACGTAAGTTCGACGAAGTCAATGAAGAATCTTTGGTATAGAATGAAGAATGAAGAATCCTTGATACAGAATCCTTAATCCTCAATCCCAATTTGAAACATTGACTGTACTGATTTTCGGCTACGCCTCGGAAGAACTCAAGCGAGCTTAGCTCTCCGCTCGGCTTGCACGAAAATTCTTCATTCTTCATTCTTCATTCTTCATTTAAAATCACACTACTCCCTGTGCCATCATAGCATTGGCAACTTTCATGAATCCTGCAATGTTTGCACCCTTCACGTAGTCGATATAACCGTTAGACTGCTTGCCGTACTTCACGCACTGCTCATGAATTGAGTGCATGATGTGGTGCAGTTTCTCGTCCACCTCTGCCTCGCTCCATGTCAGACGCATTGAGTTCTGGGTCATCTCAAGTCCCGATGTGGCCACACCACCGGCATTCACTGCCTTACCGGGCGCAAACAGCATCTCTGCCTCGATAAACTTGTCAACAGCCTCGGCTGTGCATCCCATGTTGCTCACCTCAGCCACACAAAGCGGCTTGTTTGCCAGCAGCATGTCGGCGTCTTCGCCGCTCACCTCATTCTGGGTAGCACAAGGCAGCGCTATGTCACACTTCACCTCCCACGGCTTCTTGCCAGGATAGAAGGTTGCCTCGGGGAACTCCTCTGCGTATGGCGCGCACACATCGTTGCCGCTGGCACGCAGCTCAAGCATATAGTCTATCTTCTCGCCGCTGATGCCCTCAGGGTCGTAGATATATCCGTCGGGACCTGATATTGTTATCACCTTAGCCCCAAGCTCAGTAGCCTTCTTGGCAGCACCCCAGGCAACGTTACCAAATCCGCTTATAGCCACTGTCTTGCCCTTGATGTCAATGCCATGGGTCTGAAGCATCTCGTTCACAAAATACAATGCACCAAATCCTGTAGCCTCAGGACGGATGCGGCTGCCGCCCCACTCCAGTCCCTTGCCCGTGAGCACTCCGTTCCACTTATGTGTCAGCTTCTTGTACATGCCAAACAAATAGCCTATCTCACGTGCTCCAACTCCGATGTCGCCTGCCGGGACATCCTCATCGGGACCAATCACCTTCACAAGCTCAGTCATGAACGACTGGCAGAAACGCATCACCTCATTGTCTGAGCGCCCGCGGATAGAGAAGTCGCTGCCGCCCTTGCCTCCACCCATGGGCAGCGTGGTGAGCGAGTTCTTGAAAGTCTGCTCAAAACCGAGGAACTTCAAGATGGAGAGATTCACTGAGGGATGGAAACGCAGTCCGCCCTTATACGGGCCGATGGCACTGTTGAACTGCACACGGTATCCTATATTCACATGCACCTCGCCCTTGTCGTCGACCCAAGGCACACGGAAAGTGATTACACGCTCCGGTTCCACTATACGTTCAATAATCTTTGCACGCTCAAATTCCGGATGCTGGTTATATACATCCTGTCTCTTATACACATCTCCGAGCCCACGAGACCGTACTAGATCTC
>ENA-OYXX01000297-OYXX01000297.1-human-gut-metagenome-genome-assembly--contig:-NODE-297-length-24108-cov-7.887956_pt1 | contig 24108 bp, 18 predicted proteins | sample MGYA00243976_ERZ653434 | MGnify/ENA primary metagenome ERZ653434 (study PRJEB26926, sample SAMN06165112) | human gut metagenome | biome: ENVO:00009003; feature: ENVO:2100002; material: ENVO:00002003...
TTCTGCACTACGACGCGAAATACGCGATTTTTCGCAAAAATGGGGAACGCTGACAATCAGCAAGTTACGCGAATGTTAATTTGTCAACATAGCAGAGAGGCCCTCCTCTCACTCCAATTAGGCCGTACTTGCATCACGGTTAGGCCGTAACCGCAACGCAAGTACGCCGTAACCGGAGTGTAAGGAGGCCCTAAAGGCAAGCCAAGGGCACAAAAATGGTGTGCCGGAAAGGCAAAAATGGCATTTCCGCCGTTCTATTTCGAGAAAAAAGAAATGTTAAATTTTAGGAATTGTTCTGACAGAAAGACATCGTTTAGGAACAGAAAGACAGATATTTTTAGACAGAAAGACAAAAAACCATATTGGGGTATGGAAATAAAGCTTCCTACTAATTTAGCAACCAAATTCTGCGGGAATACAAAAGTTTTTGTAATTTTGCAGACATTATAACAAGTGTAGCCAAAACAACACATAATGACACTCAATTACGATGTACTGGTAATCGGCGGCGGACACGCCGGATGCGAGGCCGCCACGGCCGCGGCAAACATGGGCGCACGCACATGCCTGGTGACGATGGACATGAACAAGATTGCGCAGATGAGCTGCAACCCGGCTGTGGGAGGCATAGCCAAGGGACAGATAGTGAGGGAAATTGACGCGCTCGGCGGAAACATGGGACTGGTGACCGACGCCACGGCCATACAGTTCCGCATGCTCAACCGCTCAAAAGGGCCTGCCGTATGGAGCCCGCGGGCACAATGCGACCGCGAGAAATTCATATGGCAGTGGCGCACGGTTCTCGACAACACGCCCAATCTCGACATCTGGCAGGACCAGGCCGACGAGCTGATTGTGGAAAGTGGAAGGGCCGCCGGTGTGCGGACGATATGGGGAGCCGAACTGAGGGCGCGCTGCGTGGTGGTGACGGCAGGCACCTTCCTCAACGGACTGATGCACATCGGGCACCGCATGGTGCCGGGTGGACGCATCGCGGAACCCGCCGTACCCCACTTCACCGAAAGCATAACGCGCCACGGCATTGTCTCGGCGCGCATGAAGACGGGCACGCCGGTGCGCATAGACCGCCGGTCGGTGCATTTCGAGGATATGGAAATACAGGAGGGCGAAACCGACTTCCACCGCTTCAGCTTCATGAGCAGTGGGCGAAAACTGCAGCAGCTGCCATGCTGGACATGCTACACCAACCGCGAGGTGCACGACACGCTGCGCGGCGGACTGGCAGACTCGCCCCTGTACAACGGACAGATAAAGAGCATCGGGCCGCGCTACTGCCCCTCGATAGAAACGAAACTGATGACGTTTCCGGACAAAGACCTGCACCCGTTGTTTCTCGAACCGGAGGGCGAAAACACAAACGAGATGTATCTCAACGGTTTCTCGTCATCACTGCCGATGGATGTGCAGATAGACGCGCTGCGCAAGATTCCGGCTCTGCGCGACGTGAAAGTCTACCGGCCGGGATATGCAATAGAATACGACTTCTTCGACCCAACGCAGCTGAAACACTCTCTCGAATCGAAGATAATCGGCGGACTGTTCTTTGCCGGGCAGGTGAACGGCACCACAGGATATGAGGAGGCGGCGGGCCAGGGACTCGTGGCCGGTGTAAACGCCGCCCTTCAGTGCGGAGGAAGCGAGCCGTTTGTGATGCACCGCGACGAGAGTTATATCGGCGTACTTATCGACGATCTCGTGACAAAGGGTGTAGACGAGCCTTACCGCATGTTCACGTCAAGAGCCGAATACCGCATCCTGCTGCGTCAGGACGATGCCGACGCCCGACTGACGGAGAAGGCCTACACCCTGGGGCTGGCAAAACGTGACCGTTACGACCACTGGATGGAGAAGAAAGAAGCCATCGGACGCTTCGAACATTTCTGCAACTCGACATCTGTCAAGCCACGAGAAATGAACGACGCTCTCGAACGTCTCGGCACCACCCCACTCCGCGAAGGCTGCAAACTGACAGACCTCATCAGCCGTCCGCAGCTGGACATAAAGAAACTGGCTGAGCTGGTGCCGCCGTTGAAGGAAGCCATGAACGCCCCGGCGGACAGAAAGGAGGAAATAGTGGAAGCGGCCGAAATACGCATCAAATATAAAGGATATATAGAACGTGAACGGATGGTGGCCGAAAAGATGCACCGTCTGGAGGACATCAAGATAAAGGGGCGGTTCGACTATTCGTCGATGCAGCAGCTCTCAACAGAAGCCCGACAGAAACTCGAGCGCATCAATCCGGAGACACTGGCACAGGCGAGCCGCATACCAGGAATATCGCCGAGCGACATAAACGTCATGCTGGTGCTGATGGGAAGATAATGTAGCCTAAGCAGAACAGTCTGACCAATACTGCACGCGGCAATTCCGGCAGGGGCGGACAAGACCGCAAGACAAGAGTTTCACGTGAAACAATCTGATAGAACAAATATTTATAAATAACTGAGTATGAACAACAAAACATTAATGGAGAATCTGCGATGCATACCGGATTTTCCGCAGAAGGGAATAAACTTCCGCGACGTAACAACACTTTTCAAAAACCCGGAGTGCATGCACATAATGATCGATGAGCTTTACGAAATCTACAAGGACAAGGGCATCACCAAAATCGTCGGCATAGAGAGCCGCGGATTTGTTTTGGCCTCTGCCCTCGCCGTCCGTCTCAACGCCGGCGTGGTGCTGTGCCGCAAACCAGGCAAGCTGCCTGCCGAAACCGTACAGGAGAGCTACACGAAAGAATATGGCAGCGACACCATCGAGATTCACAAAGATGCCATAACATCGGATGACGTGGTACTGCTGCACGACGACTTGCTGGCTACGGGCGGCACGATGAAAGCAGCCTACAATCTTGTGAAAAAGTTCGCACCCAAGCAGACATACGTAAACTTTATCATCGAAATCACCGACGAAGGCCTTCACGGACGAGACTTGTTCAAAGGAGAGACCGAAGTGACAACTCTGATAACGGTGTAGAAAAGCGAAGGACGAAGAGGGTAGAATAAAAGGGAAGAACAAAGAGGGAAGAGCGAAGAATCAAAATGAAGAACGAAGAGGAAAGAGTGAAGAATCAAAAATGAAGTTAAAGAGTTAAGTCAAATATAGCAGAGTCCACCGAGAAACTAAGAAGCAAAAGACAGGGCGTTCAAAATTTGGGAAAAGCGATACCTATTTTGAACGCCCCGCAGGGGCAGCAAGCACATAGCCCGGGGCAGAGCGAAGCGGCACCCCGGGTTCAGCACAAACACAGGCCATCGCCCTGTAAGGGCAAAAGCCTTAAACACAAAACCACCCACCTTGCGCACATATATGCTTTTGCCCTTGCAGGGCGCCGGTGGAATACGGCACGTTACAGTCCCGGGGTGCCGCTTCGCTCTGCCCCGGGCTATGTGCTCGCTGCCCCTGCGGGGCGTGCCCATAAACGCGGTGCGTCTTATGCAAAAAAAACGGTCGCACTTTATATTCCATTTGAAATTCCCTTTAAATCCTTTAACCACTTAATCCTTTAATCCCTTAGCCTTTCTATCCCTTAGCCCTTCAATCCTAAGTTTCACGTGAAACACTTAATACTAAAACGTCTTTAAATAAAGGAGTTACGAGCAATGACTAAAGAAGAAAACGAGAAACGGCTGGCGCGCCTGAAAAGCATCGTAAGCAGTCTTCCGGAAAAGCCCGGCAGCTACCAATACTACGACGAGAACGGGACTATAATATACGTAGGCAAGGCCAAAAATCTGAAAAGCAGGGTATCGTCTTACTTCCATACAGAGGTAGACCGGTACAAGACCAAAGTGCTCGTAAGCAAGATACACGACATAACATACACCGTTGTCAACACGGAAGAAGACGCCCTTCTGCTCGAAAACAACCTTATAAAGAAATACAATCCCCGGTATAACGTACTGCTGAAAGACGGCAAGACATATCCGAGCATCTGCGTGACAAACGAGCCGTTTCCACGCATTTTCAGCACCCGCAACATCAACCGGAAATGGGGAACCTATTACGGTCCCTACTCTCATCTCGGCTCCATGTATGCCATTCTCGACCTTATAAAGAAGCTCTGCCACCCGCGCACCTGCCGCCAGCCGATGACGCGCGAAGGCATTGCTGCCGGAAAATACAGCGTGTGCCTGGAATATCATATAAAAAACTGCGGCGGACCGTGCACAGGATGCCAGACTTACGATGACTACAGGGAAAATATTGCCCGTGCACGCGAGATATTGAAAGGGAACACCCGCGACATACTACGCTCAATGCGTGCGGAGATGGAGCGTCTGGCCGAAGAATTACGCTTTGAAGAGGCAGAGGCCATAAAGCAGAAATACATGCTTATCGACAATTTCTGTTCAAAGAGCGAGGTTGTAAGCCATATTATAACCAATGTCGACGTATTCTCCATTGCCAGTGACGAAAAGACGGCATTCATCAACTATATCCACGTAAACAACGGCAGCATCAACCAGTCTTTCACCTTCGAATATAAGAAACGGCTCGATGAATCCGATGAAGAACTGCTCACATTGGGCATAGTCGAGATGCGCGAACGGTTCAAGAGCACATCCCGCGAGATAATCGTTCCCTTCGCCATCGACCTGCCTTTAGACGGCGTGACGCTCACCGTACCGCAACGCGGCGACCGCAAGACACTGCTCGACCTGTCCGTGATGAACGGCCGACAATACCGGTTCGACCGCCTCAAACAGGCAGAAAAGCTCAATCCGGAGCAGAAATCGGTGCGGCTGATGAAGGAAATACAGGATGCCCTGCAACTGCCGAAGATGCCGTATCAGATAGAATGTTTCGACAACTCGAACATCTCCGGTACCGATGCCGTGGCCGCATGCGTGGTGTTCAAGAAGATGAAACCGAGCAAAAAGGACTACCGCAAGTACAACATCAAGACCGTAACGGGGCCGGACGACTACGCATCGATGAAAGAAGTGGTGCGCCGGCGATACACGCGCCTCACGGAAGAGCAGCAGCCCCTGCCCGACCTCATCATCACCGACGGCGGACGCGGACAGATGGAGGTGGTGCGCGAGGTCATTGAAGACGAGTTGCACCTGCAGATTCCCATCGCGGGACTCGCCAAAAACGACCGACACCGCACCAACGAACTGCTATACGGCTTTCCGCCAATGGTAATCGGCATGAAGACCGACAGCGAACTGTTCCGCCTGCTGACGCAAATACAGGATGAAGTGCACCGGTTTGCCATAACGTTCCACCGCGACAAACGCTCCAAACACGCCCTGCACAGCGAGCTGGACGACATAAAAGGCATCGGTCCGAAGACGAAAGAGGCACTTTTAAAGCGTCTGAAGAGCGTAAAACAGATAAGCGAGGCATCTCTCCAAATGCTGGTCGAAATCGCGGGAGAAGCAAAAGCAAGGCTCGTTTACGGGCATTTTCACGGAGAGACACAGTCCGAAGAAAAATTATAATAAGGATTAAAGGCAAAAAAACACGCACTTTACGCATATTCTATGCCCAAAAAACACTACCTTTGTAGTAGAAGAAAACATCCGTACACACATATAAAAGAAACAACTGCAAATGAGAACAGTGATACAAAGAGTGGCACATGCTTCGGTGACGACAGGCGGCAAGGTGAAATCGGCCATAGGCCGCGGCTATCTGATACTGCTCGGAATATGCGAGGAAGACACCACGGAAGACGTGGAATGGCTGGTCAAGAAGATTGCCGGACTGCGCGTTTTTGATGACGAAAACGGCGTTATGAACCGCCCTATAACCGACTTCGGGGGCGAGGCCCTCGTGGTAAGCCAGTTCACACTAATGGCATCCTACAAGAAAGGCAACCGCCCCTCGTGGCTACGCGCCGCACGCCATGAGACAGCCATACCGCTCTACGAAGAGTTCTGCCGGCGGCTCGGCGAGGCCATAGGACGGCCCGTAGGAACCGGCGAGTTCGGTGCAGACATGAAGGTGGAGCTGCTCAACGACGGGCCGGTGACCATCTGTATGGACACAAAGAACAAGGAGTGAACAGAAAGTGCCTTCTGTCAAGTCAGAAGCGCAAAAGAACTGATAAAGAAAAAGGAAAAAAGACAACAGACATGGCAGACAACATAAGCATCAAAGACGCCCAACGCATCGTCGACGAGTGGATAAAAGAATACGGCGTACGCTACTTTTCGGAGCTCACCAACATGGCCGTACTGACCGAAGAAGTGGGCGAGATGGCACGCATAATGGCACGCAAATATGGTGACCAAAGCTTCAAGGAGGGCGAAAAAACCGACCTCGGCGACGAGATGGCCGACGTGTTGTGGGTGCTGCTCTGCATTGCCAACCAGACAGGAACCGACCTTACCGAGGCCTTCCGCAGGAACATTGAGAAGAAGACAAGCCGCGACAGGGACAGACACAGGAACAATCCCAAACTGTCAAACAAGTAACTGTCTTTTATGAAACGGACATCCGTCCTTTATCAAACAAGCAACAATATTTTATCAAATAAGTAACAATCAAAAAAAACTACAAGATTATGAGTGAGAATCATGCAGAACATTGCTGCTGCGGACATCATCATGACCACAGCCGGGAGAAAAGCAAATACGAAACGGCACTGGAAAAGTACAACCTCAAGGTTTCCGACGAGGAAGTGCGTGAGGCCGTGAAGAAGATAATTGCAGAGAAAGTGCACGAGAACGACACACCCGAAGTGAAGAAATTCCTCATGGGAAGCATCGAACTGACCACGCTGAAGACAACCGATTCGGAGGAGAGTGTGCTGGCTTTCACCGAGCGTGTCAACCAGTTTGACGAGGCATACCCCGCCCTGCCACACGTGGCCACCATCTGCGTATACCCGTGTTTTGCCGGTATTGTAAGTCAGACGCTTGAAGTGGACGGCGTGGAAATAGCCTGTGTTTCAGGAAGTTTCCCGTCATCACAAGCCCTTATAGAAGTCAAGGTGGCAGAAACGGCACTGGCACTGAAAGACGGCGCCACAGAGATAGACATCGTCATGCCGGTGGGCAAGTTCCTCAGCGGCGACTATGAGGGTGTGTCCGACGAAATCAGCGAGCTGAAACAGGTGTGCGGCGAGAAGAAGATGAAGGTGATTTTGGAGACGGGATGCCTCAAGACCGCTGAGAACATAAAGAAGGCTTCCATCATTGCCATGTATGCCGGTGCCGACTACATTAAGACAAGCACGGGCAAACTTGAGCCCGCCGCCACACCGGAGGCCGCCTACGTGATGTGTCAGGCCATCAAAGAATATTACAATGAGACCGGTATACAGATTGGTTTCAAGCCCGCCGGAGGCATCAATTCCGTGATGGACGCACTCATCTACTATACCATAGTAAAGGAAGTTCTTGGCGAGAAATGGCTCACCAACCAGTGGCTCCGCCTCGGCACCAGCCGCCTGGCCAACATGCTGCTGAGCGAGATTGTGGGTGAGGAAACCAAATTCTTCTGAGAAAGAAAAGGAGGAAGATAATGGGAAAGATGGGAAACAATGGGAATTATGGGAGATATCTCCCACAACCCCCATCCTTCCCCATCACTCCCATATCTCCCACCAATCCCATATCTCCCACAACCCAATATCATTTCCATAATTTCATAAAAAAATCTACAACTATGCCTAAAGAATTTCTCCCGCAAAACAAGAATTACAAGAACCTGATAGCCTATCAGAAAGCGGAATGTATCTATGATATCACGTTCTATTTCGCCCACAAATATCTGTCGAAAGGTGACAGGACAATAGACCAGATGATACAGGCTGCACGCTCTGGAAAACAGAATATTGCCGAGGGGAGTGCGGCAAGTGTCACATCAAGTGAAACCGAGATTAAACTAACCAACGTGGCCAAGGCAAGTCTGCAGGAACTGCTGGTGGATTATGAGGACTATCTGCGTGTCCGCAATCTGAAACAATGGCCTACTGACAGCGAAAAATCAATACAGACAAGAGCTGTCTGCCGGCAACATAGCGACAGCGGTTACTACCGTGAGGCGATAGAAAAACGCAGTGATGAAACCATTGCCAACATCGCCATCACCTTGATTTACCAGACTGACCTGCTACTAAGAAAACTTATAGAACACCAGAAGAGCGAATTTTTGAAGAACGGTGGCATAAAAGAGGAGATGTACAAGGCAAGAATGGATTGGAAAAAGCACAATCAATAGAATAAAAAAATCCCATCAACAAGATTGTCAATGGGATCTGTATTATAGATAAAAAATCATTTCTTCCTCTCTATAACATAATCAAGATAAGCCCCGAGCGCATCCCTTATCCCGTCATCAGCCACGTGATTGTCAAGATATTCCATGGCTTCAAGCCTGAAGTCATTCATCCTTCGCTCGGCATATTCTATACCACCGTGTGTCTTGGTATAGTCAACAAGAACGGCGATTTCATCGGCACTCACCGTACGGTCCTTCACCTTACGGGCCAAATTCCTTATCACTTCCGACCCGCTACTGTTCACCGCATATATTACGGGCAGCGTCAGCTTGCCCTCGGCCATGTCGTTACCCGTGGGCTTGCCTATCTCCGGCGAGTCGTAATAGTCGAAAATGTCATCCCGTATCTGGAAGATTATGCCGAGATTGCGGCCGAAGCGCGCAGCCTCGCCTATCTCCCCGTCAGACGCTCCCGCCGACAGGGCACCCATGGTGCAGCAAGCCTCGAAGAGAGCCGCTGTCTTTTGCCTAATCACCTGATAATAAACATCTTCCGATATCTCCTGATTCTGTATGTTTGACAGCTGCAAAATCTCGCCACTTGCCAGCGTACGGCCCAGCTCCGACAGGTATTTCACTATCGTGACATTCTGCGTGCGCGCCACGCGAAGCAACGCCGTAGACAGCAGATAGTCGCCCACGAGCACCGCCACCTGATTGTTGTAGGTTGCGTTTACCGATGCCTGCCCGCGCCGTTCGCAGCTCTCGTCCACAACATCGTCGTGCACCAGACTCGCCGTATGCAGCAGCTCGAGACCGAGCGCGGCGTTCTGCGTCACACCGGTCACATCGCCATAGTTGCGGGCCATCAGCAATATGAGCATTGGGCGCATACGTTTGCCCGCCCGTTTGCGGATATGCGCCAGAGCCTGCGAGAGGAGACCGTCGGTATGACTCATCGATTCTTCAAACAAACCGATGAAATCGGCCAAATCACTTTCTATTGGTTTCTTAATCCGTGATAAATAGTCCATCGAATCAAATTTGATACAAAAATACTTATTTTTATCGGGATAATGCTGATTTTTTAGTAATTTTACGCAGAAATAAAACAGAATTATGGATAAACTATTCTTGATAGACGCCTACGCACTGATATACCGCGCGTATTATGCCTTTATTAAAAACCCGCGGATAAACTCGAAAGGACTCAACACTTCGGCCGTAATGGGCTTTGTAAACACCGTAAACGAGGTCATGACAAAGGAGAAACCCACACACATCGGAGTGGCTTTCGACCCCGCCGGACCCACATTCCGCCACGAGGCATACCCCGAATACAAGGCACAACGCGAGGCCTGTCCCGAAGACATAAAGAAGTCTGTACCTATAATAAAAGACATTCTCCGTGCCTTCCGCATACCAATCCTCGAAGTCGAGGGATATGAAGCCGACGACGTGATAGGCACTTTGGCCACCAAGGCCGGCCTCTCCGGAGTGACCACCTACATGCTCACGCCCGACAAAGACTACGGCCAGCTCGTGCGCGACAACGTGTTCATGTACCGGCCGCGATACGGCGACGCAGGCTACGAGATACTCGGCGAGCACGAGGTGGAGGCCAAATACGGCATCAGCACCCCACTCCAGGTAATCGATTTGCTCGGACTCATGGGCGACGCTTCCGACAATATTCCGGGATGTCCCGGTGTGGGCGAGAAGACGGCCGTCAAGCTGATAGGCGAGTTCGGCAGCATAGAGCAGCTACTCTCCGGCACCGACCGGCTCAAGGGAGCGCTGAAAAAGAAGATTGAAGACAACCGCCGGCAAATCGAGTTCTCAAAGTTCCTCGCCACCATCAAGACCGACGTGCCCATCGACCTCGACCTTGCCGCACTGACAGTAAGCGAGCCGGACGAGGAGAAACTGAAGAAAATATTCGAAGAACTGGAGTTTAAGACCTTCGCAGACCGTATTCTTAAAAAAACTGAAAATAAGCAAAAAACCGCCAATATACAACTCGATTTATTTGCAGAAATTCCGACCGACGGGACAGAAATTTCAGAATATTCGAGTTTTGAGAGCCTTAAAACGACCCCACACGAGTACAAACTCGTTGATAATGAGGCAGATTTGCGCCAATTATTTGACTTTTTGCGGACAAATAAAATTCTCAGTTTAGACACGGAAACCACTTCCACCGTCACCATCGACGCCGAACTCGTGGGTTTGAGCTTCGCCGTTGAGGAGAAAAAGGCATTTTACGTGCCCGTTCCCGCCGAACGTGAAGAAGCCCAAAGAATTGTTAATATATTCAAACCGCTATACGAAGACCCCGAAATACTCAAGGTAGGACAGAACATCAAGTACGATCTTGAGGTGCTCGCCAACTACGGCGTTCATCTGGCCGGCCCCATGTTCGACACCATGATAGCCCACTATCTCATCCAACCCGAGCTGCGTCACAACATGGACTACATGGCCGAGATATACCTCCACTACCGTACGATACACATCGACGAGCTGATCGGCCCGAAGGGCAAGGGGCAGAAGTCGATGCGCGACCTGCCGCCCGCCGACGTTTACGAGTATGCCGCCGAAGACGCCGACATCACCCTGCGCCTCAAAAACGTGCTCGAGCCGGAGCTGAAGAAGTTCGGAGCCGACCGTCTTTTCTACGAAATAGAGATGCCGCTCATGCCCGTGCTGGCCGAGATGGAGATGCAGGGAGTGCGCATTGACACCGAATCGCTCCGCGAAACGTCAAAAGAACTTACCGCCCGCATGGAAGACATCGAGCAGCGCATATACCGTCTGTCCGGCGAACAGTTCAACATAGCCTCGCCCAAGCAGGTGGGCGACGTGCTGTTCAGCAAGATGAAGATTGTGGAGAAGCCGAAGAAGACCAAGACCGGACAGTTTGTCACAAGCGAGGAAGTGCTGCAGACGCTGAAGGGCAAGCACGAGATAGTGGCCGACATACTGGAACACAGGGGGTTGAAGAAACTCCTCGGCACCTATGTCGACGCGCTGCCCAAGCTCATCAACCCGCGCACCGGCCGCATACACACATCGTTCAACCAAACCGTGACGGCCACGGGACGCCTCTCGTCGAGCGACCCCAACCTGCAGAACATACCCGTGCGCGGCGAAGACGGCAAGGAGATACGCCGCGCCTTCATTCCCGAGCCAGGCTGTCTGTTCTTTTCAGCAGACTACAGTCAGATAGAACTGCGCGTGATGGCCCATCTCTCCGGCGACGAAAACATGACCGAAGCCTTCCGCGAGGGCCACGACATACACGCCGCCACGGCCGCCAAGATATACAAGGAGACCATCGACAGCGTCACCCGCGACCAGCGCACCAAGGCCAAGCGCGCCAACTTCGGCATCATCTACGGCATAACCGTATTCGGCCTGGCCGAGCGACTCGACATCAGCCGCGACGAGGCCAAACAGCTGATAGACGGCTATTTCGACACATTCCCCGCCGTACACCGCTATATGGAGCAGGCCAAGGAGACGGCCCGCACCCGCGGCTACGTCGAGACACTGTTCGGCCGCCGCCGCTATCTCGCCGACATCAACTCGCGCAACGCCACCGTACGCGGCTTCGCCGAGCGCAACGCCATCAACGCCCCCATACAGGGCACGGCCGCCGACATCATAAAGGTGGCCATGATACGCATCGCCCGCCGCTTCCGCGAGGAGGGGATAAGGAGCAAGATGATTCTCCAGGTGCACGACGAACTCAACTTCTCCGTCGTTCCCGAAGAGCGGGAGCAGGTGGAGCGCATCGTTCTCGAGGAGATGCAGGGTGCCTTCCCCATGACCGTTCCGCTGACGGCCGACTGCGGATGGGGCAACAACTGGCTCGAGGCACACTGAGCCTACAAGCCCAGCGGGCTTACCCCATACTCATGCTTCACTTCCTCCATCACAAACGTGCTCTCTATCGAGGCCACACTCTCTATCCTGCCGAGCACATCTATCAGGAAGCGCTGATAGTGCTTCATGTCTATGGAGTGGAGCTTGAGCATATAGTCGAAGTGGCCCGATATGTTGTAACACTCCGTAACCTCGGGCATGGCCCTCACACGGGTGGTGAAATCGTTTGCCGTCTCGGTGTTCAGGCGGCTCAACTTCACGCTGCAGAAAACCACAAAGCCGCGGTTGAGCTTGCCGGCATCGAGCACGGCCATATACTTGCTTATATACCCCTCGCGCTCGAGCCGCTTCCAACGCTCGAAAACCGGCGTCGGCGACAGGTGCACCTGCGCGGCAAGCTCCTTGTTGGTCATGCGTGCGTTGTGCTGAAGCGCGTCAAGAATGAGCAGGTCGGTGCGGTCGAGACATTCTGTTTCGTTCATGTTTCAGTGCTGTTTTTAGAATATCATTACTGTCAGAAAGTGCAAATATAGTTATTTTTTCCGAATATTGCAAAAACCTTGGAATATCTTTCGCGCATCATTATCTTTGCACCGTAAACAGTATACGGACATAAAAAGAACAACGTCATGAAGAAAGAGACACTCGGAAAACTGCATTTTGAAACCCTCCAGCTGCACGTCGGACAGGAAAGCCCCGACCCCGCAACAGATGCAAGAGCCGTGCCGATATACCAGACGGCATCGTATGTCTTCCGCAACTCGCAGCACGCCGCCGACCGTTTCGGCCTGCGCGACGCGGGAAACATCTACGGACGGCTCACCAACCCGACCCAGAGCGTGCTTGAGGAGCGCGTGGCGGCACTCGAGGGCGGTGTGGCCGCTCTGGCCGTTGCCAGCGGGGCTGCCGCCATCACCTACGCGCTGCAGAACGTGGCGCAGGCCGGCGACCACATCATAGCCGCCGACAACCTCTACGGCGGCACACACAATCTCATAGCCCACACGCTCAGCACACAGGGCGTGAGCCACTCGACAGTAAACCCCGCCGACTTCGAGGCCGTAGACGCGGCGTTCAGACCCAACACAAAAGCCATCATCATAGAAACCTTCGGCAACCCCAACGCCAACGTCACCGACATCGGCCGCATTGCCGAAATAGCCCACCGCCACAACATCATCGTCATCGTCGACAACACCTTCGGCACCCCCTACCTCATCCGCCCCATCGACCACGGCGCCGACATCGTCGTCCACTCGGCCACAAAGTTCATCGGCGGCCACGGAACGAGCCTCGGAGGAATAATCGTCGACGCCGGACGCTTCGACTGGAAGGCCGGTGCCGGCAAGTATCCCACGCTGTCGCAGCCCGACCCGAGCTACCACGGCGCCGTGTTTGCCGACGTTGCCGGCCGGGCCGCCTTCGTCACCCGCATACGCGCCGTCATACTCCGCGACACCGGAGCGGCCATATCCCCCTTCAACGCATGGGTTCTTCTGCAGGGCCTGGAGACGCTCAGCCTGCGCGTTGAGCGCCACGCCTACAACACCAAACGCATCGTCAGCTTCCTCGCCGCCCACCCCAAAGTGGCCCGGGTAAACCACCCGCAGCTGCCCGAACACCCCGACCACGCCCTCTACACCCGGCTGTTTCCCGCGGGCGGAGGCTCCATCTTCACATTCGACATACGCGGCGGCGAGAAGGAGGCATGGGCCTTCATCGACAGTCTCGAGATTTTCTCGCTTCTGGCCAACGTGGCCGACGTGAAGAGCCTCGTCATACATCCCGCCACCACCACCCACTCGCAGCTCTCCGCCGAAGAGCTCGAACGGCAGCACATCCACCCGTCCACCATCCGCCTGAGCATCGGAACGGAACACGCCGACGACCTCATTGCCGACATAAGCCAGGCGCTCGACAGGGTATGAGCACCGGCAAAACCAAGGACGAAACGTCACAGAGACACAACAAACAGCATGAAACGCAATGAAAAACCTATCTGAAGAAGAACGGAAAAGATACAGCAGACACCTTGCCCTGCAAGAAATAGGTCCCGAGGGACAGATGAGGATAAAGGAGGGGCGGGTGCTCGTGATAGGCGCCGGAGGGCTCGGTTCGCCCATACTGATGTATCTTGCGGCAGCCGGTACGGGGGTGATCGGCGTGGCCGACGGCGACATCGTCGACATTTCAAACCTGCAGCGGCAAGTCATCCACACCACTGCCGACGCCGGAAAGATGAAGGCCGAGTCGGCACGCGAGACCATAAACGCCCTCAACCCCAACGTGCGGGTCAACCTATATCGGGAATATCTCACCACCGAAGAGGCCATGGACGTGATAAAAGAGTACGACTTCGTCATCGACGCCACCGACAACTACGAGTCGAAACTGCTCATCAACGATGTATGCGTGGCCGCCGGCAAACCGTTTTCCCACGGCGCGGTGCTCCGCTTCCAGGGACATACGTTCACATGGCAGCCCGGCCACGCCTGCTACCGCTGCATGTTCGGAGCCGAACCGCCGGCGGGAGAGGTCCCATCGTGCGCCCAAGCCGGCCTGCTCGGCACCATTCCCGGAGTCATCGGCATCATCCAGGCCACCGAGGCACTGAAATATCTCACGGGCACAGGCCGCCTGCTCACCGACAAGTTGCTGACTTTCGACGCACTGACGATGCAATTCAACCGAATCACAGCCAACCGCAATCCCTCATGCGCGGCATGCGGTTCTGTTTAGAAACATCTTTACTTTAACGTATGTTAATCACCGGCAAGACCGTCTTTTACGCATTACGATGCGAAAAAGGCGGTTTTTCAGTCCGAAAGGGAAGCACTGACTGTCAGCAGGTTACGTTTTGCGGCACCTGCGCCCTACTGTAAATAAAGCGGAGGAGGCCGTTTTGCAATGCGAAACGGCCCATTTTGCGCTGCAAAACGGCGCAAACGGAACCGCAATATGGCACTTTCTGCACGGCGAAACGGCACAAAACGCCATGCAAAACACCACTTTTTGCACGTCAGGAGGGCAAAAACGCATGCCGGAAAGACCCAAACAAGCCTCCCGCCATTCTATTTCAGTAAAAAAGGAATGCGTTTTTTTCGGAATAATATTTACTACTGTCCGCACCGGAGCGACAGCCGACAACAAAGAGACGAGCACGCAATAGATTGCATATTTGCTCTGCGACACCCGATGGTTTCCTTCGACTTGCAAAAGCACTTATAACAAGTTTTATACCAACGATACCGACATTCTTCATCATTTTTATCAATAAAAGCATCTCAAATAACAAATTTTACTGGCATAAATAGCTATAAATCAGAAAAATATCGTAATTTTGCAAACAGTCAAAACAAATTTATGACGAATACAAACTACACTTGCTCCTTTCTCTGAACGGACAGGTGTGTGTGATATTATGATGAGTTCAGCCATAAAATATATACGGTCAAGGGATTTCATCCATGAATGGATTGTCCCGGTACTTCACGCAGTCTTATGGATTGCGGCATTATTTCTTTCACTAAAAGCAAAAGAGATATTACCAATCGATGATGACAAGACAAAAAAAGCAGTACAATTCATTTCCATATTCATTGTACTCTTCTTGGAAATCCTAATTGTTTTGTTTGACATATACGTGTCGTGCAAGGCAAATTATCTGTCGCCCAAATTCATAGTATTCACCATTGCGCTGCTATTTGTGCTCATATTCACATCCGTATGCTCGTGTATGGCAATCACAGACATGAAAGGAATTGACACAAACTGTATTCTTTCGTGTATAATATTATCATAAGCAGCTCTCAAACTGATAGAAAACCTGTTGGTGAACAATACAAAATGGTATATAATAACCGATCCGCAAATACGTGATGCACGCGGAATTTACACCCGCCGCCAAATCAATTTGCAAGTAGAATAATAAACAAACAGATACAATATGGCAACAACAATATTTTTGATACTGTCCACGACAGCGTTATTACTGTTCATAATACAGGTCAGCGGATTGGTAAATTACCGCAAAAGCATAAAATCGGCACCGACAATGCTGGTCGCTTGTGCCGGCTCAGAAAAGCCGCACACCCCCAAAGAGCTGAAAGTTACCAACATACATTGGAATGATTTTATTGATGACAAAGGCAACGTACTGGAAAAAGACGACTTCTACACGTATATAATAAACGGCCAATCCATGCTACTTGGCGGCATACAAGACAAGGACATCGTATTTGTTGACAAACGAACCGACATCAACACCCTCTCCTTTCCTGCCATAATGGCCTTGCGCCGTGAGCAGGCCGCAATGAACAAAGCGGCACAATATGACGATAAGGCCGAAATAAAAATCAGGCGGACATGGGACAAATGTGAACTTACCAATGATGACAAGGCCATATCGGAGCGTGTCAGAAATATCATTAACGGTAAAAAATTCGGCTGTTTGCGAAACATCGACGCGACAAAATTTCCATCAGAAGAATGGTTGCTGGCCGATTTACAACGACGTTTGGAACGTTACCGTGCCGAACATCCCAATCACTCCCGGCAAAATCACAAAGACCACACTATCCTGATATCAACTACGCTTGATACAAACAAGAACATTGTGCACTTCTCAATCCATTCAAGCGGTTGCGCAATCGGTGAGGTTAAACACGCATTTGGTATCAACAATAACATCGAAGCCGCCTGAAAGGCCACGTCACCGCCCCACATGCTTCACAACTTTCCGTACACCGCCATGAGGTCGGCGCACAGCCGTTCGTCGGTGAAGTTGAGCGCATGGCGCCGCCCCTCCTCGGCCATGCGCCGCCGCAGGGCCTCGTCCGTAAGCACGCGGCCGATGGCACCGGCCATCCCAATCGCATCGTCCGGAGAGACATAAAGCGAGCCGGGGCCGCCCGCCTCCTCCAGACACGAACCCGTGCAGCCTATGGCCGGCAGGCCGGCGCTTACGGCTTCGAGCATGGGTATGCCGAAACCCTCTATGCGCGAGGGGTAAACGAAGGCCGTGGCAAGGCGGTAGAAGGCCGGCAGGTCGGCAAAGGGCACATTGTGGCAGAAGCTGAAACGGCCGTCAAGCCCGCTCTCGCGCAGACGGGCCGCTATCCTGCCCACGTAAGGCGTGCGCCTGCCCACGGCCACAACGTGCACGCCGGCAAACGCCTCCGGCCACCGCTCCCTCATCACCTCGAGGGCATCGGCCACAAGCATCAGGTTCTTACGCTCCTCGATGCTGCCCACGTAGAGCACAAAGCGTTCGGGCAGAGAGTAGCGGCGGCGCACGTCGTCGAGTTTCTCCTGCGCGATATCCTGTGCAAAGGCCGGGTCGCACCCCTGGTAAACCACGTCTATCTTCTCCTCCGGCGTGCCGTAACAGCGCATTATCTCGCGCTTGGTAAACTCGCTTACGGCTATCACGCGGTCGGCATTTTCGCAGGCGCGGCGGAACTTACAGTTGTATATGGCACGGTCTATGGGCTTGTAATACTGCGGATAACGGAGGAAGATGAGGTCGTGTATGGTCACCACCGACTTGCACCCCGCCCTGCGTATGTTCAGCGGCAGCTCGTTGCTCAGGCCGTGGAATATGTCGATGGCGTCGCGCCCGGCATCGTGCGTTACGCCCCACACGCGCCACAAGGACGGCAGACGGCGCCACAGCCCCGCCTGCGGAAAGTGGAGGTGAAGGTCGGGCAGTGTGGGTATCTCGCCTATGAAAGGCATGCGTGCGGCCCTGGGTATGTACAAATGATACTCGTTCTGCGGCTCCGCCTGCGACAATATGCGCAGCACGAAACGGCTGTAGTTGCCCAGTCCGGTGCGGTTTTGGGCAGCCCTCTTGGCGTCGAATCCTATCTTCATCCTTGTCATGCGTTTACATTTCACCGGCAAAGCTATCTAAAAAAAACGAGACTGACCGCCTGCAAAGCCCAAAACTTTCATCCGCCACGCCGCTTTCTGCACCGGAGCGGCGGCCCGCCCGCACATTTTTCCGCATAAAGCCCTTGGCTCTTCACGTTTTTATGCTTAATTTTGCGCCCGTAACAACGCCGGCCGCAACCGGCCCACAACACCCTATCAACAACTATGCGCAGAAACATACTGTCCTCACCGCTCTGCATGCTGGCCAATCTCGCCATGGTATACGTGGTATACATGATATGCAGACTCGCCTATCTCCTCGAAAACTGGAGCGCGTTCGCCCCCTCGCTCACCTTCCGTTCGGCCATGGAGACCGTACGCGGAGGCCTGCTCTTCGACACCTCGGCCATACTCTACACCAACGCCCCCTACATACTGCTCATGCTCCTTCCGCTGCACTACAAGGAGAGCCGTGTGTGGCAGAAGGCGGCCAAGTGGGTGTTCGTTGCGTTCAACGCCCTCTGCGTTGTCATAAACCTCTGCGACGCCGTCTATTTCAAGTATACGGGACGCCGCACAACGGTCACCGTCTTCTCCGAATTTGCGTCAGAGAACAACCTCGCCGGCATCTTCGCCACCGAGATTTTCCGCCACTGGTATCTGCTTCTGCTCGGCATCGCGCTCGTCTGGGCCATGTGGCGGCTCTACCGTTCGCCGCTCGGCATGAAAGACGGAGGCCGGCAGCTCTTCGGCCCCACTGCTGCGTCGTGGCTCCGCTACTATGCCGTGCAGGCGGTGTGCCTGCTTGTCTTTGTGCCGCTCTGCGTGGCGGGCATGCGCGGAGGGGCCACAACGGCGGTGCGCCCCATCACCATCAGCAACGCCAACCAGTATGCCGACACGCCCGCCATGGCCGCCCTCGTGCTCAACACGCCGTTCTCACTCATCCGCACATTCAACAAACCCATATTCACCGTGCCCTCCTACTACACGGCAGAAGAGCTCGACGCAGTCTACACCCCGCTCCATCTGCCCGCCGACAGCCTCGTGGAAAGGCGCAGGAATGTGGTGGTGATAATCGTCGAAAGCTTCGGACGCGAGTATATAGGAGGCTTCAACAAGTGGCTCGACGGCGGCACCTACCGGGGCTACACGCCGTTCACCGACTCGCTCATGCAGCACAGCGCCACGTGGCTCTACTCCTATTGCAACGGCCGCAAGAGCATCGACGGCATGCCTTCCATTCTTTCGGGCATACCGATGTTCGTCGAACCGTTCTTCCTCACGCCCGCCTCGATGAACGACGTGAGCGGAATAGCCGGCGAACTGAAGCACAAGGGTTACTACTCGGCCTTCTTCCACGGTGCCGAAAACGGGTCGATGGGCTTCCAGGCGTTCGCCCGCGCCACGGGTTTCGACAGCTACTTCGGGCGCACGGAGTACAACGCCGACAAGCGTTTCGGCGGCGACGACGACTTCGACGGCATGTGGGCCATCTGGGACGAGCCCTTCCTGCAGTTCTACGCGCTTAAGATGACGGAGTTCCGCCAGCCGTTCGTCTCGGCCGTATTCACCGCCTCGTCACACCATCCTTACGTCATACCCGAAGAATACAAGGACACGTATCCCGAAGAGGGCATCGTCATACACAAGTGCATACGCTACACCGACAACGCCCTGCGCCGCTTCTTCGCCACGGCACGCCGCCAGCCGTGGTACGACAACACGCTCTTCGTTATCACGTCAGACCACACCAACCTGAGCGACCACGACTATTACCAGACGTCGCTCGGCGGCTTCTGCTCGCCCATAATCTTCTTCGACCCGAGCGGCGGCATACGTCCGGGCATGCGCAACGCCATAGCCCAGCAGATAGACATCATGCCCACCGTGCTCAACTACCTGGGTTACGACCGGCCGTATGTGGCCTTCGGCTGCGACCTTTTCGGCACGCCGGACGAAGACACGTGGGCGGTGAACTATCAGAACGGCATCTATCAGTTTGTGAAGGGTGACTGGCTGCTGCAGTTCGACGGGCAGCGCACCAAGGGGCTGTACCGCTTCCGCACCGACCTGCTGCTGAAAGAGAATCTCGCCGGACGCGGCATTGCCGAAGAGCGGCAGTTGGAGCGCGAGGTAAAGGCCGTCATACAGTCGTACATGACGCGCATGACGGAGAACACGCTCACGCCCGGAAAAACGCGCTGACGGGCCTTAAAACGGCCCGAAACGGCGTTTTAAGGCACACGGCGGCAATGCCCGCACACGTGCGTCGGCTGCAGCAAAAACAATATAAATATCACTTTGAAAGACATAAATTTGGAAAAATAAAAAAAAACACATATATTTGTACTCCAAAAAATTGGCATAAATGCCATTTTTTTGGAGTTGAATATGATTATCAAACGCGACAATTACCTAAACCAGCTCATTGCCGGCAAGCACAATGGGCTGATAAAGATTATCACCGGATTAAGACGATCCGGCAAATCTTATCTGCTTTTCAAACTGTACATCGGCCACCTTAAAGAACAAGGTGTCACCGAAGACCATATTATTAAAGTGGATTTGGAAGACAGACGTAATGCTGCCCTTCGTGACCCCGATGCCCTCCTGGCGCATATTGATTCGATGATGAAGGATGAGAAAATGTATTATATTCTTCTTGACGAGGTTCAGCATGTGCCCGAATTTGAAGATGTTCTCAACAGTTATCTAAAGATTGAAAACGCCGACGTGTATGTTACAGGCAGCAATTCAAAGTTCCTGTCATCAGACATAGTCACTGAATTCAGAGGCAGAGGAGACCAAATACATGTTTATCCGCTTTCTTTTGCCGAATTTATGTCTGTCGACAACAGGCATCCTATTGAAGCATGGAGAGATTATTATACCTATGGCGGACTCCCGCATATCCTGACTTTGGAAACTCCCAAGAAAAAAGCAGACTACCTTAAAGAACTTTATTCGACGGTATACGTAAAAGACATAATCGAAAGATACAAACTAAAGGGAGAGGCAGAACTGAAAGAACTGATACAAGTAATAGCATCTACCATAGGCTCCCCCACCAATCCCAATAAATTAGCCAATACCTTTAAAAGCCTGAAGAATGTATCATTGTCAAACAAGACGATAGACAACTATCTGACACACATATCCGAATCCTTTCTAACGGAAAAGGCTATCCGGTATGACATAAAGGGAAAGAAATACATCAATACGCTGTCCAAATATTATTTTACCGACATGGGAATCCGCAATGCCATCCTTGACTTCAGGCAGCAGGAAGAAAATCACATCATGGAAAATATAATATATAACGAACTTAGGGTTCGGGGCTTTCAGGTAGATGTAGGCATGGTTGAACACCGCACGACAGATAAGAACGGAAAGACCGTGCGCAAACAGTATGAAGTGGATTTTGTTGCCAATCAGGGTGCCCAGCGTTACTACATCCAGTCCGCCTTCATTATGCCGACTGATGCCAAGGAACGGCAGGAAAGCGCATCGCTACGAAATATAGACGATTCGTTCAAGAAGATCATTATCGTCAAAGATTACATAACCCCAAAAAGGAATGAAGACGGTATTGTTACCATCGGGTTATTCGATTTCCTTTTAAAACCGGAACTCTTAAACTGGTGAGAAACCGACAACCTGCGCCTGACTACCGCCCGCCCAAATCGTCGTAGATGCTTTGCAGTATGGCCTTGGCCCTGTCGGTGCGCACGGTGGCGTGACCCTCTATGGCGTTCTTTTCTTCAATCACACGGTTGCCGGTGATGCCGTAGACGGTGTGTCCGGTGCTGTCGGCAAAGCCGATGTACTCCTTCGAGGTAAAAAAAGCGAAGGGATACTTGTACTCTTCGCTGAACACGTCGCGGCTGAACGTGTACTTGTCGTGCCCCATGCGGAGCTGTCCGAGCAGCGTGGCGGCCATGTCGCTCTGGTTCATTACGGTGCTGACCACGCGCGGCGAGCGCACCGCACCGCCTGTCCACAGCATCGTGTTGTGATGGTGCTGCTCGTGTGATATGCCCGTCGGGTAGCCGTATCCGTGGTCGGGTATGCACACGATGAGCAGGTTGCGCCACAAGTCTGTCTTTTTCACGCGCTCCACAAACCGTCCCAGACACTCGTCGGTGAAGGCGAAGGCATTGGGTACCTGCTCCTTCAGCCTGCTGTACGGCACCTCGAAGGGCTCGTGGCTGCTCAGCGTGAGGAATCCGATGTGCCACGGGGTGTGCCGCTGCGACACAATTATGTCGTACAGACGGTTGAACGTCACGTCGTCGTTGGCGCCCCAGGGGTTGTCTTTCTTGTCTGCGGCGTCAAAATCGACATCGCTTATTATTGTCCCGTAACCGCCGGTGCGCAGGTAGCTCTGCATGTTGGTGAAGTTGATGTCGCCGCCGTAGAGGAACGTACTCCTGTAGCCCCCGGCGTTAAGGCTTGCCGCTATGCAGGGCAGGGTGCGGCTCTTCACGGGCAACTTCATCACCGACAGTGTGGGAAACGCGGGATAGCCGCTCAGGGCCGACACCATGCCGCGGTCGGTGCGGAAGCTGTTCGAATAGCAGTTGCGGAAGAATATGCCCTCCCGCGCCAGCCGGTTGTAGTGTGGGGTTATGTCTGCACGGCCGCCGGCAGCCTCGACTATCTGTCCGCCGAAGCTCTCCATCAGTATTATCAGTATGTTCGGGCGGGTTGTGTTGAGCAGCGAAACGGTGTCGGTGGGCGTTGCGGGGTACAGTCCGCCGAAGAGTCCGGCACGCCGCCGCTCGTCGAAGTAGTTGAACTCGTCGCCGTAGTTCTCGGCCTTGCCCAACGAATAAATCAGGCTGAAGCACGGGTTGACGGCCGAATGGTTAAGATATTCGTCTTCGCTGAAATACACCTTGCCTATGTTTGTGGTCGACTCGCCCAGACCGCCGCGTATGGATATTGCCAGGGGCACGGCGAGAAGGAGGAAGAGCACCGCGCCCGCGGCCTTACTCCTGCGGCCTTTCAGCGGCGGGAGCACGGCCGGCGTCACCCGCCGCATGCCCTCGAACAGCAGGGCGGCATACACCAGTATCAGCACCGCGCGCAGGGCTATATAGCCTGCCGAGACGCTGGCCATGGCATCCGACGGAGAGTCGATGTAAAAGAATACGGTGGCGTCGAGCTTGAATTTCCAAAACGGATAGAGCGAGATGTCGCTGATAAATATCAGCCCCGTGACAAGAGCCGCCACGGCATAATAGGGCAACGCCCACCGGCGCAAGCGCAGACCGCACGGCAGCAGACACGTGGCAATCACGGCAAGCAGCGGAAGGGCCGTGAGATAGCCCGCAACGGGTATGTCAAGCAGCAGGCCGTGAAGCATCACGCCAAGCCATTCCGAAGGGCCGTATGACGCGGCTTCGGGCATCGTAAAAAGCATGAACACCGGCTTCTGCAACACAAAGACGAGCAGAAGCATGGCGTAAAGGCGCACAAGATATGTCAGTCGTAATTTCATTCGTCGCTTTATTTTCTAATCAACACAAGCTTTTAAAGACGAGACAAAAAGGTATTTGCCAACATAGAGGAAGCCGTCTTTGCGTATCTTCTCAAAATTCTGTATGCCGATGGGTAAGTTCTGTAGTGCCATAACTCTATCTCCTTTTGTCTGCAAAGGTAGTTCTTTTTTCATAACCTGACAAATGAAAATACGACTAAGCGGGGTAAGGGCAGGGAATAACCATTAAAAGCCTACGGGCCGGGGCGGGCGAATCGCAGGTTATCGCAGGAAGAAGAAACACACGAAGGATAAAATTATGAAGCTTAACCCGCTGGCTGATTTGTTTATAAATGGTTGGTTTACTGTAGGAGGGTGTGTCAAAATGGCTACATTACAAATAAGTCGCAGCCTATGGGCAATCGTTTAACAAACCGCAAAAGAACTTTACTTTAACGTATGTTAAACGACACCCGGACCTTGATTTCCGCACTACGACGCGAAATACGCGATTTTTCGTTTGAAAGGGGAACACTGACAGTCAGCGAGTTACAGAGATGTTAATTTGTCAACATAGCAGAGAGACCCTCCTCTTGCTCCGGTTAGGCCGTACTTGCATCACGGTTAGGCCGTAACCGCAACGCAACTACGCCGTA
>ENA-OYXX01000300-OYXX01000300.1-human-gut-metagenome-genome-assembly--contig:-NODE-300-length-24056-cov-7.367735_pt1 | contig 24056 bp, 32 predicted proteins | sample MGYA00243976_ERZ653434 | MGnify/ENA primary metagenome ERZ653434 (study PRJEB26926, sample SAMN06165112) | human gut metagenome | biome: ENVO:00009003; feature: ENVO:2100002; material: ENVO:00002003...
ACCAGGAGCCGTGCTACGCATTCAACGATGGCGACGACTGCATCTGCTATGCGTCCGAATCCCGCTGCAATTACTGCAAAAAAGCTGTTGACGATTGACTGGAGGCGTTGTTTTTATGAAGAAAAGTTCCTATGCGGAAATCCGTATTAAGCGTGATGGAAAGGCCATGACAGTTCCGTTCTGCGAATTGAAGGAGGGCGATGAAACCATCGCTCCCGGATATCCGCATCTGGTCTGCGTGGGCGATGCCCATGACTGCGGCGACGCTTCCTGCGACAGCCTCGTCGTCTACGATAAGGACGGGGAGGGTTTCTTCCCGGAAGACTTCATGCCGACGCCGACCGGCGTTGATGCGGTCTTCATGCAGTTCCCTCCTGATTCCGGCTGCTGTAAGGCAGACCTGACTCGGCTGATGGGACTGCTTGGCGTGGAGCAGAGCGACGGTGACAGCATGCCGTTTGAGCTGCTGCGTATCGAAGGGGAAAACGCCTATGCCATTGGGCTGGTCAAAGAAGACGTTGCCTCCCGCAATGACTTCGACGATAGCCTCGACGGTGCGTTTTTCTCCGGCATCCGTGCTATCATGAACGACCTCAATCTGGAAACAGATGATGGCCGCTATAAGGTTGCCGGGGTCAATACGCTGCTGGTCTGTTCAAACGAAAAGCACTAAGAGTACAAAACCTTCCGCCGTGGCTTTACAGCTGCGGCGGAAGGACCTATATTTGAGATGAAGGAGAGTAATTATATGAAAGAGGCAAAAGAAACCGCGACGAAGCCTTCCTATCCTGCGGCTGCGTTCATGCGGCTCAAGTCGAAGGAACACGTCACCCGGCATGACATGGAACGTCTGCTGGACGTTCTCAAGGTCAAAAGCCGCGACCAATGCGATGTGTTTGTTGTGAACACATACGATTCCTATGCGGTCTGCTTCATCAAAGCGGAGGTCGCAAATCGCCAGGACTTCGACTTCGGATACTACGGGGAGTTCGCAACCGGCATCCGCACCATCCTGAACCAGCCGTGGAACGAAAACCTCGAAGGCTGCTATCAAATTGACGGCTTTAAAGTCATTCTGGTTGACCCGGATAGAACCGCAGAGCCGGAAGGAGATGTTTCACATGAGTGAGAAATATACCCGTTATGCGGATATCCCGAGATTCACGGACACCGGCAGCTACGCTGTCGATTACCCGTTTCACTATCTCGTAAAGCATATCGAGGAAGAGGTCACGGAAATGGGACTGAAGCTGTGCCCTGAATTCCAGAGAGGGCATGTCTGGTCGGTAGACCAGCAGCGTGCCTATATGGAGTTCCTGCTGCGCGGCGGGCGTACCGGACGGGATATTTACTTCAACTATCCCAGCTGGCACCATCAGGTCCTGGAAGGCGCCTACAATGACTATGTCTGCGTAGACGGTCTGCAGCGTATCACTGCCATCAGCAAGTTCGTCCATAACGACTTGCAGGTGTTCGGCAGCTACTACGAGGAATACACGGATTCCCCGCGTATCATCGCAGATACGATTCGCCTGCACGTCAATGACCTGAAATCCTATTCCGCTGTGCTCCAGTGGTACATCGAAATGAACGCGGGAGGAACGCCGCATAGCAGCGACGAAATCATCCGCGTACAGCACCTCTTGGATGCCGCAAAGGCCAAAGAGCAGCGGGCGATGGATAGGGCATGAAGCATAATTAGACTGCAATAGTCAAATTTTAGGAGGACAAACAGCATGAAGAATTTTTCTGAAGTAAAATGGAACTGGGAGCGTCAGCCCGAAGAAGGCGAACATGCCATTACATGCAACGTAGGCTTCAAGAACCCCGAAACCGGACTCAGCGATGAGACCAGCTTCGATATGAAAATCGAAACTGCCGAGGAAGAGCTGAAGGACCTGTTCGACGAGTTCTGCGAGGAGAACGATTTCTCTGAGGACGTCGAAATCCTCTATATCGATGTGGTCGATTTTGCGGCCTCTATTGACGAGTTGGAGGGATGAGTATGGCTAACGGAAAAGCGGAAGGACTATCTCTCGCCACTCCCAAAATCACGTATCCCGGGGCAACCCGGGAGGCAGAGAAAGGGGGTAAGAAAGATGTCTGAGGCCATGCAGGAAATCCTCGATACCATCGAGAGCGCCGTAACACTCAGCGGCAAAGAGGTTTTTGGAAGCGAGATGCCGAACAGCCTGACGATTTTGGGCGATGAGGACAACGGTGTCAACTACCGTGTCACCATCGAAGAAATCGCAAAATGAAACAAGGAGGAGTAATCATGAACGTAATGAAACGCGGCACTGTCATGCGCAACGGCGGATGCAACCTGCAACAGGAAGACTGGAGCATGGACTATCCGACCATCCACAAGAAGGGCGACCAGCTGGCCGCCTATCCGGCAGCATCCGTTTCCGGCGGCCCCTACGGCCGTTACAGACGGGGGCAATCGTTCCGCCTCGGAATGTATTTCCCGTCTGAAGAAGCGGCTACCGCCGCCTTCAACGCGCTGGAACAGGGGACAGCCAAGCTGCAGGACTATGTCGAGTTCTTTGACACGGTTCCCGGCGAACACAAGGAAGACGTCCTGGAATATCTGTGATGAGCAGCTGAATATCGTTTCTTTGAAAAGCGCCTGTGGGGATAATCCCTACAGGCGTTTTTCTTTTTGCAAAAACTCTTGCATTTTTTGGCGGCATACAGTACAATATAAATTGTAAAGTCTCTCTTTTGCTGGTTAACTCCAGTGCGTTTTCTTTTAGCCTCGGTCAGTTCTGAGGTTTCGTTTCTAAATCACCATATACGTTCAATGAGCATCTATCTGTAAGGCTACAGATGGGTGCTTTTTTGATATAAAAAATTTAAGGAGGAATCATCATGAAAGCAAACATCAAGCACTTTTTCCGTTCGGTCTTCGGAAAGAAGGAGGAACCCCGCCGTGTAGCAACCTATCTGATTACGGATACCAACATCAGCGGCGGTGGTGGCGGAATCGATGACTGTGCGCAGGTCATTGCCCAGGTCAACGGTGAGTATGACCCCGCCAAGTACGCGGCGCTGCAGGAGGAACTGAATCGCATCAAGCATAATATGTCCGTCACCGGCGACTGCCTCGACAGTGATGACATGATTCAGGACGCCTGCAATGCTGTATTCGGCAAGGGCAAGTGGACAGCCCTCAGCTACGAATCCGTTGAGTTCTGAACGAACACAGAACCAATGAAACCCCTGAATAGACAGGGAAGCGCATCAAGTAGGAAGAAGGCTTATGCCTGCCAAAAATCCAAATTTGAAGGAGAGTAATTATTATGCGTATCATCAACTATAGTTTTATCGAGTATTTCGGAAAGCTGAACCCGGAAAGCATCGGACGTCCCGCTGAGGAAAGCCCCTTCGCCACTATTTGTGCGGACCTTACGTTCGCAAAGCAGTGGTCTGGAGCAAAGGATGACGACGCACTGATTGAGTTCTTCAAGCTGTTTGAACTCACCGACTGCGTCAAATTCGAGGATGTTTCCGATTCCAGCAGGTTCGTGAAGGACGCTCTGTCCGAAGGGAAAATCGCCTACATCAACATGCCGCGCAGCGGCTGCTATGAGGGCCATTTCATCCCCGAGAACCGTCCTGACGGGTCTGTTAATGCCATCGTCCGCTCTGAGGAGCTGGATGCGCTGGAAGAGGATGCAAAGCGTCAAATCAACAACTTCCTCTTCGACGAAGATGAAGCGCCGGATACCAACGAAGAAGCGGATTCCGTCATCCACGCAAAGTATCCGCTGCTGTCCTATCCGGAAATTCTGGACGCCATCAGCGACTTTGTTGACGAGTTCGAGAGCAACAAGGACTGCAACACGGCAGAAAACGACACTTGGCGTATCAGTGTCGAAAACGTGCTGTGTACGCTGAGTCATGCCAAGAACGCGAAGGTCAAGGCGCAGGCGAAGGAAATCCACGAGAAGTACGGATGGCCGATGCGCGTCTACTACAACGGGAGAAACGGCATCCTTCTGGATGAGAGCACCGATGAAAACGGCGCTCTCGTGGCTGTCTATTGCTTCCAAAACTTCCCCAGCGGCGAGTATATCCCCGTTGAGGTATTGAAGAAGGCGGAGGCATCCACGGAAGCCGGCGACCCGAGTGCGGAAGACCAGATTCATACGCTCCACAGGCTGTATGGCTGGCCTATCAAAATCCACGCCAGAGGGTATGACGCATATCTGTCCGGCGCTCAGCAGCTGAACGATGGCGAAGTGGAGCCCATTTATCACTTCCCCGGCGGGCATAGCCTCGTTGATGAAGTGGAAATGAACGCAGTGATTTGAGGGAGGTGGATACTATGGCTAAGAAGTTGAAGACCCCTGAACGTATCGCGGAACTCATTTGCGGCTCCGGTCAGTGCATTTGCTCTTACAAATGCGGGCACGCAAACAAAGCTCCCATAGCCGAAAGGTTATCGCTGATTGGCACAAACACGGTTTGTCCTCTGTCCCATTTTAACGTGGAGCCGGACCCCAGACCGTGGCACAGCATCCCTGCGGCGGAAATGCGCGAAAGACGGCTTACCGTTGATGACTGCTGGCGTTTTTGCGACTCCTGCCCGCACAGTGAACGCATCGACCAGGATGGGGAAGAGATTATTAACCTGAAGGACTTCGAAACAGTCTGTATCGATTGCCCTGTGAAAGCAGTGCTGGACAACATTTCCGAGGGCATGGCAGAAGCAGGCATGTCCTGACGCAAAGACCCCACAGCCATGAGAACCATCTCATGGCTGTGGGCGTGACACAAGGAGGAACAAAGATATGATATACATTGAAGCCAAAAAGCTGGTAGATTTGGCCGTGCAGCATCATGTGCTGAATACACAGGATGGCGGTATTCTCGTCTATCGGCATGCCGGCAGCGACCCCGCGAAAAGTCCTGAGGGCTGGTATCTGGAAGCCCCCGAAGATATCTACCATGAAATCATGGGAGATACAGAAGGGCAGAACGCTCTCATCGATGCGCTCAAGGAGAAGGGTATCAACTTTGCCGAAGAGCATTGCAAAATCCAGCGTATGATGAGTTCTATCGAAAAACAAATCAACAAGGAGGAGTAATCATGAAAGACCGTTTTGCGGATGGTTTTACAACCTATCCGATGCCTACCGGTTCTTACTATAGCGAGCAAGCGAAACTGCACAGAGCACTGGTTCGCGATGAACGCTACCAGAAAGCAAAAAGCTGCAAGCACTGCACGGATACCGCCGACAGCTTTAACCGGTACGTTTCGACCTACTGCAATTTGAAGCAGGAGAACATCGCCGGTACGGGCAAGGATTTGCTTGACCGCTGCATGACGTGTGAGTTATACGCAGCCCGCAACTAAGACCATTTGACAAGGAGAACTGACTTATGATTTATATGATTTCGAAGGAGCAGGCGAAGGCCGCCGTTGAACATATCAATGGCTCCAAGTATAGCTTGGCGACTGCGACCGAAGTAGAACTGGAGACCCTGCGTGAAAACAACGAGCGTGTCAGCAAAGATGTCCTGCAGCATGACCATCGCTACGGCATCATCGTTCCTCATCTGGGGTGTAAACCGGCAATGGTCTATCTGGAGGTCTGGACATACTACGAGAAGGGCACCTACCGTCAGGACGCCGATGTGTTCGTAAGCAAAAACGCCTGGGGCGTTATCTCTGAAAAGCGTGTCGCTGATGGCATGGTCGTCTGCGAGCTGTGAGTAGAACTCAATATGTACCTGTGAAAAAGACCGTCTATCCCTTCCGGGGATAGGCGGTCTTTTTCTTTTGAACCAATTCCTCAGAACTGAATGGACAAAGCAAAAACTATCGCTCAGTTCTGGAGAATCTACTCGGAATCGCAAGATACGGAATAGATGACACAGGTAAACGTATCGTACCTGAATGGATTTTTTGAACTGGACGAACGAAATTCATCCATGCGGACAAAACGGGAAAATACTGGCCGAATGACCAAAATCCGAAATGGTCCCGATGCGCCTTGTATTAGATAGCTGACAGTGGTATAATACAATCATGGAATTCAAGAGTAACAGCACCGTGGTGTACTCCTGTCAATACCATGTGGTTTGGTGCCCAAAATATCGCCGTAAGGTCTTGGTCAATGGCGTCGATACACGGCTAAAAGAAATCATCGAGGAATTCTGTAGGGAATATCACATCGACCTCATTGAGATGGAAATTGCACCGAACCATGTGCATTTGCTTTTGGAAGTAGACCCCCAATTTGGCATCCATAAGGCCGTAAAGCAGATAAAGAGGCAAAGTTCCAAAATCCTTCGGGAAGAGTTCTCGTGGCTGAATTCCCGCCTGCCGACGCTCTGGACAAATGCCTATTTCGTTGCGACCGTAGGGAAAAATCCGGACATGGCAATCGCTCAATACATCGAAGCACAGAAGGATGTCTGACTTCTGAAGAAAAAACTAAAGAAACTGAGGATATGTGGTTATGACACCATATGACATTCTGAACCGCTGGGCGGCATACTCTGAATATACCCCCAACGAGACAAAGGCACTTAATATGTTATCCTCGCAGTATCCGGCATATAGAAGCTGCGAGCAGCTGCAGAAAATCCGGGAGTTCGACCCGAATGGTCTATTCTCTGTGATGTATGCAAAAACAAGTTCATCAAAATTTGTGAAGAGTTTTCTATTAAGCTCATCCTCATCATGCAGGACCCAGACTGTCTGAAAGAGGAGAGGGAACTGTGGGAGATGTTTCATTCGGAAGACGTCCGGCAAATGGAAGAATCCCTGCTGAACAACATCGACCAGCTGGTCCAACAGGTCACACAGCAGAAGCAGCTGGGCGAGCGGGATTTAGAGCAGGAAAAAGAGGCTCTGCTGGGTTCTATCGAGTCTGTTGTGGACGACATGTCTAAATGCCGCACTGACCTGTACATGAACAGCGGCAACCCTATTGGCCCTATAAAGAAGTTCAGCACCAGCATCCATGTATTCGAGCGGTTGGCTGAGTGCCTGCTGGCTCTGGAACGGGCAGAGGATGGCATTTACCTGTGCTATATCAATAACTACCAGACGTCGGATGGCTACTTCGGCTTCTTCATCAAGAGCAACGGAAATATCTTTTCAATCAACGAGCGACAGAATGAAGCCTATCCCGGTCAGCATAAATACGCAAGGAACGGTCGCTGGCAGGAGAACAAGGGGTGGCACCTGTTCCCGTATAACTTCATTTTCGAGTATGGCAGTCGTGACTATAAAGGCTATGCTGAAACCAGAATGATAGACGAAGACCAGCTTCAATTTTTCCGGCTGACTGCTTCGGCATATATGCCCCTTATCATCGCCATGGTAATGCTGGTATCCCGCTATACTGGCATGAAGGCGGATGACCTTGGCGTCAAGGTCATGCTGACAGACGCATTGCTGACCTGCAACATCAAGGATAGAGCCTCCGATGAGAAATACGCACTGGTAATCCCGGAACACAGCGCCATCGCCAAGACGCATGAGGGAATGGAAATCACCATGACCACTGCAGATGCCATGAGCAGCGCCTACGGAGAGCAATTTAACCGTGTGAAAGGTGACAAGAGGGACTTCGAAGAAACTGCCCATTTCAATGAAACGGATGATGCCAGACTCTTCATTTCCCTGTATGGTGATGGGTTCACTCTGGACTATGATACCCTGCTGAAAACGAATCTTCTTCAGCTTGCCACGGATAACACACAAGGCGATGCTCCTATCGCTGAATTCATTGGCTCTCGGGAGCGGTTTGAACTGCTTGCCTATACCCGTGGACGTGAGCAGCTGGCGGCATATATCCGCGAGCAGATGTTCAAGGAGTTCACGACATTTGGAGGAAGAGAAGCGGTAGCCAAATGGTTCGATACATCACTGAAAGCGCGTGAGAACGCTATTTTCGACATGCTCCACGACTATCTGAATGGCGCTCAAAACGGCGTTCCTATCAGAGCAGGCGGCATTCCAACGCATTGCTACAGGACCCCATTCAACCAGACCCTTGTGACAGATGTAAAGAAAAAGACGCTCTGCCCGATTACTGGAAATGAGTGCTCCATCTACTTTACCATCGAGCCGAAGGACTGGAAGCAGCTGGCGACCGTTATGGGCGGTGAAGATAAGCTGCCGAAAATCGTAAAGGGCTGGGACGCCAACAGCCACAGCACAGTAGGGAACAGCCTGCTCAACATGACCGACGCCGTAACCGGAGTTGGAACGCCGTTTGAATGGCGGGAAGCAAAGCAGAACAAGCACTACTGGACAAAAAATGACTGGCACGACTATTACTTCCATCATGCGGATGTCTACAAGGATTGGGCGACCAGAGAGCCGGAACAGCCAGTCATGCCGGCGCCGACCAAAATGGACTTTGCTTTCGCCATTGGTGTCAGTAAGCGCGGCTTTGCAAAACGCTTCGGCATGGGCGCAGAGGTCTACAACAAAATCCTCGGCATCGAGAAATAAACAGCAAGCCGCCTGCCCTGCAAGGCAGGCGACAGCGATTCAGTAACCAAATCGGCGTTGACCGATTATTCCACATTCGGTATAATATAGCAACAAGAATCACAGCAGGAAAGGGCAATGAGAGATGCAGGAGTTTTCTGACAGCAGCCGCGAACTCATCAAAAAATATATCAATCACTGTGCCAAAATGATGGAAGGCAAGGACATTGAGACTCGTGCCTTGATGGCGGAAGCATTTGCTGATGCAGTTCAAATCCTTGCCAGATTTGAGAACCTGCCGCAGCATGAACTCATTGCATCGGTCTATGTGTTTTGCAGGGATGAACAGTATCAGTTTATTTCAAAACGCTTTGAAGCGTGTATTGAAACAGCTATCCTTGCCCCTGACGAATTCGTCCATGGTCTGCACAAATGGTGCAACGCAATGGCTGCAAAGCTGAAGAACACACCTGGGGGCTTGAAGGCGTTCGCTGAGTTCGCCAGTCTGTATAGGCGCCTGTCCACCGAGAAAGCGGGTATTGAGAAAATCGACCAGCATGTCGTATGGGCCTATATTGACCTCATTTGTTTGATGCTTAACTATATTCGCCCAAACAAGTTTGATTCGGCGAAAGCCATCTGCGGCGTCACCACGGATGGTAAGCCTCTTACAATCCACAACCCGTATGCCTTAGATGCCATGCCTCCCTTTGAATTCAAGGCCATTTCCTGCGGTGTGAAGGGATACAAGGACATACCGTTGAATGTGAAAGATTTCAGCCTTGGATACGTTTTCCGAAAATACGGGTTCTATAACGTAGAAACCTCGCAGGACGCGAACCTGCTTAATATGCAGATGCGGTACTTCCAAGACCTGCGTTTGGCATTGCTGCCATACATCAACGAGTACACCTATGACATTATGCCGGAGCATATGTTCACTTGCATTTTAAAGGACTTCCATCTGTTTACTGTAGATGGACTCGATGTATAAAGGCGTTACGAGAAAAGCTGCGCACATCCCGCCGCCGCACACTACCCAGCAACGGCATTACCGTAACATTCGATGACCCAACCGTTTGTCTCAAGGCGCTGCGTCTCAAGGAAATGGTCATAAACGATGAAGTGATTATGCTCTACAAATTATCCTTTGACACTGAGGGGGATATTTGCGGATACTATAACACAAATATGGACTACATTTACTCGCCGAATGAAACGATGAACACGCGAGCGACGCAATTTATTGATGCGCTTATCTTCTATTTCTATGCTGTAGCTGTGCTGGATGACGAAGCATATTGCGATGCAAAGACACAGGACTATTTCCAGAACTTCATTTACCCGATAAAGGCATCCAGCTTTGGGCGCGGCGGGAAACTGCTTAAAACATATCCGCCGCTCATGGGTACTGCAGATGCTGAAGGACCGCGCCACAACACAGAGAAATACGAGGCAAAAGACAAAGCCATCAACGGCTATATCCGCAAGCTGCCGGAAGGGCAGAGTGCGTCCGAAGAGGCAAGAGCAAAGGCGAAGAAAATGGGCTATGACTTGAAGAGTGACGAAACCTATGTGTCTCCATTCTTCCGCACCACATTCTATTTGAAAAAAGAGGAATCATCGGGCCAGAAGGATAACAACGCGGCCGACACAAAATAATTACAACGCACAAAAAGAGAAGAAAAGGAAAGGTTAAAAATCATGATTCAATATCCGAAAGAGGGCGGCGTCAAGTATTTTGACATTAACGGAACGGAAATCGTGCGAGGCAGCATCATCCGATATCCCGATGGACGTGACAGAGAGGTCTTTGAAACCGAAAAGGGCGAGCTGGGAATTGACGCCACGAACCCTGCATGGGTAGAGAGCGGGAAAGCAGTTCCCTGCGAGTTTGGCGTCTATCCGCTGACGGAAGAAGACTGTGAGGTCGTTGAGGTCGTTATTCCCTGATAGTCCCTGCGACCAAATTACCAGTGCGCTGAGAAAGGAGAGACGTCCCATGGAATTGGCTAAGTGCCGCCATTGCGGTAAGCTGTTGCACCCAGAAGACACAGTCTATCCCATCTATGTAGGCGACCTGCATGGCGAGCCTGTTATTGCCCCTACATGCAGCGAGAAATGCGCAAGAGAAGAAACTGACACCATCGTCAATGCGCTGGAACGAAAGATAGCGGCTATTCGAGCATACAAAACGGAGAAGATGCTCCTGAAAAACTTTTAAGCAGACTTACCTCATGAGAAAGCGTATTTTTAAAAGCTCACGGAGAACGAAATGGAAACGCAGAAATTTGATGTGCATTGGCTACTTGACCAGGACGAGATTCGCTCGTGGATGGAAGAGGAATCCGCACGGATGGGGGACTGGCTCGACTCTTTTGAAATTTCATGGACCTATATGGGGGATGAGGAAGTCTATCGTCTTGAGCTCTCTTCTGAAATGAATCAAGAGTTGCGCAGGCGTACACCAATCGAAAATTGCCGGTTTGGAAAAATTCTGGGTCTTGCGTATATCAAAGACAATACAGGAGAATGCTTTCCAACTATCAGGGCAGAGGGAAATGCCCTCTATTATGCGCTACGGAAAGATTTCAAGATTAAGCGCAGTTTGGGCAAGAAATGAAGCACCCATCTCCGCAATCTCTGCTCAACCAAATGACACAAAAGGAACGCACGCTGTTGCAACACGAATGCACGGCGTGCGTTCCTTTATGCCTTTGGGGAATGAGAATGGGCCGTAGTCATCTCCGATGGGGACTCCATTTCCAGCTGCTGTGTGCTCCAAGAAGAGAGGGGATGGCTTCTCCAAGGCACACACCCAACTCTGGAAGTACCCATTCCCGGAGATGGGAAGCAGCAGAACATTTCGCGGGATGAATCTCAGTATTCGAGCCAATTCTTCAGAACTGAAAGGATGCGCCCTTAGCTATCACTCAGTTCTGGATATCATACTCAAAAACGTGAATACTTGAATGGCACGAATGCAAGATGGCGGGGCCCTGGCCCCTATAGGAAACGGAGATGACACCATACACAACGCCAGTCTCCAACGCTTTAAAAGTGTAGGAAATATCTGATATTTTCCCTTGTTTGCAAAAGCATCAAGGTCCAGGAATATGCACAATATCCTTGAGCCGACTTTGGGGATATCAACCTTGAACGATTGTTCTATATGTGGTATAATATTCTCATACAATGAACGTCATTTCGAGATAATATCGAACAGGAAGCATGCTATGAGAGATACTCTTATTGCTCGCGTTTTGCGCAATGAAGACAATGAAATAGTGCGAGCTCAATCGCTCAAAGAGCATTCAGATAATGTGGCATATGTCGCGTCTAAGCTGAGCGAATGTGTGGGGCTATCTGCAGCTGGCAAACTCGCTGGGTATCTGCATGATGCCGGGAAAGCTAAGGCTGCGTTTCAAAGCTACATTGCAGAAGAAGATGCAGAAAAGCGTGACCGGATGCGGGGCAGTGTTATCCACTCACGCGCCGGCGCTTTGTATCTGCAAATGCTCATCGATGATATGGCGGCCAAGGGCATGGATGTTGACGCTCCAATGATTCAGATGACAAGAGAAGTCATTTGCATGGCCATTGTCTCCCACCATACCGGGTTAATAGACCCTTTTGACATAGAGGGAGAGGATTGCTTAGACGCAGCAATCCATCAATGCGAAACAGAAGATACGGCAGCAGCGGATACTTTCTTCGCCACAATTATCTCACGGGACAAAGCATCTGCTTTGTTCAGAGAAGCTATCTCTGAAATCACAACCGCTTGCAGCGGAGTCGACATACAATCACTCAAAATGAAGTACGCAGAGGATAAGCAGTCGAAACAGTGTTATATGCTGTCTCTGCGCAGTTTCCTGATTGAGTATATCACCAGCTGCATCGTTGAAGGTGACCGGCTGGACGCACAATGTTTTGAAGAAGGACGCCCTGTAGAACTGGATGGTCAAATAAGCGTATCTATCTGGGCAAAATACTTAAAGGCATTGGACGAACATATTGCAAGGTTTCCGGCAGGAGGAACTATCAGTGCAATGCGTCGAAAACTGTCAGATAACTGCTGCGCTGCTGCTGGAAATCCTATCGGCATCTATTCTCTGTGGGCGCCGACTGGGTTCGGAAAGACGCTTGCCAGCTTGAGATTTGCTCTGGGGCATGCCGTAGCACATCATGCATCCCGAATCTTCTATATCATTCCCTATATGTCCATCATCGACCAGACCGCGAAGGAGTTCAAATCATTTTTGCCGGAAGGCGCGGTGCTGGAGCATCACAGCAATTTCAATATAGGGGATATGGCGGACGATGAATTGTCACAGTACGAATTGGCCACGCAGTCATGGACAAGCCCTCTCATCATGACAACAATGGTCCAATTCCTGGATACCGTATTTTCAATGCGAAACACAAATCTGCGGCGGCTTCATAGCCTTGCAAACAGTGTCATTATCTTCGACGAAATTCAAAATCTCCCAACGCGCTGTATGCTTCCGTTCTTCCAGTTGTGCGAATTTTTGAAGACAACCTGCCATTGCACAATCGTACTCTGCTCAGCGACGCAACCCAGGCTTGACGACGCCAAGCTGTATCTGAAACTGATTTCCAACGGCGATATTGGCGGGCTCACAAATGAAGATGCTGAAGCGATGCAACGGACGAAAATCGTTGACATCCGAGAGAAAGGAAAACTGGATGCTACAGCATTGGTTGACCTTGTACTGGCACAAGAGGCACGCTCTGCTCTCATCGTACACAACACAAAATCCGCCGCCGCCAAGACCTTTCATTGCTTGGGAGAGCGGGCACCTGCCGGCGCCTCTTTATATTTCCTGACTACGGATTTGTGCCCAGCGCACAGAATGGATATTATCACCAGCATCAAGGAGAAGCTGAAAGAGAAAAGCGACGAACGGGTTTATATCGTGTCGACGCAGCTGATTGAAGCAGGCGTAGACATTTCAGCAGATGTGGCATTCCGGTCGCTGGCTGGACTCGACAGCATTATTCAGACCGCCGGGCGGTGCAATCGAAACGGCGGAGATGGAGTCAGACCAGTTTATGTTTTTGAGAGCGCAGAAGAAAACCTAAGCCATCTAATTGAAATAAAAGACGCGCAGCAGGACTACACAAACACGTTTGAATACTGCAGGCGTAAAGGACTGCCTTTGATGTCGCAGGAGGCTATTTCTCATTACTACAGCATTCGGAACTACCGCTTCGAGGCATCTCCGAGTGTAAACGGCTATCCCATGAAGGTGGACTCGGTGCGTACAACAATTGCCGAGGGACTATACCCGTGCAATGGGAACCCTTGTTATACATCTGCAAAAGACCACCAAAGGAATGGAATCCCTCTGATTTCGTACACCCCGTTTCGCTCAATCGGAAACCAATTCAGAGTCATCGACAATGCCAGCCAGATATCCGTTATCGTTCCGTACAAGGGGAAAAGCGGGGAGGACTGTACTGCAGAGAGCATCATAAAGCGGCTCCAAAACGACTACTTGGGAAAAGATGAATTAAAGAGGCTGTTAAAAACCGCTCAGCAATATACCGTCAACGTTTTTGTGCCTCAGGATAAAATCCCGAGTAACATCTACGAAAAAAACGGAATTTTCTTCGCAGCAGAGTATGGCGAAGTAACGGGGCTCCGACTCAAAGAGGCGGACGGCTCTGCAATAATACTGTAAGGAAGGAGATGCCATTATGGCTGACGATATTATTTCTTTTAACGTGAAGGCAGAGAACGCCTGCTTTGCAGACCCTCTCACGCGCATAGGCGGTGAACGCTTTTCGTATCAAGTCCCTACCTATTCGGCATTAAAGGGCATTTGCGACAACATCTACTGGAAGCCGACTTTCATATGGGAAGTCAAGCGCGTCCGCGTGCTGAATCAAATCCAATATGAGCAGAAAGCATTTCTGTTTCCATCAACACTGTGTGGCGACAGTAAGACCAATCAATCCGACAGAGCGTTTGCATTGGAGCTGTGGGATGTCTCGTACAACGTGGAGGCCCGTCTAATTTGGAATGAAGACAGGCCGGATTTGAAGGATGACCGAAACCTCAAGAAGCACATGGAAATCGCAAGGCGCAGCATTGCCAAAGGTGGGAGATTGCCCATCTATCTTGGAAAGAAAGAGGGCAGCTGCTACGCAGAAGTTAGCCCGGCTGAGTTCTACGATGGAGAAGGATATTACGATAATGCAGGAGAGTTCCCCTGCGGAATCATGCTCCACGGGATTACGTATCCTACACAGAAAGACCACACCCTTAAAGTGCGGCTTTGGCATCCGATTATGAGAAACGGTGTCATTGAGTTTATTCGCCCTGATGAATGCACAATGGTAACAACACTCAAAAAAGCGAAACCTGCCGGACAGCACGAACGCATACCCGTCGAAGAAGAGTGGGAGGAGATGATGCGAACATGAGTTGGATTACGGCTCTCATTGATACATATAATACTATCTCTGAAAATCCAGCCGTCATGGGAAAGGCGGAGCTGACTTTTCGCGACGGCAAGTACGTAGAAAAACGACCATTAACACCACCGTATCACACACTATGCATGGCAAAAATTAAAGTAGAACTCAACGTAAACGGAGATTTTGTCAGGGCAACCGCAATCGAGAAACAGGGGCAGCAATACTATATTGTCCCAACGACAAATGACTCGGAGACGCGCACAAACGGCGCAGAGAAGATGCCTTTCCCTCTCCACGAAAAGCTGAAAAACATTGTCATTGATGCCCCTGTTGATGGTTATGCTAACTGTTATATGAGAGCTTTGCATGCATGGGTTTCCGATGATTCCTTTACATCCCTGCCAGCTAAGAACCGAAGTGCTGTAGAGGCTGTGTATCAGTATCTTTCAAAAGGAAGGCTTGAAGAGGATATCCGCCGCGACATGCCAAATGCAAAAGAAACCGATTTTATTCTATTCTTTGTAGATGGACTTGGTGAGGAATCCAATGCAAACTTGACCGAAAACAGAGATGTATGGAACGCATGGATTCGCTATGCAAAAGCGCATTCACATGATGAAGACATCCCATGGGGGATGTGCTATGCAACTGGGGAGAATTGCGAACTGATGCAGAAGGGGCCGAGAAGCATCGTTAAGCAGGGGAACGGCGCAAAGCTGTTTTCGGTGCAGCGCGGCACAGATAAATACCCATCCACTGGTAGATTTACATATTGGGGGACGTACTTTGAATTCCCCGAGGATTGTATGTCTATAGGCCGGGAAGCTGTAGAAAAATCTACCGCCATGCTTCGTTGGCTGATTGACAGGCAGGGATGGCGGCCGACAAGTTCGGTCAACCAAGTATCCATTGTTTGGGATAGCGTCAATCCCTTAACAGGAGACAAGCTATCCATCGATACAAAAATACTATATGACAGTGACCCTGCCTTTGATGATGAAGATGTACTGGCAAATAACTATGATACTGGGAAAACACATGCGCAACTCATTAGAAAATGCAGAGACGGGAGGCTTGTTAAGGGAATAAGCGATATCTCTCAGAAGGTCATTGTCATGACCTTAGATGTACCGAGTAAAGCACGTGCAAGCATCATCTACTACAACGAATTCAGCGCAGATGACTTTGTTGCCAATGCATTGGCGTGGCATGATGATGCGGGCTGGATGTACTGGAACGGTAAGAAATTAGTAATGAGGGCACCCTCCGTCTCGGAATGCCTGAAATTAGCCTTGGGCTTTGATTATAAATCAATTGCCGCAAAAGCAGCTCTTTCACCGAATATCACCTTGGAGATTATGCGTTGTATCAACAATCGCAATACAATATTACCGTATCACATAATCAAAACGATTGCTGAGACGCTTACCCACACAGAGCGATGGAGCAAGGACGAGAAGCTGAAGGAACCGCAAAAATATGAAGGGCTCTATTTAACTCTTGCATGCGGGTTATTCCGCAAGTATTTCAATCAGAAGGGAATGAATATAATGGCATCACTGGATGAAAACAACAATGACCGGAGTTATCTGTACGGACGTGTGCTGGCTTACTTTGAAAGGATTGAGCGGAGAGGGTTAAGAGAACTTGGAAATGACCATGAAACGAGTGCGTCAAAGATGCGTGCTGTTTACTTCAACAGACCCGGCAGCATTGCTGAACAACTGATGCGGAAAACGAAACCCTACCAGAATGTCTTGAAGGATAAGGGTCGCTTTGACACAGATGCTATCAACGAATTGCTGTCCCGTATTGGAACGAATGACATTGATGCGCCTATTGACGGAGCAATGGGTCTCATGGGATATGCTGCTCAAATGACTGCATTCCGCGAGCAATGGCAGAATTCAGTAAAAACAAAGGAGGAAGATAGTGATGAATAAAGTAGATTTTGTCGCGATTTTGGTTGTTGATGGAGCGAATCCGAATGGAGACCCTTTGGGTGGGAATACCCCGCGTACCTGCTTTGATGGACGGGGAGAAATCAGCGACGTGTGCCTGAAGCACAAAATCCGCAAACGCTTTGACGCTATGGCGGAAAGGCCTGCAGATAAAGTCCTGCTGGTAGGCACGGATTATGGAGATAAACGGTCTTGTACCATCCAGGAGCGACTGGAAAAGTACATTAAATTGAAAATAACCGACACCGTTAAGGGTAAGGAGAAAGAAACTTTCCGTGAAAACGAAGACATTGCAAACGATATGTGCAAGGAATTTCGTGATGTTCGCTGCTTTGGGTACACACTGGCTTTGAAGGACAAGAAGGATAAAGACGGAGATGGTGAAACGAGAAACGGTCTTTCTATCGGAATCTCTGGCCCTGTAACTATCCAAACAGCAAAGTCTGTGGTTCCGATTACCCCCGTAACAACGCAGATTACGAAATGCATGTCCATGGATGGTGGTAGAAGCGACACCATGGGTATGAAATACCGTGTAGACCAAGCCGCATATGTCATCAAAGGAACCGTTAATGCCCGACTTGCCGAAAAAACCAGGATGACAGAAGATGATGTAGCAGCGCTAAAAGAAGCCATCAAGACCATGTGCTGGGATGACGAATCTGCTGCACGTCCTTCTGGCAGCATGGAGGTAAAGGCTCTTTATTGGATGACACACAACTGCAAATTGGGAAATCAATCTTCTGCATCTGTCCAGAGAGCCATTGAAGTCCAACCGCAAAAAGAGTATCCCTATTTTACAGCAACTGTCCATCGTGAAAAAATCAATGAAGGCATTCAAGTTGAACAGTGGAGTGAAGAGTAACCCAATATGTAAAAGTGCGAACCCGGAGCAACCACATTTTTTATGGAACGTTCGCATCTAAAATATGAGTTCTATAGCCAAAATCTAATAGAATAATTTCGTTATGGAACAATAAATAAAAGCAAAATTGTTTGTCTTGCCATATAACGCAGATGCAAAACAACTTAAGGCTTGTACAATTTTGCTGTTCACCCCCGCGAGGGGGTGCGGATTAAAGCAGCAAGGGGTTTTACGTTGTTGGAATTATCAACGGGGTTCACCCCCGCGAGGGGGTGCGGATTAAAGCTGAATCGACGCAACCGGGTATGTATAGAGCCCTGTTCACCCCCGCGAGGGGGTGCGGATTAAAGCACAGAGAGCGGCAGTGGGCACAGCGAGTTGAGCAGGTTCACCCCCGCGAGGGGGTGCGGATTAAAGCGATATCGCCGAGCTGCTACCTACAAGAACGGAAAGTTCACCCCCGCGAGGGGGTGCGGATTAAAGCTCGTAGCTGTTGCGGGGTAGTAGGCATCGCCCACGGTTCACCCCCGCGAGTGGGTGCGGATTAAAGCCACGCCGTATGCCGGGCTGATTTTGACCTGCGGGTTCACCCCCGCGAGGGGGTGCGGATTAAAGCGCCGCGCTTGGTGCGATATAATCTCCATTCCAGCGTTCACCCCCGCGAGGGGTGCGGATTAAAGCTCGGAACCGTCATCGATATCTCCGGCGTGATAGATGTTCACCCCCCGCGAGGGGGTGCGGATTAAAGGTTGAGGCAGCTCAAAATTGCGCTGACCCGTGTGGGTTCACCCCCGCGAGGGGTGCGGATTAAAGGCTTTAGCAGAAGCAGGAGGTTCGTTTCCCAATTGGTTCATCCCCCGTAAGGGGGGGCGGATTAAAGTAAGGTCATCCTGGGCGCAGATGACAGCGATACCCGTTCACCCCCGCGAGGGGGTGTGGATTAAAGCTATTCAGATTTCTTTTTTCATGACCTTAATGATAGGTTCACCCGCTGCGAGGGGGAGGAGATTAAAGTTGCTGACAAGCAGCGTAGTATGACAGGGCCAGTGCCACTTTCTGGCCTTACTCTATATGCGCTCAGGTTTGGCATATAGATATTTTACCCCTTATATATCTCTCTTGATAAAAAAGAAATGGATGATATAATATATATGGCGAGTATGTAGTCATAAGAGCAATAGAAGGCGCACATGAGGTGGCTCCATTTGTGCGTCTGCTCATTCCATGTAGTATCTTTATCGGCAAGGGCGTCCTTCTGCAAAAACAATGTTGACATCCGCAATGGCCTCGACTATAATAAAAATGTAAAGTCTCTCATTCGTGTCATCGACACAAGTTTCTATCGGACGCATTACGCGACCACGTATCTTATATTTTGATAAATCATGCTTCTTCTCGGACATCTCTCGGGAAGGAGCATTTTTTATAATCTAAATTTTCAAAAAGGAGAATAATTAAAAATGACTGTTTTTACACAACTCAAAGCACTCGGATGGACTCCGCAAGACTTCAAGCGCAAAAAGGGTGCAACGCAGGAGGAAATCAAAAGGGAAATCTTTGATGCCCTCGTTGCGGCGCATGAAGACCAATCAAAAGGGACGGAATACTATATCCCGGAACATTCTTACGATGCCAATGATACCATCATTTGGGGTGGGGCAAACAAAAAGGATTTTATCCTGAAGGCTCAGTCATGGAACAAGAACATCCAGAAGGAATTTCTGCGTGCCTCCGGTAATCTGATTGGCCTCGTAAACATTGTCGAAGGCATCAATCCCGAAGAAATTCCGATGGACAACACAGACACATGGCGGATGCAGTGTGCAGCGAGAGAACTCAACAATTCTTGGTGGGGAGATGCAACCCACGCTGTATACGCCGAAAACAGTTCTGGATATCCGTATTTCTCGGTATTGCTTCCGCAAGAGCTGAAAGCGGACATCATCAATCATCCCGAGAACTGGGTGCTGGCCGACCTTACGGTAAAGTAAGCAAAGAGATTATGCGGGCGGCGGCGTTAAAGCCGCCGCCTGCAACACAACAAAGGAGGAGCACAATATGTTAAGAGCGCACAAATTGGCGGACGAAGGTGTCCTTGGACGCCCCCGTTTTAACATGGATGACGTTTTGAATGAAGCGAAGAAGTCACGATATTACTTCGACATCAAGTCCATTCTTTGCGCCATGCAGGACACAGGGAAAGTAGCGGATGATGGTAGCTTTTATGGGTTTTCCCTGCTTACTCACGCAGAGGGAAGGGATTGCTACGATACGATTCGCACCATCTTGGGTGAAGGAGAATAAGATATGACACATAAAGAGTATTTGGACGCCATAAAACTGGCGGAAAAGTATAGCAAAGCGTACTACGATGCAGATGCCCCACTGGTGCCGGACGAGGAGTATGACCGTCTTACACAGTCCATCAAGGCGTATGAGGCGGAACATCCCGAAGATATCGTGGCAGAGTCTCCGACTCAGCATGTTGGCGGAACCGCCGTGCTGGGGGAGAAAATCCAGCACAAGGTGCCGCTCCTGAGCCTGAATGACTACTTCTCCATGGAGTCCCTCGAAGAGTGGTACAACGGAGTGGGCAGCCCTGTGGCATCTGTGCAACAGAAAATCGACGGACTGAGTATCGCTCTGCTCTATGCAGATGGGCAGCGGCAAGCTGATGGAAGCATCGTTGTCCCCCTGAAGACAGGCGCAACTCGCGGAGATGGCTGGATTGGCGAAGATGTAACGGAAAATGCCAAGCAAATTGGCGGCGTTCCGAAAGCCCTCCGCATTCCTGCAAAGGCACATGTACGCAGCGACTGTAAGCTTTGTGTCCGCGCCGAGGTTTATCAACCCGTTGAGGCTTTTGAGCAGACCAATCTGGAGCAGGAGAAAGCAGGAAAGAAGCTGTTTGCAAACCCCAGGAACTGCGCGGCGGGTTCTCTGCGTCAGAAGGATGCCGGCATCACAGCCTCCCGAGGACTCAGAGCCTTCGCCTTCTGCATCCTGTATGCGGAGGGCTTCGAAAACGTTGACCCGTATGAATTCCCGGTCATTGGCACAAGTGAAACCGAAGACCTCGAAGCGCTCGATATCCTTGGTTTCGACACCGTTGCCGCCAAGCAGTGCGAATCCTTCGAGGAAATCACGCAGGCCATCGAAGCTATCGGCGGACTGCGTGAAAACCTTCCGTACTGGATTGATGGTGCAGTCGTCAAGACTGACCGCAAGGACCTACAGCGCGAATTCGGTGAAACGGCAAAGTTCCCGAGACACGCTGCTGCCTACAAATATCCGCCGATGGAGAAGGATACCATCGTTCGTGACATTGTAGTACAGGTGGGACGCACTGGCGTTCTCACGCCGGTTGCTGTATTCGACCCTATCCAGCTGGCAGGCACGACTGTCACCAGAGCGACGCTTCATAACCAAGGCTTCATCAATGACCTGAAAGTCAATGTTGGGAGTACAATTACCGTTATCAAGAGCGGTGATGTCATTCCTAAGGTCATCAACGTCCCTACGCCGGCGGATAAGCCGTTCAAAATTGAAAAGTGTCCTATCTGCGGAACTCCCGCTGTGGCATTTTCTGATGAGAATGACGCTGAAACAGGTGTGGCCGGCTGCCAAAATCTGATGTGCCCGGCACAGCGTTCCCGCCTGATTGAGTTCTACTGCAGCAAAGCGGTTATGGATATTTCCGGCATGGGCCCGGCAATGGTCGACAAACTCATTGATGCCGGGCTCATCGAAGACCCGCTGGATTTGTACGAGCTCAAAGACCATGCGGATGAAATTGCCGCTATGGACAACATGGGCGAGAAATCCTGCAAAGCGTTGATGCGGGCTATTGAGAAATCTAAGCAGCGCCCGTTGCCGCAGGTCATCAAGAGTCTTTCTCTTCCCGGAATCGGAGCGCATATCGGTAAGGCGCTGGCAGAGAAATACAAGACGCTGGACGCAATCAGCCTGGTATCCGAAGAAGAACTTCTGTCTGTTGAGGGTATCGGCGATGTTGCTGCACACGTCCTGTATGGCTTCTTCCACAGCGACGAGTGGACAAAACGGCGCGAGCGGATGTCCAAGTATGGTATCAATATGGAGTACCAAGGAGTTGAACAGGTCAGCAGTATCCTTACTGGCCTGACCTTTGTCATCACAGGTACGCTTCCCGGGATGAGCCGAGATGAAGCAAAAGCCTTCATTGAGGCACGCGGCGGGAAATGCAGCGGTTCTGTATCTAAGAAGACCAGCTATTTGCTGGCCGGCGAAGATGCTGGCTCAAAGCTGCAGAAGGCCAATGACCTGGGCGTTCCGGTGCTGTCTTTGGAAACTCTGAAATCCATGGTCAATGCGTAAATATCACCAAACAGGGAGGGCGTATGCCCTCCCTGAAAATTAAATTTTGAAGGAGAGTAATTACTATGAACGATTATCCTATGACTGAAAGAGCAGTATTCTTTATCGACAAGGAACTTGCAGCACACATCAATCACATGTATCTGCGCAAGCTGGGACAGGAAACTGTGCCCGTCAAGCTGATTGTCGCCGATGGCAAATTCAATGCCATGGCAAGGGAAGGACAGCTTCCTTCCGAGTTGTACGACATGTCTCTGGTTGTTGATGCTCTGCAGGATGCAGACATCGATACCCTGGTATATGCCGATGCCTTCAGCGGTGATGTAAGCAGTGCATTCCCGTCCAAAACGAAGACTCCTATTGAGAAGCCTTTGAGCGACGAGTATGTCGTGTATCTCAAAACGTATCGGGACATTCCGGCAGAACCTGAATCCTATAGCGACAAGGACGCTCTGCTCGCGGAGTTCCGCAAGACCATTGAGAGCATTAAAATCGTCCTGCCGGCCGATTTCGACTGGTGGGCGCATATCGTGTCGGTAAGCGGCACATATTTTTGCTGAATAAGGACGGGGCGGTCATTTGACCGCCCCTTTTCTACTCTATGGAAGTCACCCAAGAATTTTGAGCAAAAGGGTTGATTTCCTACCACAGTTCCGTTATACTACGATATGTAAAGTCTCTCTTTTGCTGGTTCTATGCCAGTACGTTTCTTTTGACCCCACTCAGTTCTGGGGTTTCGTTTTCAAATCATTTATACGTTCAATGAGCATCTATCTGTAGGGATACAGGTAGGTGTTTTTTTGATAGAAAAATCATAAAGGAGGAATAATCAATGGCATACCACTTCATTATCCACACAAAAGGTTTCGTCCCATTTCAGTGGTCTGAGGAAAACACGGATGGGCTGAGACGCAATGCAGTTATTACAGCAATGGATGGCCTAAAGTTCAGAGAGTCTTCTGAAAAGGCCTTGCGTTGGCGTATTGGGATGTTCCTGCACGGGGCCTACGCAGAAGTTGACGAAGCCGACTATGAGGCATATTATGCTTGGATGAATCGTCCCAGAAACATCTTCCGGTACTACGACCCATTGTCTATGCATTGGCAAAAGTTGCGTGTGGAAGCCCCGGGATTCCATCAGGGATACTGCAACATCGATAAAATCATCGAATCTGTGAAGAAAGATGGTTCCTACCACATTCCGTTCAAAGCAGCATATGATGTAAGGCAGTATTCCAAGAACTTGGACGCTTGCTATTGCGAAATTAAAAAAGTGTAAAGGAGAGTAATTATGAAAGCTATTGTAACCATGAGAATCGAAGGCCGTTTTATTTGCGAAGTTGAGGTTCCTGATGATGCCTCTCGGGAAGATATCCGTGCGGCCGCAGACGCTAAGTTCGGCGATGCAGACTTTGGTGCCCTGGAGGACATCGATGGCAAGGCTGTCACTTGGACAGACGAGGACGACCTCATGCATGACTTCGATATTATTAGAGCCGAATAAGGGAGGATAAGACTATGTTTTACGTTTTGGACTTTAAGAACCACGGGTTCACCACCTGTGAAAATTTTGAGGCTGTCGAGGCAAAGCTCAAAGAGTTATTTGCTGCCGGCCTTGACAAAAGCGAAATCACAATCATCAACCGCATGGCAGATAGCTGCGAGATGGATGTGGCTCAGTTCTGGGAGCTCCGGAAATCCATGAGTCCCCAGGAAACCAAAAGCGGCGCGTTTACGGACGAGCTGCTGAACTACACCCATGCGCATTGCAACTGTTGTGGCGAAGATTTCGACATCACGGGATTGCCTATCGAATGCCCCTACTGCGAGGCCTTTTACGACAAGGATAAACCGTATATCGAAATCTATCGATAAAGGTGAAGGAGTTTAATATGAAAGATTACAAAGTAATGGACCGCCCGTACACAGAAAAAGAAATCCGCGACAACATAGACGAGAATGGAAC
>ENA-OYXX01000308-OYXX01000308.1-human-gut-metagenome-genome-assembly--contig:-NODE-308-length-23612-cov-10.730314_pt1 | contig 23612 bp, 17 predicted proteins | sample MGYA00243976_ERZ653434 | MGnify/ENA primary metagenome ERZ653434 (study PRJEB26926, sample SAMN06165112) | human gut metagenome | biome: ENVO:00009003; feature: ENVO:2100002; material: ENVO:00002003...
ACGAGATCTAGTACGGTCTCGTGGGCTCGGAGATGTGTATAAGAGACAGAATATCTACTTAAACAGTAAAGCCACATACATTAATATGTGTAATGAGATAAAAAATCTATGGGGAATAGTTGGAGATGAATAAGTTGGAGGGGAGCAAAAAGTCGGGGTGGAACCTGGGGTGCCACGTAGGGTGGGACCTTTTACCCCAGGTCACACCCCGTACAATCCCTTTATTTATCGGCGTTCTGCGAGGTATGGGGTGTGACGTGTAGGACATTTCAGAATTATACAGTGACAAACAGTAACACCTTTTCCTCCCCCTACTGATTAACTTCGTCTAACTTTGTTTCCTCATTGATTTACCGACTTTTATTGCAAAAAGTTTTGCTGTTTGCAGTATTTTGCGTATTTTTGCACATCAAAAACGAGAATGATGGGTTTGTTTCAAAGAATGGTTAGACTTCGTGCTACATTTTCTGTTTTGCTGCTGCTCCTGTCTTTGGTTTCCTGCAAAGATGAACGATGGCGGTTCCTCAGTTCTTCGGCTGAAGAGGAAAAGGTATGCCGTAACCTCAGCATCGCCGACAATATGATGGAGGAGTGTCCCGACTCTGCCATGACCATTCTGCGCCATGACTCTGCCGCTGTTGTCAATTGCAGTGAGAACACCCGCATGACTTATGCCATGCTCAAGACTCAGGCTGATGATAAGCTGTATATAACCCATAAGTCCGATTCCGTTATCCGCAAGGTTGTGGAATATTTCGCAGAGTACGGCAATGCTCGCCAGCAGGCTCAGGCTTGGTATCTGCTCGGCAGGGTGTCGTATGACCTGCACCACACTTCTTCCGCAATGTTGGCATGGAAGAATGTTCTTGCGATAGATGCGGAAGATGCTGTTGTGTATCGTTATAAATCGGGAGCAGTTTCTTGGTTAGGCGAAATGTACGAGAAAGAAAAAATATATAATAATTTTTTAACATGTAATGGCCAAGCTTATAAATATGCGGTTAAATCGGATTATCCCAAGAAGTTGATGGCACATGCCATGCGGAATATTGGATGCTCATACAGTTATCTTGGAAATAATAAAAAGGCCATCACATATTATATACAGGCGTATAAACTTGCAAGACAGATACCAGATGAAAAACTTAGTAAGATGACAGAACAAGAACTTGCGGCAATATATATAGAAGAAGGGATGCTGCAAGAAGCAGAGAAAATACTTCTTCATCCAGGCGTTTTTTCTTCCCAAAAGAAATTTGCCCCATATTATTATACAACAGGAAAATATTATGAGGCGAAAGGTGATATGGATTCTGCTGTGTTTTATTATAAGAAGAATATAGCTATATCTTCAATATATTCCAAGATATTGACAGTAGAGCATTTAGTTGATCTTTATGTTAAACTGGGAAATCATACTGAAGCCAACAAATATCGTGAACTTGGCAAAGTTTATGAGGACTCTCTCACAATACAGAAGCACGCTGAGATACAAGACAACGATGTGAATGCAGAGGAAAAGGTGGAGATTCAGAGAAAGAATGACGAACTGTCCCATAATAGGTTCATAATAATATTATGCTCATGTCTGTTGTGTATCGCTATAGTTGCTGTCTTATTTTATATTATTCGCAAAAACAATAGGAATAAAAGACAACTTTCTGATGAAAATAAGCGTACAGCCGCATATTGGCAATGGGTTCATAAGCAGGATGTCGACAAGATACAGCAATCGCAAGAACAGATAACAAAGTTGCAAAGTGATTTGACTTTGCAGAAAAGCCATACGGTAAGAGAGCAGACAACAGCCGACAAACCTACAGAGCGTCAGAAACATGAAGAGGTTGATTTGGTCGAAAAATTAAATAAATCTATAATTTATACATCATTCGGCGATGTGAAGTTTCAGCCTTCCAAGGAAGACTATATTCAGCTGGAAGAAGTGCTTAACCGTGCATACAATAATTTTACGGAAAGACTGAAACTGTATTGTCCTGAGCTCGGTAAGGAGGAGATTATTATCTGCTGTTTGCTAAAGATTGGAGTTTCCATAAAAACAATTGGCTGTTATCTTCAACGTTCTCCAAGTGCCTTGAGCATGACGAGGAAAAGGCTTTATGCGAAGTTTCTCAAGAAAGAAGGCAAGCCCTCTGACTTTGATACATTTATAAGAAAATTTTAGTTTTCTTTTGTTTCTCAGACATTTACGCATGTTCTGTGAAAAACGTGTGAACTTATTTTTGCTTATTTTCTTTGCAGAGATTAAATTTATGTATAATTTTGCAAGCTTAAACATAAAAAAAAATTATGAATGTAAAGAAATTGACATTAATCTTGTTCTTGTCCTTAGTAGGGATTACGAACATAAGTGCGGAAACTCGCGAAATCATCTATTCTATTTCTATAGATCATAACGACAGGAATGGTCCATATCGTTCTGTAAGAAAGAAACCATTACGTATATATCAGAGTGATGAGAATATAATATTGTCACCAGCATGGGAGCAATGCGTACATGTCACAATCAGCGACAATAACGGCAATGAGGTGAAGAGTGAAACAGTTATCCTCGTTCCCGGACAAGACACCTTATTATATATAGGTGACCTTGCGGCAGGCATGTATGAGCTGACTATTGAGACGGACGGCTATACGCTGCATGGGAGTTTTGAGGTGGAATAAAATTTAAATAGAATAATCATGTCGACGAGATTATACAGTACTCATCTGGTAAAAAGGGCTTCGACAACACGGAGAGGCTTGTTGGAACTAATTGTTTAACAAAAACAGAAGCATTAATTATGAAATTCAATAATTTAGTTAATGATGTCATCAACAAAGAAGAACTTGCTCTTGTATATGGTGGTGCTAATGATTCTTTTATGCTGTTAGACCGTGCATGTGATACCCATGCTTGCAGTAAAGATGTTGGTGAGGCGGCAAATCTATGTGATGGAGATACAGTTTGTACTACTCATTCTGTATAATTTTGATAAACTCTTGGTGTTTGCTGTATTTAGATGTAGCTCTAACACCAAGAGTTATATTATTTTATTAAATTAAATAGGAACTATGGAATATATATTTAATCATTATTATTTATTACGACATGATGAAAAAAGGAGTATCCTTTTTTCACATGCAGATACCGTCTCTTCTGTGAGTGTTAATAAAGACTGGATGTCATGTATTCATCCAATTTATGCGATGATATTGTCTTTCTTCAGTAAGCCTATAATAAAAGAGGAAGCAATAGAAAAGATAGCAGATTTTTTTGATTTCTCACAGGACTATACCGCCAATTTGGTGGAAAAATTCATTGAAAACAAGGAAGAATTTCATACTGAGTTCTGTGGTCACAATAATAATTTTCCCAAGAACATTATTATCCGTGCCGACCAGACATGTTATAAAATGCGTGTTTACACTCCAGACATGTTCGTATATTCCGATTTGGATTTTAAGACATTTCGTCTGTACTCCGCTCCACTGTATATCACATTTATGGTTAATAATCGGTGCCTGACAAACTGTGTGTATTGCTATGCTGACCGAGAAACAAGATGTAAAAACATGAATTTCTCACAAGTGGAGAAAATAATAGACATGGCACATGATGCAAATATACAGAATATAGATTTAGATGGTGGCGAATTTTTTATTTATCCACATTGGAAGCGACTTTTGGAGAAATTGCAGATGTACGAATATAAACCAAGGATTGTCTCTACAAAATATCCAGTTTCAGAGGATGACATAGCTCAATTCTCAACTTTCGGTATCAGTTTGCAGGTGTCGTTGGATTCATTAAATCAAAAGACATTGGACAATATGGTTGGGGCAATTAAGGATTACTCAACAAAAATGCGTCAAACAATAATCACAATAGATAAATATATGCCTTTTCAGGTGGCGACAATACTGACAAAATTTAATACCAGCATTGATGATTTAGAGCAGATGTATTCTTTTTTCTGCACAACAAAGCGGATTAGAAGATGGGAGATTAGGGTCGGATTTAAATCTTTATATTCAAAAAATGACTTCAATAATATCAGAATAGAACCTGGTGATATTAATAAAATATATTTGTGGGTTTCCGAGAAAAGAAAGGATGCACCGTTTGAGATTAAGTGGTCTCCTGGAAGAGAAGTGAATTTCTTTAAGTCAAAAAATGGAGGGCAGGACTTCATTGGAGGGCGGTGCTCTGGCAATACCATACATTTTTTTGTATTACCAGATGGGAAAGTTACTATCTGCGAGCAGCTGTATTGGAAGAAGAATTTTATTATAGGCGACTTGACAAAACAAACGATAGCTGAGGTGTGGAAATCCAACAAGGCGATGTATCTTGCCAATATGCAGCAGAAAGACTATTCAGATGATAGTAAATGCAAATCATGCGATATTTTCGACAAATGCCACTCTTACATGAATAAATGTTATGCAAACATTTTGAAAGCATACGGTGACGAGCACTGGGACTATCCAGACCCAAGATGTGCAAGAGCACCAAGAAATATCTCTGATAAAATATACGTGTAACATATATAAACACAAAGGAATGAAGAAAACTGGAATATTCATGCTGTGTCTTTTTATCCCAGCCATAGCTTCTGCCCAACAGTATGTCAGTAAGAATTTGTCTGACACCATTGTAGGTCTTCAGGAAGTGGTGGTGACAAAGAAACTGGTGAAATACGAGAAAGGGAAATACATGGTCGACACAAAAATGCTGAGAAAGGGTAAGACCAATCTTGTAGACCTGTTGTCGGATGTGCCAGGACTGATAGTCGATGAAAACAGTATAAGTGTTCCCGGCAAGGATGGTGTAAGGGTGATGTTCAATGGACGTGTAAAAAACATTCCCCAGTCACAGCTTGTGGAAATTCTCAAATCCTATAAGGCGTCAAATGTTGTCAGAGTAGAGATAATGAGGGAGCCCGGTGCAAAATATGCGGCAGAAGGGAATCATGGCATGATAAATATTGTGACCGAAAGGCATAATGACTATATTGGCGGGGAGGTGTCCGATGTATTGACATATTCAGAGAAATGGAAGAACACTTCCCGCCTGAATCTGAATCTCAGCAGCGGACGGATAACATCCTCGTTAAATGCGGGATGGACATACGGCAAGAACAAGTATGAAGAGAGCAATGTCTATTATTTTGACAACATTACACGAAAAAACTTTTCGGATTATGTCGCAAAAGACAACAACTATAATCTAAGATATAACCTCGACATAGATGTAGACTCGTTATCAGTAGTGGGTGTGGAGGTTCAATATTCCGATGCACTGAAAAAACTTGGGAGCATAGAGGAAACTTTTTCGTGTGCTGCGGTCGGGCAAACAGAAACGACAGCATCAAAATCACAAAGACATAATCCGTATTCCAATTTGAACGCAAATATTTATGCTGACCGCAAATGGGGAAACGGGAGTAAAGTAACATTCTCCGCCGATTTGTTCCGTCTTAACAACGACAGGGATTATATGTTTCATTCTGACATTTTTGATTCCAATCAGAAACCTGCAGGTGATGAAGAAGTTTCAAATTCAGGAACCTCCCATCTTAAAGGAGTCAGTGCCCAGATGGATTATGATGCAATACTGCCGTGGAACATAAATCTGAGTGTCGGGGCAAGCATGTCGCTGACAAACACAGACAACAACTCACACTACGACTACTCCACATTGCCAAATGACGATGACACATTCAAATATACTGAAAACATATACGCCGCATACGCCATGCTGTCGTATGACGTTAAGAAATGGGGATTCAGAATGGGGGCCAGATATGAGCACACTCACACTAATGGAGAGTCACAGACAACTGGAACATCATCGGCACACGACTATGGAAGGCTCTTCCCTGATTTATGCATAGATTACAAGACTGGTGGAGGAGGTGTTATTAGCCTGAGTTCCAACAGTGGAATCACGCGCCCCAGCTTACGGGCATTGAATCCTTTTATAGCCTATTCAAGTCCTTACACTGCAGCTTGCGGCAATCCGACATTAAAGGCAAGTCACTGGTTTAATATTCGACTCACAAACTATCTGCCATTCAAAGGAGGAGACATCACAAACATTGTGACATTTTATAAAGGATATGATGGTATAGAACAGACAACAAGAATGGACAATGACAGCGGCGTGGCTATGAGTCAATGGAGAAATTCCTATAATGAGACTTCGTGGATTTACAACTTGATGTTTAATTACAGACAAATTAGATGGATGAAAATATTTTTTGTGGCATCGGTAACAGGACAAAAAAGCAATCCTCTCGAGCAGTATGGCAGACAGGTAGGATACCGCTGGTATTCAAATTTTAACAGCCGGTTCAGATTTTTATTTGACAAGAGTGGAAATTTTACAGGCTATCTTACGGCGAGGTATTCCGGTCGCAGTGAAAACGCCATTGGTGTATTGAAGGATATTGTAAACATTGGGGCAGGATTGGGTTATTCAATGATGGCAAACCATCTGAACCTGACTGTAAGTGCCAGCAACATCATTTCGAGCAATGTAAGGGGAACAACATACGCCAACAACGGAATGACAATGACATTCAACAACCATTTTTCTCCATTCTCTGTAACACTCGGATGCTCATATCGTTTTGGCAAGAGTATAAGGGGAAAAATCAAGACGCGCAGCAGCGATGATGTTATCAAGCGATTTTGATTTGTATAATGGTGGGATAATTTTATAATATATGAGAGGTTTCCCAACAATTAAGCAGCTTGATACAATGCAGTGTGGTATTGCATGTCTTCAAATGGTATGTCATTATCATGGCAAACGGTATAGTCAAATTTTCTTGTCTCACTTTTGTGCCGCTACAACAGAGGGTGTTTCCATGCTTGGTATCTGCGAAACGGCAGAATATTTGGGATTCAAAACCGTTTCTGGCAGGGTAACTGTGGACGAGTTGTATTACGCTAAACTTCCCTGCATCCTTCACTGGAACCAGAACCACTTTGTCGTGTTATATAAGATAAAAAATGGAAAGAAATTCTATATAGCCGACCCAGGAAAGGGGCTTATCACATACAGTCGTGAGGAATTTGAGAGCCATTGGATAAGCACCACTTCTGACGGGGAAGGAAAAGGCATTGCCATGTTTTTTGAGACAACGCCTGAGTTTTATGCAATGAACACAGACAGCGAGGATAACGTCAAGGAACGGAGGTCACTGAAGTTCCTTGCCGGCTATGTGCGTAAATACCGCAGGCAGTTCATTTTGATAGTGCTTGGAATGGTGCTTGGCAGTGCGTTGCAGTTGGTGTTGCCGTTCCTCACACAGTCGATAGTGGATGTGGGTATCAGGAACAGGGACATCGGCTTTGTGTGGCTTATTCTGCTCGGGCAGCTTATGCTTACCGTTAGCCGCACAGCCATCGACTTTGCCAGACGGTGGCTCCTGCTTCGCATATCAATGAGGGTGAACATATCTCTCGTTAATGACTTCTTCATCAAGCTGCTAAAACTGCCGATGTCGTTCTTCGACACCAAGCTTATGGGTGACCTGATGCAGAGGATGAACGACCACAGTAGGGTGAACAGCTTCCTTACAGGACAGGCGCTGAGCATCACCTTTGCCATGTTGACCTTCATGGTGTTCTCCGTAGTGCTGTTTATATATAATAAGGTGGTGTTCCTTATCTTCCTTGCCGGAAGTATTCTGTATGGATTGTGGCTGACACTGTTCCTTAACCGCAGGAAGGTGATTGACTACGAGCTGTTTGAGCAGCAGGCTATAAACAGCAACAGGACATACGAGTTTATCACCTCGATGCAGGAGATAAAGCTGCAGGACTGTGAGCGCAGAAAGCGAATGGAATGGGAGCATGTGCAAAAGGACCTGTACGGAGTGCAGATGAAGTCGCTGAGGCTGCAACAGACACAAGAGGCAGGAAGTATATTTATCAACGAGGTGAAGAACATCGTGATTACGGTGGTGGCGGCAACGGCTGTCATACATGGTGAGATGACGCTCGGCATGATGCTTGCCGTGCAATACATAATAGGACAGTTGAACTCTCCGGTGGAGCAGCTGATGAACTTCTTCTATTCTCTTCAGGATGTTAGGATAAGTCTTGAGCGCATCAATGAGATTCACGACATGGAAGACGAGAATGGAAGGCATGGGCTGCATACATCTGTTGATGACGGTAGTGACGGTATAAGGATTACGGATGTCATGTTCAAATACGACCCTCATTCCATCCGCAAGACCATTGACGGAGTCAGCATACATATCCCTGAGGGCAAGGTGACCGCCATAGTAGGAGCATCGGGCAGCGGAAAGACGACTCTCATACGCCTTATGCTGGGTTACTATCCAGTGTTGGAAGGCATGATAACTGTAGGAGGAACCGACATAAACTCTCTCAACAGGAAATGGTGGCGCAGACAGTGCGGGGTTGTGATGCAGGACGGTGTGATATTCTCGGAGTCGATAGCAAGGAATATCGCCGTTGATGACAATGACATAGACACGGAGCGGCTGCACAATGCCGCCCGCATAGCCAGCATAGACGAGTATGTGATGTCACTGCCATTGAAGTATGACACGAAGATAGGGCGTGACGGAGTAGGGCTTAGTCAGGGGCAGAAGCAACGCATACTGATAGCCCGCGCCGTATACAAGAACCCTGATTTCATCTTTCTTGATGAGGCTACCAACTCTCTTGACGCCAACAATGAGCGCAGCATAGTTGAGAACCTTGACAAGTTCTACAAGGGACGTACCGTAGTAGTAGTGGCACACAGGCTCTCCACTGTGAAGAATGCAGACCAGATAGTGGTGTTGAGCCATGGAAGTGTGGTGGAAACAGGCAATCACGCATCGCTCATCAAACAGCAAGGCGCATATTATAACTTAGTGAAGAATCAACTGGAACTTGGCAATTAATAAAAATATGGAATGAAGTAATTTGCACTATCTTTCAATAAGATAGGCTGCATCTCGGCATAAAAAATATTAAAATTGCATTTTATATTTTGTTCTGCGCTCGATTTGCACTATCTTTGCAAAGAAAATTAATTATTTAAATTAAGATGTGTATAGCAGAGCAGCTAAATTATCCGATTGGAATGCAGACTTTCGAGAAAATCCGGGAGGAGAATTGTATATACATAGACAAGACAGAGTATTACTGATATCACGCCCCTGTTTTATCAAAGCGGATATATCACTATCAAGGATTATTCCCGCTATTCGAAAGTCTACACGCTCGATGTTCCAAACCGTGAAGTGCGCATGGGGTTGGCAAAGAGCCTTTTGGTAAACTATGTAAAGCGTCCGGCAGAGTTAAGGACTTTGGTGGGCGACATGGCGGAGACAATCAAAGACTGGAACATAGAGTTAGAATAATTGACATCATTTAACTGCCTTTGCACCATGCAATTAAAATAATATGAAACAAAGAGACCAATCGATAGATTTCATTAAGTTTGTCCTGATAGTGCTGGTAGTTTTGCGGCACATCGCTTATTTTTGCGACACATACCCGAGCATAAGATGGAACATTAAGTTTCTGATGCCGGCATTTCTGCTGGTTACGGGCTATCTGGTAAACATAAAGAAGCCGGCAAGGCAATTCAGCCTGTATATGCTTAGGCTTATATTGCCTTACATGATAATGGTAACGGGATATTGCATAATATCATATTTCATTCCGACAAAAGACGGACTCACACAGCTTTCGTTGCAGGCGATATGTCACAAACTGTTTATCACGTCAATAGGTCCGTATTGGTTTCTGCTTACCATTATTGCATGTGGGGGGGCATATTATATTTGTTTCACTGCATTGCGGAACGTAAGAAATGAAATGACCAAATTAGGAGCCCTCCTGCTGTTGCTGTTTACAATATGTCAGATTTATCCGTCAACGGCGTTCGATGTCTACTCGGTGGTCTACTATTTCATCGGCGTAGTTCTGTGCAGGCTGAACATACGGTTTTCAACAGCCTTCCAACCGTCGTTTTTCAGCATATTTGTCGTAATTCTCATTGGCTCTGTTGAAGAGTATAATGAATGGCGTGACATTCTCCTGCTGTGTGCAGTATATTACAGTTTGTCATTCCTCCTCTGGATATATCCGAGGATAAGGGACGGCAGGATAAAGGATGCCTGTCTGTATATCGGACGCAACACCCTGCCGGTATATCTGTTTCACCCCATTTTCACAATGGCTGCAAAATTCTATCATCCGCTTTTTGCGTTCGACTCCAGCGAGATACTCTTCACGCTGGTGACAATATGCATTGCCGTTGCCGGCAGTCTGGCAATTGCCATGATAATGGAACGTACCGGGGCAGCATGGATTTTTGGAAAAGCCAGGATGCTGAGGTGAAGATACCCGCCATTTAAGTCAACTGACTTTTTTCTGGAACAAATGCCGTAAAGCAAAAATAAATATAGATTTTTTGACTTTTATTGCAAAAAGTTTTGGTATATGTCAATTTTTGTGTAATTTTGCACGAAATTTTATATATCGCATATACAAAACATAACGAAATATATTATGGCAGAAAAATTGGAAATCAAGGAACTCGACCAAGTGGTCGTGCGTTTCTCCGGTGACTCCGGCGACGGCATGCAGCTTGCCGGAAACATCTTCTCCACGGTGTCAGCAACCGTGGGCAACGGTATCTCTACATTCCCCGACTATCCCGCGGACATCCGCGCCCCACAAGGCTCGCTCACCGGAGTGAGCGGCTTTCAGGTGGCTATCGGCGCAGGCAAGGTGTTCACTCCCGGCGACTTGTGCGACGTGCTCGTTGCAATGAACGCCGCAGCCCTGAAGACTCAGCTGAAATACTCCAAGCCAAACGCCACCATCATCATCGACACCGACGCGTTTGGTCCCAAAGACCTTGAGAAGGCACAGTTTGCCACAGCCGACTATCTCGGCGAGCTGGGCATCGACCCCGACCGCGTGGTGGCATGCCCCATCACGCAGATGGTGAAGGACTGTCTTGCCGACAGCGGCATGGACAACAAGGCAATGCTCAAGTGCCGCAACATGTTTGCCCTGGGACTGGTGTGCTGGCTATTCAGCCGCGACCTCGACATCGCCTTCAACTTCCTGAAGGAGAAGTTTGCCAAGAAGCCCGCCATTGCCGACGCCAACATAAAGGTGATTCAGGCTGGCTACGACTACGGTCACAACACCCACTCCTCGGCTATGAACGTTTACCGCGTGGAGACAAAGAACAAGGTGCCCGGCCGCTACATGGACATCACCGGCAACAAGGCCACTGCCTACGGATTCATAGCAGCTGCCGAGAAAGCCGGGCTGAAGCTCTACCTCGGCTCCTACCCCATCACTCCCGCCACCGACGTGCTCCACGAACTGTCGAAGCACAAGTCGCTCGGCGTAACCACCGTGCAGTGTGAGGACGAGATTGCAGGCTGCGCATCGTCGCTGGGAGCTTCGTTTGCAGGAGCGCTTGCCGTGACATCAACATCGGGTCCCGGCATCTGCCTTAAGAGCGAGGCAATGAACCTTGCCGTAATCATGGAGCTGCCATTAGTGGTGCTCGACGTACAGCGCGGAGGTCCTGCCACCGGTCTGCCAACAAAGAGCGAGCAGACCGACCTGCTGCAGGTACTCTTCGGACGCAACGGCGAAAGCCCAATGCCCGTGCTTGCCGCAACATCGCCGACCGACTGTTTCGACACGGCATACATGGCATCGAAGATGGCACTTGAGCACATGACTCCCGTGGTGGTGCTCACCGATGCGTTCGTGGCAAACGGCTCGGGCGCGTTCAAGTTGCCTAACCTCGCCGACTATCCTGCCATCAATCCTCCCTACGTGCCCGAGGAAATGAAGGGCACATGGGCACCCTATCTCCGCAACGCAGAGGGAGTGCGCTACTGGGCTGTGCCCGGCCGTGAGGGATTCCAGCACATCCTCGGCGGACTGGAGAAGGACAGCCAGACAGGTGCTATATCAACAAATCCTGAGAATCACGACCTCATGACCCGTCTGCGTCAGGACAAGATAAACAACATTCCTGTGCCCGACCTTGAAGTGATGGGCGACGCTGACGATGCCGACCTGCTCATCGTAGGTTTCGGAGGCACATTCGGACATCTGCATGCTGCCATGGACGAGATGCGCGCCGCAGGCAAGAAAGTTGCAATGGCTCACTTCAAGTACATCAACCCGCTGCCGAAGAACACGGCAGAGGTACTGATGAAATACAAGAAAGTGGTTGTGGCAGAGCAGAACATGGGACAGCTCGCCGCCTATCTGCGCATGAAGGTAGACGGATTCGTGCCATGCCAGTTCAATCAGGTAAAGGGTCAGCCATTCGTAGTAAGCGAGTTGGTGGAGGCTTTTGAAAACATCCTTAAAAAGTAAACAAGACAATGGAATATACAGCTAACGATTTCAAAAAAGGTCAGCCGCGCTGGTGCCCAGGCTGTGGCGACCACTTCTTCCTGGCATCGCTCCACAAGGCAATGGCAGAGATAGGCGTTGCGCCTCACGAGACAGCAGTTATAAGCGGTATTGGTTGCTCAAGCCGTCTGCCCCACTATATGAACACCTACGGCATGAACACCATCCACGGACGTGCCGCAGCGATTGCCACGGGAGCCAAGGTGGCTAACTCTAAGCTCACTGTATGGCAGGTGAGCGGCGACGGCGACGGTCTCGCCATCGGCGGTAACCACTTCATCCACGCCAACCGCCGCAACATCGACCTCAACATGATTCTGCTCAACAACCGCATCTACGGACTCACCAAGGGACAGTACTCTCCCACCAGTCCCCGCGGCTTTGTGAGCAAGTCGAGCCCTTACGGCACCGTAGAGGATCCGTTCCGTCCGGCAGAGCTGTGCTTCGGAGCACGCGGTCATTTCTTTGCACGTGCCGTTGCAACCGACGCTCCGGGCACCATCGACATACTGAAGGCAGCCTACAACCACAAGGGAGCCTCCGTGTGCGAAATTCTGCAGAACTGCGTGATTTTCAACAACGGCACCCACGACAGTGTTTACGACAAGGCTGGGCGTGCCAAGAACGCCATCTATCTGAAGCATGGCGAGAAGATGGTCTTCGGCGAGAACAACGAGTATGGCATCGTGCAGGAAGGCTTCGGAGTGAAGGCAGTGAAGCTGGGTGAGGACGGCTACACCATCGACAACGTGCTTGTACACGACGCACACTGCGAGGACAACACCCTGCAGCTGAAGCTGGCAGAGATGGAGTGGCCAGTGGCTCTCGGAGTAATCCGCGACGTAGACGCTCCTACCTACAACGACGCTGTGGAGGCACAGATTGAGGAGGTTAAGGCAGCCAAGAAGTATCACAACTTTGCCGAGCTGCTGGAGACCAACGACATCTGGGAGGTAAAGGAATAATTCTCTATACTTTTAATAGGCTGTTTGGGATTCCAGACAGCCTATTTATGAGAACATTTTGACCATAATAAATCCCACACGGTGCCAACGCACTCTTCGTAATAGTGGAAAAGGAAAAGATATTTGAACAGTTTTACAAGGAAAACCATCAGAGTTTTTTCTATTTCGCACTTCGTTATGTCAATAACGATGAGGTTTGCCGTGACATTGTGGCAAACACCTTCGAATATATATGGGTGCAGCTGAGTGTGGACAGCGTGCAGAGCTGGCGAGGCTTTGCATTATCTTATATCCGCAACAAATGCATTGACTATGTGCGCCACGATGCCATTCGCAACCGTTTTGTGGCAGAGCGCATGAGAATGGACGAGCACATGGATGAGAGCGATATGCTTGACCGTGAGCAGAGAGTGGAAATTCTACAGACACTGATACATGAGCTTCCGCCACGCACACGGCTCGTGCTTCAGGAATGTTTCATCAACGGGAGAAAATACAAAGAGGTGGCAGAGGAGCTTGAAATCTCGGACAATGCAGTGAAAAAACATGTGATGAAAGCGCTGAAATATCTGCGTGAGAATGTTAAAAACCTAAAATAGTTTTATCCAAACGGCTCGCTGAAACGAATACTATGTGAAGACAGTAATGACGATAACAAAAAGCAAACGGCATGACAGGAGAAGACAACAAATGGAAACAGCAATACGATGACGCATTGGATTTCGTGGAAGAAAACGACGCGCTGTCGGCAGACGATATCAAGCAGATGATGTCGGACGAGGAGACATGCACACTTGTTGGCGACCTGCTGGACTGCCGTCAGGCAATGCAGAAGGAATATTCTCACCGCGCGCCAAACACCAATGACGAGTGGAGAAAGTTTGCCGATAAGCATCTTTCACAAGAAACTGCTCTGCCATCACAAGAGAATGCCCTGACTGACGCACAATATCATCATGAGGCACAAGAGCCAAAGAAACAGCATCACTACAAGCCGATGATTATCGGCGCAATCACAGGCATAGCCGCCACGCTGCTGTGCGTGCTGGCATTCTCGTGGATGAGGCAGATTGAAAACAGCCGCCTGCCCGAGGGCTATCTGGTGTATGAGGCAAAAGATGCGCCCCAGCCTATCACGCTGATGGACGGCGATGACGAGGTGACTGACTTTGAATATCTTGAACAGGACAAAAATGTAAAAGACTCGCAAAGCGGCACTGCTACGCGCCACACGCTCGACTACACTCAACACTCCACACTCCACACTCCACACTCCATACAGCTGCTCACCGTCCCTACGGGCAAAGACATCGAGGTAATACTTGCCGACGGAACAAAAGTATTTCTCAATGCCGACAGCCGACTGGAATATCCGTCGAAGTTTGAAGGCACGCAGCGCACTGTAAGGCTCCACGGCGAAGCCTACTTCGACGTGACAAAGGACAGCAGCCGCCCCTTCGTGGTGGAGACCGAACACACGCAGACCACCGTACACGGCACCAAGTTCAACATCACCAGCTACGACGGACAACCAACGAAGATAACTCTCATAGAGGGTAAAGTGGCAGTTAAAAACCTCAAGAGCGGCCATGAGGAACAACTTGTGCCCGGCGACAACATAAGTGTGGCTGAAAGCGGTGAGATGACAAAGTCCGCAGTCGACGTAGACGGATATGTGTATTGGCAGGAAGGATTCTTCTATTTCGACAACCAGCCCCTGTCGGAAATCATGCAGAGCCTCGGCAGGTGGTACAACGTGAGCGTGGTGTTTGCCAACCGCAAGGCAATGGACTACCGTTTCCACTTCCTCTGCGACCGCAACGGCGACATCGACCACGCCATCACCCTGCTCAACCGCATGAAAAAGCTCAGCGTCACCCGCCAGGGCAACACCGTGGTGGTGAAATAGCGGGCTGGAAAGTAGGATTTTGACAGAAAAACAGATAAAATTTAGTCTTTTTTCAATAAAATAAAGATTTTAAGTACCCATTTGCAATCTTCAAACGAATATTTTGTGTTGGTGTGAAAGAAAAACACCGGCTATGTTTTGCAAAACATTATAAAATATAAGATATGAGAAGATTGTTAATCGTGTTAGGATTTCTCTTGGGGATAGCCCTCACCGGCGAGCCGCTCACCGCGGCGGCGCAGACCGGAGGCAAGACCATCAGGATGGAAATCAAGAGTGAGAAGCTCACCACATCGCTCAAGCGTCTGGAAAGAGTATCAGGCTACAAGATACTTTTCTCCTACGACGACCTGAGCAGGTTCACCGTCAGCGGCAAGACTGTCAACACAAAGAGCATCCGTCAGGCGCTCGACATCCTGCTTGCCGGCACTCCGCTGAAGTATGAGGTTGACGGGCAGTTTGTAAACGTCTACCTCAGCGAGACCGTCACCCGCACTGCTCAGCTCAGCCCTGCGTCTGACGGCACAAAGTTGAAGGGACGCGTGTTCGACGTTCACGGCGAGCCTGTGGTGGGAGCCGTGGTGAGAGACAGCAAGCACAAGCTGCACACCACCACCGACCTCGACGGACTCTTCACCCTTGCTGCCCCCGATGAGCGCGTGAGCCTGAGCGTGACGTTTCTTGGCATGAAGCCCGCCACGTGGACCGGGCGCCGCGGCACCTTCGCCAGTATTGTGATTGAGGATGCCGACAACGCTCTCGACGACGTGGTGATTACCGGCTATCAGGTAATCAACAAAAGGGCGCTGACAAGCGCCGTCACCACGGTGAAGGCTGAGGACATTATCCGTCCCGACGCACTCAGCATCGACCAGATGCTTGAGGGCCGCATTCCCGACATGATGTTTATGAGCAACTCAGGTGAAGCCGGAGTGGCTCCGAAGATACGTATCCGTGGTACATCTTCTATTATAGGTAACCGTGAGCCGTTGTGGGTGGTTGACGGTATTGTGGTGACCGACCCCGTGCAGATTTCGCCGGAAGAACTCAACGACCCCGACTACGTGAACCGCATCGGTAATGCCATTGCTGGCATAAACCCGCAGGACATTGAGCGTCTTGACGTGCTGAAAGACGCGGCGGCAACGGCACTCTACGGAACAAAGGCTGCCAACGGAGTGATTGTCATCACCACCAAGCGCGGACGCGAGGGAAAGCCACAGATACAGTACAGCAACAGCTTCACATACAAGCGCCGTCCGAGATACAGCGACCGCTCGGTGGACGTGATGGACTCAAAAGAGCGTATACAGTTCTCGCGTGAGCTGTTTGCCGACCATTACGAATATGGAAACAACATATCGCCTGTGGGATATGAGGGACTGCTGATGAACCTGTACGCAGGAAAGATTACAGATCAGGAGTTTAAGGAGCAGGTTGCCTTTTTGGAGACAAACAATACCGACTGGTTTAAGCTGCTGACAAAAGACAGCTTTTCGCAGCAGCACACTCTGAGCCTTAACGGAGGTTCCGAGCGTGGAACATATTACGCCTCAATAGGCTACAACGACACTGACGACGTGGTGAAGGGCAACAAGAACAAACGCTACACAGCCACGCTGAATCTTGACACCAAGTTCACCAAATGGCTGTCGGCATCGTTCAGCATGAACGGCAACATCAGTCAGCGCGACTATTACCAAAGCTCGCTGGCTCCAGTAAACTACGCCTACACTGCAAGCCGCGCCATCAGGGCATACGAGCCGGACGGACATTATTCATATTACGACAAGATGGTGTCGAACACTGAGGGATACCATTTCAACATTCTTAATGAACTTGCCAACAGCGGTGTGGAGCAGGAAGGCGCTTCGTTTAACTTCAATGCCAACTTCAGGCTGAAATTCACAAACTGGCTCACGGGTAACCTCATAGGCTCGTATTCGTCACAGACCACCGACATAAACGACTACTGGGGCGACAAAACCTGCTATGTGGCACAGTTGCGCCGCAGCAACTACGGCGATGCCATCAGATATCCCGAGGACTCCGTGCTGCCGCAGGGCGGACAGTACGGCACCAGCCGCACACGCTCAAACAGCTACACGCTGCGCTTCCAGCTGGACGGCGACACTTTTCTGGACAAGGACGAAATCCACCGCTTGAGCGCCAACATCGGTGCGGAGATGAGCTCCACACGCTACAAGGGCTATCAGCGCACCGACCGCGGCTACTATCCTGACCGCGGAATGTCGTTTGTAGAGGATATCAACATCACAAAATATCCTGCCTATGCCACATGGCTGGCAGGCAACACGCCATCACTCACCGACAACCTGTCGAACACGCTTTCAGGCTATCTGTCACTGACATACAGCTACGACTCGAAACTTTATGTCAACGCCAATGCCCGTGTCGATGGCTCAAACAACTTCGGAGACCGCAGCAATGAAAAGCTGCTGCCTATCTGGTCTGTGTCGGCAAGCTACGACCTCTCAAAGCTGCCTTGGGTTGAGAAGGCATCATGGATAGACTATTTCAGCGTGAAGGCATCATACGGCTTTCAGGGAAATATGCTGTCGAGTGTCTACCCGGTGATGATTATAAAGAAAAACCCGATAAGCGACTACTACGACGAATTCACCGCGAGCGCAACGTCAAACCCTAACCCTAACCTGAAATGGGAGCGTACAGACTCATACAACATCGGTCTTGATTTCGGACTGTTCGACCGCAGGGTGGAACTGTCGGCATCGCTCTACTTCAAGCGTACCAAGGATGCCTTTATGACTAAGACCATTTCCACGGTGAACGGTTATCAGTCGTACACGGTAAACGGAGGAAACATTTCCAACGACGGTTACAGCGTTGACATCACGGTTCACCCCATAAAGACCAAGGACTGGCGATGGACGCTCACCACATCGTTCTCTCACACAACCAACAAAATCACCACAAGCCCGGCTGGCGAGGAATATAACCTCGAAAACTTCCTCAACGGAAGCGCCGTGGTGAAGGGCAAGCCTGTGGGCACATTCTATTCCTACAGGTTCGTGGGACTGAGCCCGCTTGACGGCGGTCCGCTGTTCGACACATGGGAAGAGCACTGGGAGGACCTTGTGGGACTGAGCAAATACGACACCTACACCAATGTGCTTGTGGCATCAGGCTCACGCGAGCCTGATATGTCAGGCGGTCTGAGTACGTCGCTGCGCTGGAAGCAACTGCGTTTCAATGCTTCCTTTGCCTACAGCATAGGAGCCAAGACGCGCCTGTTTGGAATGTATAGTTCTGGAGCCAGCGGTAATGGCAAAATAATGGATGCAGGTGACATACGCCCTGAAAACAACATGAGCAGAGACTATATTGACCGCTGGATGAAGCCCGGTGATGAGAAGTTCACTAACATTCCGGCAATTATAACACCGGCGATGGAAGGACATTATAGATATTCTAACCATTGGTCGAACTCTGCCGACGGTAAGGGCGTGCAGCCCATTGCAGAATCGTATTGGGATATGTATGACTACAGCGACATTCGTGTGGCGAGCGCCGACTATCTAAAATGCCAGTCTTTGAGTCTCACATACGAATTCCCCAAGCAGTGGCTGCAGGGATGGGGCGTGTCGCTGCTGGAATTAACGGCATCGGGACACAATCTGTTTACCATTGCCGACAGCCGTCTTAAAGGACAGACGCCTACACAGGGCGGATTTACAACTATCGAACTGTCAGACCGTCCGAGTTTCTCGTTTGGACTGAGAGTAAACTTCTAACCATTTGACACTTAAAAATATGAAAAAGATAAAAACAAGCCTGATTGCGTTCTCCGCCATGCTGATGGTTTCGTGTTCCGACTTTCTTGAGGACTATTCTCAGGAATTGTCGAGGGTGGAGAAATGGCAGGATCTTGACGAACTGCTTTTGGGTGAAGGATATATGAAGTCGAGCAGATTTACCACAGATCAATATAACGACCCGAGCGACCTGAACCCCAATCTTGACATCCTGCACTACATGAGCGATGAACTTACCCAGTATGCCGACTTTGACAAGGGTGACCCTTTAGCCATAGTGCAGCCTATGTTCCCGTTCTATACATGGCAGCGCGACACCGGCATGGATGAGGACGGACGTTACATGGGGGGGGATGAGAAATATTGGAATTTCCTCTATGAGCGCATCAACATTGTAAACATGGTGCTGTCGGAAATCGACAATATGCCTGAAGCCGATGCCGATGACAAGGCTGGCAAGGAACGTGTAAAGGGCGAGGCTCTTTTCCTGAGAGCAGCATATTACTTCCTGCTTACAAACCTGTATGGTGAGCCGTATGTGCCGTCAAAAGCCGAAAGTGCTCTTGGCGTGCCTATGAAACTTACAGAATATGTTGAGGACATTGAGTTTGAGCGTGCATCGCTCAAGACACTGTACGGTCAGATAACCGATGACCTGACACAGGCGGAAAACCTTCTCGACGGCAAGAGCCGCAAGTCTATCTATCACGCCAACGACATTGCCGCCTATCTGCTCCACAGCCGCGTGGCGCTGTATATGCAGGACTGGCAGACGGCTGCCGACATGGCTGCCAAAGTGATAGAGCGGCAGCCACAGCTGCGCTATCTTGCCGATATCGCTCCGGGCAGTGATGCCATTACCAAGGATTCGCCGGAAACAATATTCAGCATGGGAGGCTATCTTGTTGCTATAAACTTTGCCGACTATGAAGGTATGTTTGGCGACTATTATCCCACCTACACCGTGTCCGACGACATAGTACAGCTTTTTGATGACGATGACTACAGAAAGAGTCTGTATATCGGTGAAAGCGACTTGTTCGGAATAGAGAATGTATTCCTGAAGGTCAACGGTCAGCGCAGGAACTGGAGTAGATACTATGATGTGAGTGACTGTTTCCTGTTGCGCACACCTGAGGCATATCTCACAATGGCAGAGGCAAACGCATATCTCGGCAAAGAGGACGATGCACGCGCCACATTAAGGAAATTTCTTGCCACACGCATGATGGGAGCCGTAAACGTGACGGAATCGGGAAAAGATCTTGTTGACCTTATCCGCAATGAGAGGGCAAAGGAATTCCTGCTCGAAGGACACCGCTGGTTTGATTTGCGCCGCTATACGGTATGCGAGCCTTATCCATGGTCGAAAACCATTGAGCATGCCCACGTATATTATGACAGTAGCCGTTACGACATCTTGGAAACAAGATATTATCGTTTGGAGGCAAACGACAAGGCATACACCTTGCCTATACCAAGAAAGATTACGAATTTCCAGATTTCGCTTGGTAAGAATGAGCGTCCGGACAGGGAACCGTTCAACATAATTCACAATTAAAAAACAGGCATCACGATTATGAAAAGAATACATTTATTATATTTATTGGCTCTGCTGTTTGGCATGACTGCCGTCATGTCGTGCAGCGACAGCGAGGAGGCGCTCACTCCGAGTAATGCTCAGGACGATTTCTTTTCTGTTCCTGAGGGAGCAGATGACCCTGTGTCATTGCTGAGAAAGGATTTTCATGAGAAATATGGCATGCACCTGTTGTTTAACGACACGCTGCGCACACAGCCAAAGACGGAGACTATAGATTTCAACTATGCTCTCTCAGATTATGGCTCGGCGTATTTCTGTTTTGAATATCTCGACAATGACATACAGACATTGACAACGGCAACAAGCACGTTTGAGGAAAAGATAATGCCTCATCTTAGCAAGAAAATCCTGCCATATTCACTTTTGCTGGTGTCAAAAATAGGATATGACAAATATGGTTATGAAGAGGATATGGATTACGTCAGCAGTGTATCCTGCTTCAGATGCCTTGCAATAGCCATAGGTGATATATTGAATGCATCCGAGGAAGAGCAGGACGGGCAGATTAAGGATTTCCTCTTTAAAATGATAAGAGGGAAGATTAATGTGTTTGACGACTCTTTCAATCCGTTTACCGATATCAGCTCGGAATACAATTATGAAAGAATAAGTGACTATATGGATGGGTGGGACCGTTCGGACGAGACCATAATCCATGACTATGGCTTTCTTGACTATGATCCCGACTGGAGAGACAGATATGAAAGAGACGAGTTCCCCGATCAGACTGACGATATGGAGGACTATCTTGAGGCACTTATATATATGAGTGAAACTGAATTTGAGGAATTGTACGGCGATTATCCTGTAGTGATGCAAAAGTATAGGATATTGCGGCAATTAGTGGAGGATATGGGATTCGTATTGTAAAATAAGACAATAAACAGCAAACAAAATGAAAAAGATATTTATTATTTTTAGCCTTGCCGCATGTATGCTCACTGCCTGCAGCGATGATGACGACATGCCAAATGTTTCTCCGTCGGAAAGAGGCACTGTAACCGATAACATGGGCAACGAATATGGATGGGTGCGCATTGGTGACCTGTGCTGGACGACATCTAATGCAAAAAACGGCTCACCAATGACAGAAGCCACATATTATGATGCTGTATGGGGTGAGGATAATTATTTCAGCAGAAGCAGAAAAGAACAGTTGAAAGCTGAATATATTCCCAAATATGGCAATCTGATGATGTACGAAGATGCCTTGGCATCGGCTCCTGAAGGATGGCGTCTGCCGACTGACGACGACTGGAAAAACCTTGAAAGAAGTCTCGGCATGGGCAGTGACGTGAACAACAAGGGATGGCGCGGCAGTCACACCGCAAGCCTGATGATGCAGGGCGATGAGGGCACCGGCTTGAATTTAATGTTAGGCGGGGCTATGATGATGACAACAACATTCGTAGCCATGAGTTACGACCTCTGGTATGAGGGAGAGTACGGTTTATATTGGACTGCCACCACTGCCCCTGAATACACTGATTTTACTGGAGTCTACTACCGCAAGATTACTCCCGGCACGGGAATGGTGGAGCGGCAGGTAAGCAAGACCGACAAGTATATGAGTGTGCGTTGGGTTAGAGATGCAAAATAATAAAAACTGATATACAAACATGACAAAGCTAAAAACTATTATTACGGCGGCAGTGCTTGCATTTGCAGGCGCTGCCGAAACCGCTGCCCAGGAATCGTTTACCATAACGGGCAGCTTCAGCCAACTGCCCGACAGTATGCGTGTGGTGCTCACCAACGTTGAGGGGCAGGAATCGAAGAAGATTGCCGAGACAATGCTCACTGGCGGCAAGTTCACACTTACGGGCAGCGTAAAGAGTCCTACGATGTGCGAATTGCATATACAGAAGTATAATGAAAAGCGCAAGGGCTACGGCGATGTGTTCGATGAGATTAGGATGATGATGGAGAACACGGCATACAGCATAGCCTCAGACCAGAACATGGAGGCTCTTGGCAATGTGCGCAACATGAACCTCGCCGTCAAGGTGAGCGGAGGACAGGCACAGAGCCAGCTCGATGAGTATCTCCGTGAGATAAACGAGGTGGAGCAAAAGGCAAGGCAGATTGGCTATAAGGGAGCGGAGATGTATTTTGCGTCGAATGGCAACCCCGACACCATACGCAAGTACGACATTCTGGAGAAAAAGGCAAACGACGAGCTGCTGGCAGCCAAGAAGGCTTTTATAGCAAAGCATCCCGATTATCACATATCGGCGCATCTCATCGGCAAGGAGCTGATAAAGCCTTTTGAGTACACGGCAGCCGAGTGCCGCGACATGGCTGAGAGCGTAAAGGCTTGTCCCGACACCGCACGTCTAAATCAGATAGAGCGCAGGCTTAACGTTATGCTGAAATACTGTCTTAGCAATAAGTTCACCGATTTTGCCGTAACCACCACCGATAAACAGGTGAAGCATCTGTCGGACTATGTGCAGCCGGGCAAATACACCTTCATCGACTTCTGGGCATCGTGGTGCGGTCCGTGCAGAGCCGCCATCCCTCACGTGCGCGAATTATATAATAGGTATAAAGGTAAGCTGAACGTACTGAGCATTTCGCTCGACGAGAAGGAACCGGCGTGGCGCAAGGCTATGGAGCAGGAGAAGATGGAGTGGACTCAGCTGTGGCTCGCCAAGGACCAGATGGAGCCTGCTGCACGGGCTTACTACATCACGTCGATACCAAGACTCATCCTGCTCAACGCCGACGGCGAGATTGTTGTGTCAACACATAAGCCTGATGCAATGAGTGACTATTTGGAAATGAAGAATGAAGAGTGAAGAATGAAGAATTTTCGTGCAAACCGAGTGGAAAGCCAAGCTTGCTTGAGCTTTCCCGAGGTGTAGCCGAAAATCAACGAAGTTAATAAAGAATATATG
>ENA-OYXX01000309-OYXX01000309.1-human-gut-metagenome-genome-assembly--contig:-NODE-309-length-23567-cov-7.176676_pt1 | contig 23567 bp, 21 predicted proteins | sample MGYA00243976_ERZ653434 | MGnify/ENA primary metagenome ERZ653434 (study PRJEB26926, sample SAMN06165112) | human gut metagenome | biome: ENVO:00009003; feature: ENVO:2100002; material: ENVO:00002003...
TCTACACGTAAGGAGTCGTCGGCAGCGTCAGATGTGTATAAGAGACAGCTTTTGGGGTGCAAAATTACTTATTTATTTCGAAATGGCCAAAGATTCCATTATTTTTAGTTCAAAGTTTTATGTTTTTTCCTTTTTTTCAGTACCTTTGCACCCGTAAATGCAACATAAACGGTTGAAATTGAATAAAAACCAGATTCGTAGGAAACGTATAAACAAAACATTATAATTTAGATTCTTTACATTATGATCAAGTCACAAGACATCAAGAAAGGTACCTGCATCCGTATGGACGGCAAACTGTATTTCTGCATCGACTTCCTGCACGTGAAGCCGGGTAAGGGCAACACCATCATGCGCACCACACTGAAGGACGTGGTGTCCGGCCGTGTGCTCGAGAAGCGCTTCAACATAGGCGAGGCCCTGGAGGATGTGCGCGTGGAGCGCCGCCCCTACCAGTTCCTTTACATGGAAGGCAATGACTATATTTTCATGAACCAGGAGACATACGACCAGATTCCAATAGCCAAGGACCTCATCACAGGTGTAGACTTCATGAAGGAGAGCGACGTTGTGGAGGTGGTGAGCGACGCCGACACCGAGACCATACTCTATGCCGAGATGCCGGTGAAGACCAACCTGCGCATCACACACAGCGAGCCGGGAGTGAAGGGTGACACAGCCACCAACGCCACAAAGCCCGCAACACTGGAGACCGGAGTTGAGGTGCGCGTGCCGCTGTTCATCAACGAGGGCGACCTCATTCAGGTGGACACACGCGACGGCAGCTATCTGCAGCGTATCAAGGAATAACTCTAACCCGGTTCAGAACGAAGAAATTAGAGTGAAGAGATATGATTACTCTTGTTGTATGCAAGAGGCAATCGTATCTCTTCTTTGTTTTCCGACACTCCTTGGTGTTTTTGATATAAGCGGGCAAGGGCATTACATAACGATGTAACGCGGCATTACCCGTACTTCCTAACCTTTAACTTTTGTTCCCGAATACCCCTTTTGGGGGATGCAAGGGGGCTCTTAACTCTTAATTTATTATGAAGTACTCAATAATCGTTCCCGTATTCAACCGTCCCGACGAGGTGGACGAACTGCTCGACAGCCTGACGCGCCAGACCTGCCGAGACTTTGAAGTGATTATCGTTGAAGACGGGTCGGAACGAGACTGCCGGAATGTTGCGGAGGCGTATGCCACGCGGCTCGACATACACTATCATGCGAAGTCCAACTCCGGACCCGGACAGAGCCGCAACTACGGGGCGGAGCGGGCGCACGGAGAATATCTGATAGTGCTCGATTCTGACGTCGTTCTGCCCGAGGGCTATCTGCAGGCCGTGGATGACGAACTGGCACGTGAACCGGCCGATGCCTTCGGAGGGCCCGACTGCGCCCACCCGTCGTTCACCGACACGCAGAAGGCCATATCTTACTCAATGACGAGCTTCTTCACCACCGGCGGCATACGTGGCGGGCGCAAGAAGCTGGACAAGTTCTATCCCCGTTCGTTCAACATGGGTATACGCCGCGACGTATACATGCGGCTGGGCGGATTCTCGCGCATGCGCTTCGGCGAGGACATCGACTTCAGCATACGTATCTTCAAGGCCGGATGCCGCTGCCGCCTGTTCCCCGGGGCGTGGGTGTGGCACAAGCGCCGCACCGACCTGCGAAAGTTTTTCCGCCAGGTGTACAACAGCGGCATCGCCCGCATCAACCTGTACAAGAAATATCCGGAGTCGCTCAAGATGGTGCATCTGCTGCCCATGGTCTTCACCGTGGGTGTGATAGCCCTCATACTGACTTCGGCCGTGGGCCGCGTGCTCATGCACTACGATGACATCGACCGCTGGTACTGGCTCTGCGCTGCTCCGTGGCTGCCCATATTGGCCTACTGCGCCATCATCTTCGTCGACTCTGCACGCCAGAACCGCAGCCTGCGCATCGGCGTCATATCCGTGGCCGCCGCCTTCACCCAGCTGATGGGCTACGGCTTCGGCTTCATCGAAGCATGGTGGAAGCGATGTGTTATGGGCCGCGACGAGTTCAGTGCGTTTGAGAAGAACTTCTATAAGTAGTTTAGAGGTCAGAGTGATGAGTGAAGAGGTATGATTACCCTTATTATCAAGTAACTCGTCAAATAAATAAAGACAATGAAAGCAAAAATCGATAAATGAAAGATCACTCTTCACTGAAGATAAGTGCTTGGGCCGAAGAAGACCGCCCGCGCGAAAAGCTTGAGCGTCTTGGCGCGCAGGCACTGTCAAACGCCGAGCTGCTGGCCATACTCATAGGGTCAGGCTCGCCGCGCGAGAGTGCCGTCGACCTGATGAAGCGCGTGCTCAACGACTGCAACAACAATCTCAACACACTGGGCAAGAAGGGCATACACGAGCTGACGGCATACAACGGGGTGGGGCCGGCCAAGGCCATAACGATACTGGCGGCGTGCGAACTCGGCAAGCGACGGCAGCTGGAAGAGGCCGAAGAACGTGAAGACCTCGGCTCGGCCACGGCCATATACAACCACATGCACCCGCTCATGCAGGACCTTGACGTGGAGGAGGCGTGGGTGCTGCTGATGAACCGCAACTTCAAGTTGATAAAGCGGCAGCGCATCAGCCACGGCGGACTGAGCGAGACGGCCGTCGACATACGGATAATAATAAAGGACGCACTGCTCAACAACGCCACCATCATTGCCCTGTGCCACAACCATCCGAGCAACAACGCGCGGCCGAGTGCCGACGACGACCGCCTAACGCAGCGGCTGAAGGCGGCCTGCGACCTGATGCGCATACACATGGCCGACCATGTCATCGTAACCGACGGCCGCTACTACAGTTACCGGGAGGAGGGACGGATGTGATGATATTCTTTCGACATAAAGACATATTTCCTTTTGACATAAAGACATATTCTTTTGGGACATAAAGACATGTCCTTTTGGGACATAGAGACATATTCTTTTTTGACATAAAGACAAAAAGGACAAATTCTTTAATGCCAAAATGTGAATTTATTCATAAATGGTCTGTTTTATGTAGGATGGTTGCAAATAATTCTGCCATTGCGCAGCTATATGTCTTTTTTGTCTTTATGTCAAAAAAGAATATGTCTCTATGTCCCAAAAGAACATGTCTTTATGTCAAAAGGAAATATGTCTTTATGTCGAAAAAAGAATTGCCTCTTCACTTGTCAATCACGTCCCTCTCCAGCCAAAGTTGGAAGAACTGGTCGTATATCTTATATACATCCTTATCCTGCGTGATGAAGTCTTTTTCCAGCAAGCCCTTGACTGCCGACACCACAGAACTCGGTGAAGGCAGACGGTGGCGTTTGGCAAAGTTGCCTGCGGAGATTCCTTTCACCTCACGGTCTCTTCCGATGGCAAGAAAGACCTTACGCTGCTTTTCGGGCATCTGGTAGAGCATGCTCTCGTATGTGTCGGAAGAAATGTCGAGGATGTAGTTGATGGCCACATCCACCATCTCCAATGTACAGGTATCTCCCTGCAAAGTCACTTGATGCAGGTAGTTCATCACTTTCTGCATGTACGAAGTGATACTGTCGAAACGGTCGTACAGGCACTCCACCACACCGTCGGCCAGATGTTTGCCCGCCGCCTCAAACTTGCTGACGGCAAATTCCCGATACTTGTCAATGGGAATAGGTTTGAGGTTGAACACGGTGACCGACTGATAGAACGGCCGGGCGGGAGACGTGAACATTTCACCCATCAGATGACGGTGAGATCCGGAAAATATGAAATTGGCATTGGCGCAACGCTGGATATACGTCCTTAGCAATGCCTCTACATTGCCACTGTCATCATAATGGGTAATCTGCTGAAACTCGTCTATTGCTACCAGACAATGACGGTCGGCTTGTGACAGATAGCGGAAAATTTCGTCAAGTGCCACGGAGGGATTGCGAATGTTGCCCAATCCCACGCTCCATACAGGACTTCCGTTGATGTCGAATGATATTTCTGAACGCAGCGACAAGACCACATTGAGAAACAATTCCCAGGCTGTACGCCCCTTGCCGCGCAAATCGTCCAAAATGGCTTTTCCCAATACGTTGACAAAGTCTTCCAGATTTTTGGTGGCATAGATGTCGATGATAAAGGTATGGTAACGCTCCTTGATTTCCGGTTGCTCAAAACAATGGCGTATGAGGTCTGTCTTGCCCAATCTCCGGGGTGAAATCAGGGCAACATTATTCTCATTGGTCAGCATGCGCACAAGAAAAGCCGTTTCCTGCACTCGGTCGCAGAAGTATTCGGCACCGGCATAACCATTTGTAACAAAAGGATTGCGAATCATATATCATTTATTTTATGGCAAAGATACGAATCTTTTTCTAAATGCGGGACGAACTGTCATAAAACAATTATCATAAAATGATATTTTGTTCGTGGCAAACACTCTATTTGCCGGCCATTGAAAGACATTTGGGCTTTTTACGCGGATATTCCAAAGATTTGTTGTAAATTTGCAGAAGATAGGCTGCACCTCAGCAGTTTCAAGCAGGCCTTATTGCGCCCGGCTTGCATCAACTGTCGTAATAATGAAAAAAAGAAAAGACAAATGACACAGCAAGAAAAGACAAAGATAGAAGAGAATATCGTGGACGTGCTGAAAACCGTCTACGACCCGGAAATACCCGTCAACATCTACGACCTCGGCCTGATATACAAGATTGACGTGAAGGATGACGGCGAAGTGGATGTAGACATGACATTCACCGCCCCGTCGTGTCCGGCCGCCGACTTCATACTTGAGGATGTGCGGCAGAAGGTTGACGGAGTGAGCGGAGTGAAGAGCGCCAACGTCAACCTCGTTTTCGAACCCATTTGGGACCAAAGCATGATGACCGAAGAGGCGCGGGTGGAGCTGGGATTCGACTGAAAGCCCCCCCCAAAAAAACTTGCCTGCCCGCTGCCGACAAGGGGCGCGGGCACACTGTATACCATTAGTAACCCATAATCTGTAACTATATGAAACCTATATATTTTCTTTCCGACGCCCATCTCGGCTCGCTCGCCATCGACCATCCGAGGATGCAGGAGCGTCGTCTTGTGCGTTTCCTCGACAGTATCAAGCACAAGGCTGCCGCCGTCTATCTGCTCGGCGACATGTTCGACTTCTGGTACGAATACCGCTATGTGGTGCCCCGCGGCTATACCCGCTTTCTCGGAAAGCTGTCGGAGCTGACCGACCTCGGTGTCGAAGTGCACTTCTTCACCGGCAACCACGACATCTGGGCCTACGACTATCTGGAAAAGGAATGTGGCGTGGTGCTGCACAAGCAACCGCTGACAACGGAGATTTACGGCCATACGTTCTTCCTTGCCCACGGCGACGGTATGGGTGACCCCGACCGCAAGTTCAAGTTCTTGCGGGCCGTATTCCACAACCGTGTCTGCCAGAGACTGTTCTCGTCGCTGCATCCGCGTTGGGGTATGTGGTTCGGACAGACATGGGCCAAGCACAGCCGCCTGAAGCATAACGAAACGGAGGAACCGGCCTATATGGGCGAACACCGCGAACACCTCGTCCTCTTCACCAAAGAATACATATCACGGCACCCCGACATCGACTTCTTCATCTACGGTCACCGCCACATCGAGCTTGACCTGCAGTTGACCAAGCGTTCGCGCATGCTCATACTCGGCGACTGGATAACGCAGTTCACCTATGCCATGTTCGACGGAGAATTCATGCACTTCGGAGAGTATGTGGAGGGAGAAAGCCAGATGTAAGGCCCACTTCATCCCCCGAAGGGGGACTTATGATTGAGAATTTGGACAGTATCAAAATTGAAAAGGGGCTGTGTCAAAATGCGAAGAAAACACATTGTAGGGACATATTCTTGTATTTGTCCGCCAAACAGTTGTTGATTATCAACTCGTTACAGACGGACAAATACAAGAATATGTCCCTACTTTGGGCTGTGTCAGCATTTTGATACACCCTCTTTTAAGAATTACTTTCCGCAAAGCTCCATGGTGTCGGAGGCAATCATAAGTTCCTCGTCGGTAGGAATGACAACCACCGTAACACGGGAGTCGGGGGTGGAAATAATGGCCTCAGTGCCGCGTATGGTCTTGTTCTTTTCCACATCGAGCTTTACGCCCATCCACTCCATGCCGCGGCAAACCTCCTCGCGCATGCCGGCCTGATTCTCACCTACACCGGCGGTGAACACGATGATGTCGGCACCACCCATGGCGGCGGCATAGGCACCCACATACTTCTTTATGCGGTAGTTGTACATGTCGAGAGCCAGCACGGCCTTTTCGTCACCGTTGTTGGCGGCGGCCTCAATCTCGCGCATGTCGCTCGAGATGCCCGTCACACCGAGTACACCGCTCTTCTTGTTGAGCAGGTTGGATATGCCATCGGCATCGAGACCGAGCTTCTTCTGTATGAACGAAACGGCACCACCGTCGATGTCGCCCGAGCGGGTGCCCATCATCACTCCCTCAAGCGGGGTGAGGCCCATCGACGTGTCCACGCACTTGCCTCCGTCAACGGCAGCCACCGAACCGCCGTTGCCGATGTGGCAGGTGATTACTTTCTTGTCTTCAGGTTTTACGCCGAGGAAGTCGCACACGCGCTTCGACACATAGCGGTGGCTCGTGCCGTGGAATCCGTAGCGGCGGATGGCATACTTGTCGTATAGCTCGTAAGGTATGGCGTACATGTAAGCCTTCTTGGGCATGGTCTGATGGAAGGCGGTGTCGAACACGCCCACCTGCGGCAGACCGGGCATAAGCTCCGAAACGGCCTTCACACCCTTCAGGTTGGCCGGATTGTGCAGGGGAGCCAGGTCGCTGCACTCCTCAAACACCTTGAGCACCTCATCGTCGAGAACCACACTTTTGTTGAACTTCTCGCCGCCGTGCACCATGCGGTGACCCACGGCATCAATCTCTTTCAGGTCTTTGATAACGCCTATTTCCGGGTCAGTGAGCAGGCTGAAGATGAACTTCACGCCCTCGGTATGCTCCGGAATGTCGTGCATAATCTGTTTCTTCTCACCGTTGGCCAGTTTTACCTTTACGAAAGCGCCGTCAAGACCCACACGTTCTGCGCCGCCGGATGTCATCACCGAACGGTCGTCCATGTTGTACAACGCATACTTGATAGACGATGAACCGCAGTTTAATACCAGTATTTTCATATTTTTAATTTTGAGTTACGAATTTTGAATTACGAGTTGTTATGAACCGTTGTAATGCAATGTGGAATTATTCAATTCGTAATTGATTAATTCCACATCGGCCTGCGGCCGACAACTCGTAATTCAAAATTCAAAATTTGTAATTTATTTCTTTGCATCCATGGCCTGGCAGGCGGTTATGGCCACCAGATAGTAGATATCCTCAACGGAGCATCCGCGGCTCAGGTCGTTGACCGGACGTGCGATACCCTGCAGTATGGGGCCTATGGCCACGGCGTCGCCGAGGCGCTGCACCAGCTTGTAGCCTATGTTGCCCACCTCGAGGTTGGGGAACACCAGCACGTTGGCGTGTCCGGCGATGGCGCTGCCCGGAGCCTTCTTTTCGCCTACAGCCGGCACGAGGGCGGCATCGGCCTGCAGTTCGCCGTCAATCTTCAGCTCGGGAGCCAGCTCCTTGGCCAGACGTGTGGCCTCTACCACCTTGTCCACTACTTCGTGGCTTGCGCTGCCCTTGGTTGAGAAGCTCAACATGGCCACGCGCGGGTCAGCAAATCCGGCCACGCTCTTGGCCGTCTGCGCCGTGCATACGGCTATCTGCGCCAGCTGACCGGCATCGGGCATGGGCGTAACGGCCACGTCGCCCACCACGAGAATACCGTTCTCGCCGTACTGCGGCTGCTTGGTGATGAGCAGCATGGCACCGCTCACGCAGCTTATGCCCGGGGCGCACTTGATTATTTGCAGTGCCGGACGCAGCGTGTCGCCCGTAGTGCTGAGCGCACCGCTTATCTGTCCGTCGGCACCTTCGGTCTTTATTATCATGCAGCCCAGATAGAGCGGGTTCTTCACCAGTTCGCGGGCCTGCTCTATCGTCATGCCCTTCTTCTTGCGGAGCTCGGCGAGCAGTGTGGCATACTCCTCGCTCTTAGGGTTGTTCTCCGGGTCGATGAGCGTGGCCTTGTCAATGTTCTTCAGGCCCCACTCGGCTGCCAGACGGTGTATCTCGTCGGGGTTGCCGATAAGAATAAGGTCGGCAATGTCTTCAGCCAACACCCTGTCGGCTGCTCTCAGTGTGCGCTCCTCAGTGGCTTCGGGGAGCACGATGCGCTGCTTGTTGCTTTTTGCGCGTTCAATGATTTGTTGTACTAAATCCATAGTTGTTTTTAATTATTTATATATCAGAATATGTGTTTTCGCAGATTTTGGCCCTGCCAAAGGCATGCCTCAGACAATACAGTCTGCCGCATGAGGAATATTTTCACTTAACTGACTACAAAAGTAAGAAAAATAATCCGAAAAGCACAGCCGTATATGATAAAAAATAATCACACGTCCATCTCCTTTGTCAGTATGCTCTCCAGTTTCTCCGCCGACAGTCGCAGCTGAAAGGCCCCCCTGATGGCTACGGAGATACCTCCCGTCTCTTCCGACACGACAATGGCAATGGCATCGCTTTCCTGCGATATGCCCATGGCGGCACGGTGGCGCAAGCCCAGTTCCTTCGGAATGTCGTAACTGTGAGACACGGGCAGGATACAGCCCGCTGCCTTTATCCGCTTGTCGGATATTATCATCGCACCGTCGTGTAGCGGTGAGTTTTTGAAAAAGATGTTCTCTATAAGCCTCTGGTTGATGCTGGCGTCAATGATGTCGCCCGTGTCGGCTATGTCGTCAAGCGGCGTCGACCGCTCCATCACTATCAGTGCCCCCACCTTGCCCTTGCTCAGATTCAGACACGCCATCACGATGGGCATTATCGACTCCTTGTCCTTGCGTTTTGTGGCATCCTTGTCAGAGGCAAAGAGTTTCATCACCATACGTATGCGCTGGTGGGCGCCGAGGGTGTAGAGAAACTTGCGTATGTCCTCCTGGAAGAGTATTATCAGTCCTATCACTCCCACGCTTACCAGCTTGTCCATTATCGACCCGAGCAGGCGCATCTCTATTATCTGCGACACGAAGAGCCATGAGATGATGAACATCATGATGCCGATGAACACGTTGAGCGAACGTGATTCCTTCATCAGCCGATAGATGTAGTAGAGCATCAGCGCCACAAGGAAGATGTCTATCACATCCTTTATTCCGAATTCGAAAAACATTTATTTCTGAGGTGTGTTGTTAAACCATTTATTTTTCTGACACGTGTATTGTTATCTGTCGTGCTCCGGACATGATTCCGGGGCGGCAGACACGGCTTCCGTCACCTTTACAGCCTCTACTGCCTGGCGCACATCGTGCACGCGCAGTATCGAGGCACCGCGCTCCAGGGCCATTGTGTTGAGCACGGTGGTGCCGCCGAGGGCATCGTCGGGTCCGCCGCCGAGCAGGCGCCACACTATCGACTTGCGCGACACGCCCACCAGCACCGGCAGCGAGAGGCTCTGCAGGCGGTCGAGGCCGGCCATTATGGCATAGTTTTGGCCGAGGGTCTTGCCGAAACCGAAACCGGGGTCGAGGATGATGTCCTTCGCCCCGAGGTCGCGCAGCAGCTGCACCTCGCGGGCAAACGCCTTGAGCATGGCGGGCAGCGTGGGTTTCAGCGACATCAGTATGTAGGGCACCCCCAGACGTGCCACCATGCGGAACATCTCCGGCACGGGCGCATCCTTGCCGCCCGTGATGTCGTAAGCCGAAGCGTCGGTACCGCCGAAGGCACCGCCGATGTTTCCTTCCGACACGTCGTTGATTATCCCCACGCCGTACTCCTCTACGGCCATGCGGGCCACATCGGGCCTGAACGTGTCCACGCTCAGCACGGCGTCGGGCAGCTCGCGTCTAACCACGCCCAGTCCGCGCCGCAGGCGCTCCATCTCCTCCGCCTCGCTCACCTCGGGTGCTCCGGGACGTGTGGAGAAGGCTCCCACGTCTATCATCGTTCCGCCTTCCTCTACTATGCGGCATGCCCGTTCGGCAATCTCACGTTCGGTCTGCTTGCGGCTGCCCGCATAGAACGAGTCGGGGGTTACGTTGAGTATGCCCATCACCTGTGGCCGGCTGAGGTCTGTCAGCCGCCCGTGCACGTTTATTGTATACTCTATTGGTTGTGTAATCGTCATATCTTTCTGTATCAGAATGTTTATTTCTATGTATCAGAATGTTTTGGCAAATTTACATATAATTATCGTAAATCAACGGTGTTTAAACTTTTTTTGTTGGGCGGGAGGCAAAATTAACCGGGCCGGCTGTCGCTTAACGTATGTTAAAGCACGGGTGTTTGCAGCCCGTTATCGGGATTTTTTTCTTACTTTTGTGTGTCCGTATGGTCATAACGCCATGCTGTATATATGCAAACAACAAATAAACAGATATAAAAATGGAAAAACTTATTGTAAACTCATACGATGAATTTGCATCGCACCTCGGCGAGGTGCTCGGCACATCCGACTGGGTGGAAGTGACTCAGGAACGTATCAACCTCTTTGCCGACGCCACGCTCGACCATCAGTGGATACACGTTGACACGGAGCGTGCCAAGGTGGAGAGCCCCTACAAGAGCACCATCGCCCACGGCTATCTCACGCTGTCGCTGCTGCCGCACATGTGGAACCAGATTATCGAGGTGAACAACCTGAAGATGATGGTGAACTATGGCATGGACAAGATGAAGTTCGGACAGGCCGTCGTCACCGGCTCGAGTGTGCGTCTGGTAACCACGCTCCAGTCGATAGCCAACCTGCGCGGTGTGTGCAAGGCCGAGATAAAGTTCAAGATTGAGATAAAGGATGCACGCAAGCCGGCGCTCGAAGGCGTGGCCACGTTCCTTTATTATTTTGAATAGGCTGATTTAAACGCGAAGAAGCGAAGATTTTTATTGGAACACGGAGGCACGAAGACACAGAGATTATTTTAAACGCAAAGACGCTGAGGCGCAAAGGTTTTTTTATTGGAGAGACACGGAGACACGAAGACACAGAGATTATTTTAAACGCAAAGACGCTGAGGCGCAAAGTTTTTTTTATTGGAACACAGAGACACGGAGACACAGAGGTTGTTTTAAAACGCGAAGACGCTGAGGCGCAAAGGTTTTAATTATTCTCTGTGTCTCCGTGTCTCTGTGTTCCAATAGAAAAAACTTTGCGTCTTTGCGTTTAAATTAAAACATTTGCGGCCTTTGCGTTTAAATCGCGCCGTTCTTTACAATCCTTTCGAGTGCCTCGCCCACTTTCTCCGGCATCACAGTGCCGAGCATCACGCGGCCGTCGGGACCGATGATATACATCGTTGGAATCCAGTTTATGCGGTAGTCCTTCGACACCTGTGTCTCTTTCCACGGCTTCTGCTCGCGGTGCTGCATCCACGTCATCGAGCTGTCGGCCACGCACTTGCGCCACGCCTCCTCGCTCTTGTCGAACGATACGCCTATGAATACAATGCTGTCGGAGGCGAAACTGCGGTTCATCCGGCGCAGCGTCCCTATGTCCTTGCGGCAGTCGGGGCACCACGATGCCCAAAAATCGAGCACCACATACTTGCCGCGCATCGAGCCGAGCGACGTTCCGTTGTAGGGCGTACCGGCATTGCTGATGGTGAAGTCGGGGGCCGGGGTGCCGGGACGAAGCAAACCTGCGGCATATTTCGCGTCGGCATCGTCCTGCGCCTTTACGCCTGCCGCGATGCCGAAGAGCAGGACTGCGATAATGATTATTCTGTTCATGACATGAAGTTTTATTGTCGTGGCAAAATTAATCAAAAAGAATCAAACCGTCTCCCGGCACTGCCGCTTTTTTTATAACAAAGCATAATATAAGTACACTAACGGTATTGCCGCCATGTCTAACCTTATAGCCGTTGCCCGAAAATTCACCAATCCATTGGGGCGCATCTCTCATCCCTTTGAGATGTATAAGGAGAAGAACGTTGTAATTGTCAAGGGAATTCCGCTATTGAAAGATATTGCAAACAAACAGTGGAAGAAAGAAGATAAACAGAAAGGCTTGAAGTATGAATTGGCTGTGATTGATTGAAAGATTAAATTGGAGTTTGTGAAAGAAAATCAGCCACAGCAGGGAGAAAAAGAGTTCATCTGACATTTCGAGTGACAACCGCATGGCAAATTAAAACGGGCTTTCAGCCCGATACTTGGTATGTAACATGTCACTCGAAATGTCGGATGAACCAATTTTTTGTCATAAAACCGCATTTTGCGGTGGAAAGATGTGGCAGAATTGAATTTTTTGCGTAATTCTGGAAGATTTTTATAACTTCCTTTGTCTTAGGAAGTTTGAAAGAAAGGCTAAAATCGAGGTAACGAATTGGCAACCGTTTCAGTTTCTACGCTTTGCTGTGAATTGCTATCAACGTCACTCATCTTGACGCAAAAGTAGCAATAAAAATCCAAACAACCCTCATTTTATCTTTGAAAAGTGGCGCAAATATGAATTTATTTGCTACCTTTGCCAAATAATGTCAAGACAAGAATAAGTAATATGCTGTTTACAGATAAAATAAAAGAGCTACGCATTCAGAATCAAATGCCTCAAAGGCAGATTGCTGCTGCTCTTAATATAGACACTGCAACATATTGTAAGATAGAAAAAGGTGAACGCAGAGCCAAGAAAGAACAAGTCGCAATATTGTCGGAGATGTTTCATGTAGAAAGAACATATCTCCTTACATTATGGCTTGCTGACAAGGTAACTGACATGGTTTCAGATGAACATATTGTTGCATCAGAAGCTCTTTCAATGGCTGCTGAAAATTTAAGAAGAATAGGTTAATATGGCTAAAGTGAAATTATACCCAGAGTTGGAAGTCCCTGAAATGCTATTAGCAGATAGGCGTTCTGTGTATGGACTGAGGACATATGTCAGCCTATTCAGTAGTGCTGGTGTTGGTTGCTACGGATTTAAGGAAGAGGGGTTCTATTGTGTAGCTACGGTTGAATTGTTGGAACGTAGATTGAAGATTCAGAAATTCAATCAGAAATGCGTTTATAACAGTGGATATATTTGTGGTGATATGACTACGCAAGAAACTAAAGATAAGGTTTTTGCGGAGTTGGCTATGTGGAAAAGAGGATTTAATCTAACAGATCTGGATGTATTGATTGCAACACCTCCTTGTCAGGGTATGTCTGTTGCTAACCACAAGAAGAAAGATGAATTAAAACGTAACTCATTGGTTGTGGAGTCTATAAAAATGACACAACAGATTAAGCCCAAGTTCTTTATATTTGAGAATGTTAGAGCTTTCTTAACATCTGTATGCACCGATGTTGATGGTCAAGATAAATCAATTAAAGATGCTATTGAGGCTAACCTGTCAGGGACATACAACATCCTTTATCAAGTCGTAAACTTCAAAGATTATGGTAATCCATCAAGTCGAACAAGAACATTGGTCATTGGTGTTCGTAAAGATTTGAAAGAGGTTACTCCATACGATATTTTCCCAGATAAGCAGCCCGAAAGGACATTAAGACAAATTATTGGCCATTTGCCATCGTTAAAAAAGATGGGCGAAATTTCAGAAGATGATATTTATCACAATTTCAGGAAGTATTCGCCTCGTATGGAATCTTGGATTGCAGACATTAAAGAGGGGCAATCTGCATTTGATAATACAGATATCACAAAGATACCACATAGTGTAAAAAATGGCGTTATTGTTTACAACGCCCGCAAAAATGGCGATAAATATACTCGTCAGTACTGGGATAAGGTAGCACCTTGCATTCATACTCGTAACGACATTATGGCAAGTCAAAATACTGTTCATCCTGTTGACAACAGAGTATTCAGTATCAGAGAGGTTATGCTTATGATGTCCGTTCCACCATCTTTTAATTGGAGCGACATTCCTTTTAATGAGTTAAACAGAATGTCATTGAAAGAGAAAGAAGCATTCTTAAAGAAAGAGGAAATGAACATACGCCAAAACTTGGGCGAGGCTGTTCCGACTATTATATTCAAACAAATTGCCGCTAAAGTCCGTAAAATATTATGCAAGCCCACCTTATCTGAACAAGACATAAAGGTTTTGATAGATAAAAAGAAGTTGACTATACATTCTTGTTTGGTGGACTACATAAGGAATAATAATCACTATGAGTTTGCGGAACTGTCTAAAATTGCAGAATTAGCAAATGCTCAAAGAGAAGACAATGCGGCATATTATACAAGGCAGGATATATGTTACACCATAGTCAAAAGTTTACCTGATGCTAAGAACTTTACGGAGCTAAACATTTTAGAGCCATCAATTGGTGTAGGTAATTTTTTACCAACCCTTATATTGAAATATGCGAGTGTGCAGTCTGTTAATATTGATGTAGTAGATATTGATGCAAACAGTTTAGAAATATTGAAAGAGTTGGTTGCAAAGATTGATGTACCCAATAATATACATATCAATTATATCAATGCCGACTTCCTCCTCCATAACTTTGATAAGACGTATGACATTGTTGTCGGAAACCCTCCGTACAAGAAGCTAACAAAAGAGAGAATATTGTTGGCTAAATACAAGATAGGAGCATCCAACAAGGAAACCAATAATATATTCTCATTCTTTATTGAGAAAACAATGAGAATTGGCAATGTAGTATCATTGATAGTCCCCAAGAGTCTAATAAACGCTCCTGAGTTTGATGCAACACGCACACTTATGAAAGAGAAAAAGATTTCTCGCATAATTGACTTTGGAGAAAAAGGATTCAAGGGGGTAAAGATTGAAACTATCTGTTTTATTCTTGATACACAAAAGAAGCCACAGAATACATTTGTAGAATCCTATATTACTGATGAAGTTAAGTGTCATCTGCAAGCATATCTAACAGATGATAGATTCCCGTATTGGATAATTTATCGTAATGAAACTTTCGATGAGGTAGCAGAGAGAATGGAGTTTAATATCTACAAAGCATACAGGGATAGAGTTATTACCAAAGCCATTACAAAGAATAATGGAAAAATCAGAGTTCTAAAATCTCGCAATATTGGCAACAATGAGATTATCAATATCCCAGATTACGACTGTTATATTGATAGTATTGAGGGATTGGACGTTGCAAAATACCTTAATCAAGCAAATTGTATTTTGCTCCCTAACCTAACATACAATCCACGTGCCTGCTTCTTGCCAAAAGGTTGTATTGCAGACGGTTCTGTTGCAATCCTTACTTTGATAAAAGATGATGATATCGTAACCAATGAGGATTTGGCATTCTATGCAACCGATAGTTTCACGAAATTTTATGCGATTGCTCGTAATTTAGGAACACGCTCACTTAATATTGATAATAACTCCGTTTTCTTTTTTGGAAGACTTAAAAGACAAAGGATATGAGAAATGTAATCAACGAATACCTTAGCCAATTTGATTTGGATGTACGCAAATCGCACGATGCAAGATTTGTGGATCAGAAGTGTACTCCCGATATTGTATGCTTTATGGCAGATTGTGTTATGAATATGGTGGCAACAAAGCCAGTATTTGTAATAAACGATGTTTGGGAAACACAGTATTTCATTCAGAATACAAGAGTAATCTTCAATAAGCCTTGGGCTAATGACAAGAAAGCATACAATGAATACAATAAGGTATTGTCTCAGCCTCTTAAACTTTTGGCGTATGCCCATATTCTTAATGTTGAAATGGTAGATGGCGCATTGACATTTTCTGTTGCCAACGAAGATTTGTTGGACTACATTTCACGCAAGGATAGAAACGCATATAACTTCTTATACTGCTACTTTATGAAAGTAATGTCGGATAGTGGCTTTATGAAGTACTTTGAAGAATATGCAAAAGATAGCGTTGAGAATCCTGTTGCTGCAAGAGATGAGATATACGAAAGGTATTACCGTTTAATCAATGGCAATACTCCATCACATTCACGATTGGATATTAGGCGTATGTTTCACAAAGTATTCAATGTGTACGCTGCTGAACATCATTTGCACGGAAGCAATGGTAAGGTTACCTACTATTCCGATTTGATGTACAACAAGAAAAATTGGCGAGATATGGATAAAGACAAAACCATCACTCGTCAAGAGGCAATGACACCTGAGAAGATTGAAAAGCAAGAGGCTATCAATACTTACTATGTTCAGAAAGCAATAGCATTGATTAGAAAGATTCATACAGTAAGTGAGGTAAATGATAGTTGGGGTAATGGTGAGGCAACACAGGTACATCACATATTCCCAAAATCACAATTCCCACAAATTGCACATTATGTAGAGAATTTGATATTGCTTACAGCAACGCAACATAATACAAAGGCTCATCCGAATAATAAGACTCAACAAGTCAATAAGGATTATCAGTTGGTTTGTCTTTTGGCAAAAGCAGATACCATAGAGAACTCATTATTGCGATTTGGAGAGAAGTATTATCGTAAAGAGTCATTTGTGCATGTGATCAATACAGGACTGACCGTTGAGTTTACCACAGGTTTGTCATTCAACGATATAAAGGCAAAATTAGTTCAAATATATAATGCAGCATAATTTCACGGACAAAGAGAGAAAATTCTTCGCGACAATAAGTACAAATTGAAACTCATATGGAATATACACATTCAAAGGACTATCTTATTGAATTAGCGAGTGATCCACAAACACATGGATGGCTCAAAGATTTAATTATCAAGATAGTGAATAATAATGGGATGATTTCGGATGTCGAACTTGCAGATTCTGTTCAACAATTAAAAACAAATGCGGCAAGTGGTTTAGTAATACCCAGTACGGCTATATCAAATCAGAATACCAATATTAAACTTTTATCGTTAACACATCATTCAGGGGTATGTGCATTGGCTAATGAACAAACCATAGAGTTTTCAAATGATATTACTTTGCTATATGGTAAAAATGGTTCAGGTAAAAGTAGTTATTTCAGAATATTAAATGAAATTGTAGGAGGAAATCACCAAACAGAACTTCGGCCTAATATATATTCCGAGACTTATTGCCCAATAAATGTTGAATTGATTTATACAATTGGAACAAACACAGAAAATTTGTCGTGGGACGGTTCAACTAGAGCTATTAACCCTTTGACTTTATTAAGCGTATTTGATTCAAATTATACAAAGACATTCCTACAGAAACGAAGTGCTGACTCTGCTATTGTTTTACCTTATGGTCTGCATCTGTTCACAGCCCTAACTACAGCTATGGACAATATGAAAGGTAGGTTGCAGACTGAAATTGATTCAGTACTAAGAACTGTACCAACAATTAATACAGATGGACTTTCAGAAGATGCCTGTAGGATATTAGCTCAACAGACATATCGTACAAACCAGAAAAAATATATTCAAGACAGATATATCTTTTCTGAAGAACAAAACAATGAATTACAGCAGCAAGAGCAACAATTAAAGGTTTTAAAAGAAACTAATTTCGAGGATAAGATAAAATTGTCTGCAAGTGAGAAATATGAATATGATTCATTGTACCAACATTTTAAAAGAGTACAAGGAAACATTCAAGAATATACTTCTCAAATAAAAACTATTGTTGAAAAAATTCTCGTGACAAGAAAGGCTCATGAAGAGATTAAATTAAAGATAGCAATCCTTAATGAGATTGGAAACACAAATTCTAATGAATGGAAAACTTTCATAGAGGCAGGTAATGCATTTGTAAATAGCGGGAATTTAGAAAACGGTATATGTCCATACTGTAGACAGCCAATAATAAATGACGCTGTTGATATTATAGCTGCATATTCCACATATTTATCGGATAAAAGCTATTCAGAGCTCAACGAGTTATTGAAAGTAAAACAAAAACTTAAACAAAACATATCTCTATTATCTATTGATTATACAATTTCAGAACAATTTAAGGAGCTCATAAATAATAGAACAAATGGAGATGCTCTATATTCAAAGATTCAGGAAGTATTAAATACTTGTACAGAATTAAGAACACATCTTTTAGAGGTGCTTGAATGTGAGCAGAATGTAACATTTTCTATTCCAGAATCTTTAGATTCTATTCTTGTTTCATTATTGGCAATATGTGAAGAGTACAAAAGCAATATTGCCAATCTTCATGAAGAACTTACCAAAAAGAATCAATTAGTGACTGAATTATCTGAACGGATGAAGCCCCTAATTGAACGCAATACGATCTCTAAGCAAAAAGATTTGTTTGTTGATTGGTTTGATAAAATGCACATTATTGAGGAACTAAAGAAATGTCAAACAGAATTATCAACAAGAACTATTTCTACTCTTGCTAAAACAGCGAGCCAAACACTTGTGACCGATAATCTTAAGTCTAAGTTTCAAGAAGAATTAGATATTATAGGATTAAAGAAACTACGTGTTGAATTATCGGACGCAGGAGCTTCGAGAGGACAATCTTTTATGCAATTGAAGCTTGTTAATAATAACTCTGTAACAGAAGTATTAAGTGAAGGAGAACAAAAAGGTGTAGCTCTTGCTTTGTTTATAGCAGAGAGACGAATGCAGTTATCAAATAATCCCATAATATTGGATGACCCTGTTAATAGCTTAGATCATTTTATTACAGCAAAACTCGTTGAACGCTTATCAGCACTTGATAATCAAATAATAATATTCTCACATGATTTATTGTTACAAACTTCGCTTGTAAATTATAGGGGAGTACATGAATGTGGCAAGAATCAATTTTCTTCTTGTAAAAAGAATACTAAACATCTTTATCTGTATTCGGTAAAGTCACACGGTAGGGATAGTAAAGGCGTCATCACTGAAATGAAACAAGATAATGTGAGAAATAATTTGACCAATGCTAAACGATTACTTGATAAAACTCCATTTACAGAAAATGAAATATTGGCTATTGGTGCAATTCTTCGCCACACTATAGAATTGATGATTGACGAGAAAATTTTCAACAACCAAATCCCTGTAAAGTTTCATGGTAGAAAAAGTACAATCCAATGGGATCAATTAAAAACCTTAAATCCCGATGCAGTTGTCATTGATACATTAAAACGACTATTTGATCGATTATCTGGAGGAGATTTGCATTTAGGGGTTGAATCGACAGAAAATCCCATAGATCATGATGAACTCGAAAGTATATATAATGAATTGAATAGATTGAATTAAACCACAATGGCGAACTGTGACTTTATAATCTCATTCCCCGCTTACGTTTCTTCTTCCTGCGAAGAATCTCCGCCATTTCCTGATTGGCTTCCGCGTCGGCGGCATTGTAGGAAGAATTGCCGTTCAGCAGCCCTAATGAGCCACTGAAAAACTCGCCGTGTTCCGTGACGGACGGCGTTGGGGTATTAACCTGTCCCAATCTGTTGCCTTTTGCAGATGATGCCAGTTCCATGTATTCCTCGCGTCTGTTGCGCTGCAATGCCGCGTCAATCTTGGAATAGCTGAAACGCCTGTCCACCTTGGAGCCGTTGAAACGGTAGCCGTTCTTGGTGAAGACCACGCCCTGAATCTCGTCCGTCTGCCCCTTATGCTTGAAATGCACTTCCACACCCTGCCGCTTCAAGTTGGCGACAAGCACGTTCCAGTTGCCGCACCTGTCGACCTCGGTTTTGAGGATGTCGTAAAGCTCATACTTCGTCTTGTCTGGCTCTTTCAGCCGCTCACGCTTGACATTCTCCTTGCCGTTTGCCATGTGAAGCCCGTACTTCTTCGTAAGCTCCTTGCATATACGGGTGCTGTGTAACCGCTCATTCCTGTCCGAAATGGTGTTGCCGTTATTGTCGATGCGGTTGAAGGCGATATGCACGTGTGGATGCTCCTTGTCGAAGTGCCGGGCAATGAAGAACTGCGTGTCACGGATGCTTCACAATAAAATTTTCAAAGCTCCTGTGTCTGGAATGCTCCACCTGTGCGATGTTTTTCAATTCATCGTTTACCGTCTCTATAATGGCCCGTTTCCGAAGCAGCAGCTTGTCCGACACGCTCATCAAAGCCCCTTTCATATTGTTTTTGAGCTTTGTGATAAGCTGTATGCCATCGACGAACAGGCGTTGGAAGAGGTTCTTGCCAATATAGCCCTTGTCTGCAACTAACTTTCCGTAAATGAATTCGATAAAAGCCTTATATTCTAACGGCTTCCTGTCGTCAACGTCACCTGGAGTTATCATGAAGTTCAGCAATTCGCCTTTCTCGTTACAAATCAGATGAAGCTTGAATCCAAAGAACCATCCCATGGAACACTTGCCTCTTTGGGCTATACCTTTGAATACTTTATGAATACCGATCCTCTGGTTCCTGCATACTCTCAGAGGTGTGCTGTCTACGAAACTTATGCCTGTGCATTTACCCAGCAATACTTTCTTGATGAACAGAGACAAAGGGACGGCTACCTCTTTTTCAAGTTCCACGAAACGGTTGTACGAGACAACCTTGGGAAAGAGATGTCGCAGGTGTTTGCAGACTTTTTCCAAATAGAAATGTTTCAGACAACGGTAGCCTGAATCATGAAACAGTATCATAATCAGCATGATTTCTGCCTTTGACATGGTTGAATCACGGTGATAACGACGCTTTTTATATGATTTCAGCGTATATTTTTCCATCATGGCATCAAAAAACTTGCAGAAGTCATCTGCCATACAAAATAATTCTGTAACTTTGTCCTCGGTGAGCATAGCGATTATTGTTTGTAATACTTTGTAATTGAGCACTATAAAGTTACAACAATTTTCGCTAATCACCAAATTTACAGGTGATTATAATTCATCGAACTCACGTTAAAATATATCGATAATTATGAAAAAAGTATTTTTAGTAGCAGTGCTTATCTTGCACTTTTTAAGTGTGTCAGCTCAAAAAATTACTTGTGCTGATAGCCTTAAAGTATTCTACACCAAATATTTTACATATGATGTTGGATTAGAATGTGACTCACTACAAAGGTCACTGGTTTTATCATATTGTACTAATGACTTTTATACTGCTTGGTATGAGGATGTATATGATATTGGTCTATATGATCCTTTAACATTCGGAGGTGGTGCGACTCCAGAGGATTTGGAATATGTAAAGGAAAGCCTTTCTGTTATTAAAGAAAATGAATTCTATGTGGTATCATTTAGATTTCATGGATGGCAAGGAGATATTAATAAGATTACAGTATATGTAATCATCAACGCAGAAGGGAAGATCAGTCATACAAAACGGCCATCTGATGGTTATATGACTCCGAAAAAATGATAGTTCATAATTTGACTTAAATGCTATATATCTATTTAATACATAAATTTACCTATCAGAGTATGAGAAAAATCGTTTTATCGCTTGTCATGACATTCTGCATGGCAGCCAGTCTTGCACAGAGTATATGGAAAGAACCCGCCGCCACCAACCTGCCCAACGGCAACTGGCGCAACGAGCAATCGGGCGAATGGGAGATTGGACTTTATGACGACTGCGCCGTCTACGACAGCCGACTGTGGCAATACAAGGTAAGGAAAGACAGGAAGGTGGTGCTGACAGACGGCAGCGGGGATGTCGTGATAGCCTTGGGAAAGGAAAAGGACGGCAGGCGCAGCATCTCCGTCAACGGCCGGAAGCAACTCTATTCGCGGATAACCTCAAGATATCTGCCTGACTATCCCACGGCAGACGAGACGCCGTTCTGCACCGAACTGGCGGAAGGCGAGGCCGTGATAAACGGGTGGCTGAAGGACTGGCCGGAGGAACTGCTCGACAGAGACAGGGACTTCGATGCCGAACTGTACAGCGTGCTGACATATACCGATAACACATATTCGGCAAAAATAGACTCTCTCGGGCGTTTCCAAATACGGATTCCCCTTGTAGGAGCTCAGGAAACGTATATGGACTGGAGGCGTTCGAGGGTGGCAACCGTACTGGAGCCGGGCGAGACCTACTTCCTGCTCATCGACAGGAAGGCCGGATGCACATTGTTCATGGGCAGAAACGCACGGCTGCAGAACGAGCTGCTGGCCCACAAAATGAGATATAAAGGTGTCTATACCTATAAAGGCGGGAAATATGACAGCGACACTCTCATCGCATACAAGGACCGGTGGGCGGACGCATACCGTCAGAATCTCGAAATGTTTGAGACGCTGGCAGAGCAACACCCGACGCTGAGCAGACGTTTCCGCGACTACCATCGTGAAGACTGCAAATTCAGAATGTGCCAGAATATCATGCAGTTGCAGTATGATGCCCGTAACGGTGTGTTGCCGGCAGAAGTTCTTGACTACGTGAGCAAGACGGCAACAATAAATCCGGATGTGCCGCTGTCGCTCTGTCGCGACTTCAGCTGGTATCTGAATTACCTCATTTCTTATTACAAGACCCAGAGTCGGAGCAGCAATGTGCTGACTCCCGAACGGCTCCTGTCATTCAAGAATGAAGGGATAGAGTACAGCAACGACGAGGAAGCGGCAATAAGCAGATGGCGGGAGAACATGGAAGAGGGGAAGGAATACTCAAAACTTACCACTGACGAGGAGCGTGAGAGTTTCAGCAAGAAGATGAAAGAGAAGTATGCCGGGCTTAACGACGAGCTTGGCGCCATATTGAAACGTGATGACATACAGGCCCTCTTCATGGCGAAGATGCCAAAGCCGTTCCAAAACGAGGCGGCCATAATAGACTCTCTTTTCTCCGACCCGACGCTGCGCGATGTCTGCCGCGCGCGCGAACTTTACGAACATATCGACCACGACCATGTACCGCTGACGGAGGGATATCTTGCTGTGGCCAACGGAATAAAGCTCCCCATAGCGCGCAAAACCATACTCGACGCACACAACTATTACAAAAAACTTGCCGAAGAGGCTGATAGCGCCGTCAAGTCGAGCATCCGCCCGTCTTCCGACGTGGAGGGACTCACCGACGGCAAGGCCATACTCGACAAGATTGTCGAGCCGTACAAGGGACGTATCGTCTATCTCGATATATGGGGAACGTGGTGCTCGCCGTGCAAGAGAAACCTGAAGGAGTCTCCCGAGGTGAAGAAACGGCTGAAGGGCTACGACATAGTATATCTGTATCTTGCCAACCGCTCGCAGGAAGAGTCGTGGAAGAACATCATCGCCGAATACGGTCTCACCGGTCCCGACTGTGTTCACTATCTGCTTCCAAACCGGCAGCAGGAGGCTGTGGAGAGATATGTCGAACTGACCGGTTATCCCACATACCGCCTGATTGACAAGAAAGGCAACCTGCACAAGCTGCACTGGCGCCACGCGGACGACATGGACGAATTTCTGAAAACCATCGAGGCATTGAATGAATGATATCAACCGGCCCCCTGTAATCCCCCAAAGGGGGATGCCGAGTTGCAGAAACGTCAACTCAATATCCCCCTTTGGGGGATTACAGGGGGCCTGGGCCGGTTGTACTTTTTTTTGTCCTGATAATTCTTAAAATTTAACATTTCTTTTTTCTCGAAATAGAA
>ENA-OYXX01000312-OYXX01000312.1-human-gut-metagenome-genome-assembly--contig:-NODE-312-length-23494-cov-9.123000_pt1 | contig 23494 bp, 9 predicted proteins | sample MGYA00243976_ERZ653434 | MGnify/ENA primary metagenome ERZ653434 (study PRJEB26926, sample SAMN06165112) | human gut metagenome | biome: ENVO:00009003; feature: ENVO:2100002; material: ENVO:00002003...
AGAAAAAAGAAATGTTAAATTTTAGGAATTATTCTGACAGAAAGACATGTTTAGGGACAGAAAGACAGAAAAAACAGTTTCATCCCTCCAAGTGCCGGATGAGTCACAAAAATGCCAAATCAAAAGTACACTTGGGGATTACATTACTTTATATTTTAGCTTTTCTTCCAGCCCGTTACCCTTCACCGTCATGATGATGCGGTACATCTTTTCACCCCACATGCCGCGCAGGTGGTTGTCGAGCAGGGGAGATATGTCTTCCGTGCTGACATTGAGCTGCGACGGATTGTAGACAATACAGTGGCCGTTGCCCAGGGCGATGATGCCGTCGCGCGACACGTCCGGTTTTGTTACAGTCATGAGCATGATGGCCGTGGTGCCCTTGCGGCTGCTCAGTGCGTAGTCTTCGGTCACCTCCACAGCCTTGGGCGTGGCTTTCACAGTGCGTATCCATGTGGTTATGCCGGCGCTGTCGGGGTAACATCCGGCAATGTCCATGCGCAAAGTGCCGCGGTTGTACGACGTGTTTCTTGCGGCATACTGCTTCCCGTCTTTCTGTCCCGTGCCGTTAATCAGCGGCAGGTTGTGGTATTGCGACTGCATGGTCCATATACCGTAGCGGCCGTTGCCGAATGTCTGCGCCGTATAGCTGCCAACACCCGGGTCGATGAGCATCGGCTCGCCGTCGGCATATACGATGAAGCTGCCCACGTCGTTGTGGTTGTGGCTCTCGCCGTTGGTGCCACCCTTCATTGCCACGAACAGCCCCTTGCGGCGTGCGGTCATGATTTGCAGGTCGGGCAACCACATGTCGGCCATCGACGGTTCGGCGGGTGTCTCGCCTGTCAGAGTGCCGATGTGCTTCAGCATCATCAGTTCGCGGCCAAGTGTGGGCCAGTTGCCGCTGCGGTCGTACAGTGTTGCCGCACGTTCTGTCATGCGTTCCTGTCGGGCGGCGTGGGCGGCAAAGGCCGTCATGGTGCGGTCGCCGAGATAGAGGCCGAAGGGGTAAACCACGTTCACCTGCTGCATGGCGCGGTTGCCGTGGGCATCGGCAAAGTTGACATAATATCCGTTGCCTATGTACATTTTGTATATATAGCTGCCCATGGCCTTTATCTTGCGTTCGTGGCTCATGTCCACCAGTCCGCCGGTGGCATCGCGCAGCAGGGACAGGCTTTCGTAGAGTGACGCGGCGGCGCGGTCCCAGTAGCCGGGGCCTTCGTCGCAGCCGCCGTCTTCGGGATAGGCGTCTATGAAGGCATCGAGCGCTTGGGCTATCTGTCCGAGCCCTTCGGCACGCCGTGCGCTGTCATGTTCGCAGAAGAGTATGCACGTGAGCCAGTTGGAGGATATCCACGGGTTCCAGTTCATGCCGGCACGCTTCCACCAGTAGTTGTTCTTCACCGCCGGGTCGAGTATGCGGCGTGCTATCTCGCTGTCCACGCGTTTGCGCAGTAGCGGAGAGAAACCGTCCAGCTGTTCTGACAGCACATACGATGTCCATGCCACCATGCCGGCGGTTTCGGCGTTGAACAGGTCTACGTTCTGGTCTTCCGCGCGCTGCATCTTCGTTCCGTAGTGTGCCGGCAACCCCCACCACGTCTCTTCGAGCGTGCTCTGCAGTCCGTTGACAATGTCAGGCATGAAACGTCCCTTGCCTTCCATCACCTCGGCCATCACCAGTGCCGCCAGTTGCCGGCGTTTGTCAAAACACAACGACTCGTATCCGGTGCGGTTACCGTCGGTCTTGAAGCGTGCGAACTCTGTTGCCGGCAGTGATGACCATGGCTTGTTCATGTACCGCTCTCCATATTCTATGTAGTTGCGGCGCATGCTTTCGGGCACCGAGTCGCGCCAGAAGGCATCTCCGGCTTTCGGTATGGGACGGAATTTGTCGGGTGTTGCCACTGCCTCTGTCAGTGTCCGGCGGTCGTATCTTGATGTTATGAGTTGTTTGGCGGTTTGTGCGGCAATGTCTGTGACTATTGCTGCAACGGCGATGATGGTCAGTATCCGTTTCATTTGTCAGTGATATTTGGTTGTATTTATTTTTAGGTTGATGCTGCAAATGTATATAAAAATCCTGAATAACAAGCTGGTCGGTATAAAGGAAATGATTTTCTTTAGAGAAAAGATAAATAAAAAATCGACATTTTTATTTATCTTTGTAAATCAATGTGTATATTTGCACATACATAAATATTATGGCAGATATATGAGAAATCCATCATCCCCGATTCGTTGCTTTCAGGCAGCGTTACATCCGACGAATGTCATGAAACACGGCATTGTCACGTCATTTATCGGCTCCACCGGTCGTTTCCATGCTTTATGGCTCGTGTTGCTGGTGTTCTTCTGTCAGGCGGCGGTGGGACAAAGGAAGTTCCAGTATATCGGGGCCGAGAAGGGACTGCCGGACGGCGAGATAACCAGTCTGATGACAGACCATTGCGGCACGCTGTGGATAGGGACAAACGCCGGACTGGCCCGGTACGACGGTCACAGTGCAGTGACCGTCGCCGACAATGCCGTCTCGGATATTTATGAAGACGGGGATCACAATCTGTGGATTCATTCAGGCGACATGTTCCTCCGCTATTTGCGCCGTGACCACAGGATGGACAGCGATACGGAAGCCTTTTTCAAATCAATAGGCGTTGACGCCACTACGAAGAAAGCACTTGTCACGGACAGCAGCGACCGGCTGTGGGTGCTCACCGAACGTCATCTCTATTGTTACGACTTCGCCCGCCGCAAGCTGCGCACGATGGCTCCGTCGCAACCTCGGTGGATAAAGGCCGAACATGTATCCATTGCCGAAGATAACCGCTACATATATATACTTGCCTGCCCCGGGACTATAATGTCATCGGTGGACAAGGAGAGCGGTGCTACCGGTTCGATAAAGATTCCGGCGGAACTTGCCCACTGCCGGCCCTGTGTCTTTGTCGACAGCAGGGGACTGCTTTGGATTTACTCCACGCTCAGCGAGCGGCTTTACTGTCAGTCGGGCGGGGCAGGGGAGTGGACTGCCGTACCTCTGCCGTCAGACGACGACACACCGCCTCACGGCTCGCCGAACGCCATCCACCGCATGGCTGATGACGGCAAGGGAAACCTGTGGATTGCCACCGACCACCGCGGCCTTTTCCGCTACGACACGGTGGGTGAGGCCGTCAGGTCACATATCATGGCCGACGCCAACTGCGGAGACTGCGGCGAGATAGCCGAGAACAATATCAACACTATGATTGTCGACCGTCACGGAACTCTGTGGCTCGGCCACTATAAGCGCGGAATATCATACAGCAGTCCGGAGTTCAGCATGTTCAACCGTTTGGCCAAGAATTGCGGCGACGTAACAGCCATGCTCACCTCGCGCGACGGCACGCTTTGGATAGGCACCGACGGCAATGGCCTTTTCCGTTCCTCCGGCGGCAACATTGTACGTACGCCGCTGCGCGACATGGTCGTGGCCTCGCTTGTGGAGGACCGCCGTGGACGCATCTGGGCCGGAACATACAACAGCGGTCTCTATTGCATCGACGGTGACAAGGTTGTGAAGCGTTATTCCACGGATGACGGCAGTCTGCCTACGGACATGTCGTGGAAGATTGCCGAAGATGCGGCCGGACAGATATGGATATGTTCGGCGTTCCATCCGCTGATGCGGCTCAATCCCGCCACCGGCCGCTACACCTACTGCAAGAATCAGGATGGGGCCGATGTCTTCGGACTGTCAATGTCGCAGGACAAGACAGGGCGGCTCTATGTCGGTACAATCTACGGCCTGTGTGTTGTCGATACGCGTACGGGACGTGCCACCAGCGTCTACGGCAACCGTCGGGGCAACCGCACGTTTCTCAACCAGCAGATAATGGCCCTCTGCCATGACAGTCGCGGGATTCTTTGGATGGGTCACTACAACGGACTGGAGGCTTGGGACACGCGCACAGACTCACTCTGGATGTTCACCGCAGGCAAGCGGAGCATATCCAACAATCTCGTTAAGAGCATCCGCGAAGATGCCCAGGGCAACATCTGGGTCAGCACCGCTGGTGGCATCTCGCGCATAAGTGTGGCCGACAGGCAGACGGGTGACTTCCACGTTCATAATTTCCGCCATGTCGTCAACGAGAGCAACAACTATTTCAACAACAATTCTTCGACACTTGCCGCCGACGGTACGGTGCTCTTCGGATGCGTCAACGGCTATGTGGCCATCCGTCCGCAGAACTATCAGGTTACGGAAAGCGCGCCGCCGAAGGTCTTCTTCTCCTCTATCACCGCCGGCGGACGGCCTCTTGACGAGACGGCCGGGGAAATCAGTCTCAGCTACAGCGACCACACAATCGAGTTTCGCCTCATGACGGACAATCCGGCCGGCGCGCCGGCCACCGCCTATGCCTACGCCATAGGCGGTAATAATGAGTGGATATGCACCAACAGTCCCGTCATATCGTTTGCCTCTCTCGCTCCGGGAACGTATGTCATGCGAGTTAAGGCATGCAATGGCGATGGCGTATGGAGTAGCGAGCGCAGCCTCACGATCGATGTCGCCCCGCCATTGTGGCGTTCGCCGCTGATGTTCTGTCTCTATGCCGTGATTATCGCGGCCGTGGCGGGATGGGCTGTTGTCAGTTCGCGCCGGCGCACGGCCCGCCGTCTGCGCCGTGAGCGCCATCAGATGGAGCAGGAGAAGAACGTGCGTCTGGCCGAGATGAAGCTGCGCTTCTTCACCAATGTCAGCCACGACCTGCGCACGCCGCTCACGCTGATTATCAGTCCGCTGCAGACACTGTTGCGTGAAGAGTTGCCCGACGGCATCATGCGGCGGCTTCAGATTATGGAGAAAAACGCCCGCCTGCTTCAGGAACAGATAAACACGCTGCTCGACTTCCGTCGTCTTGACGTGGGTGCCGAGCGGCTCCGGTTGCAGCCGGGCGATATCGCGGTCTTTGTACGTGACGAGAGTGAGCAGTTTTCGTCATACGCCGCCGACCGCGGCATCAGTTTCTCGTTTGAAAACGATATTGCGTCGTTGCCTGCAAAGTTCGACAGCGACAAGATTCACAAGATTATATACAACCTGCTTTCCAACGCTTTCAAGTATACTCCCGACGGCAAGTCCGTAACCGTCAGTCTGCACCGCACGGACAACGGGGTTGAGCTGAGCGTGGCCGACAGTGGCCCGGGAGTGGCCGACTGCGACAAGCAGCTCATCTTCGAGCGCTTCTATCAGTCACCGGCACATGCCTCCGTTTCCGGCACGCAGCATCTTACAGGCAGCGGCATCGGACTGCATATCGTCAGCGAGTATGTCCATCTCATGGGAGGGACAATCGGCGTTGGTGACAGACCGGAGGGCGGGGCCGTATTCACTTGCCTTATTCCTATCGTCGGCACTGACAGCCAGAGCGTTGCAGGACCCGTGTATGATGGTGCAGTTGGAGCACCGGATGCTTTCACTGTACTTGTTGTCGATGACAATCAGGACATGTGCGAGTTCATCGGTACGTCGCTCGCCGACCGCTACCGCGTGCTCACGGCATCCGACGGAGAGGCGGCGCTCGGTGTGTTGCACCATGAGACGGTGAGCATAGTGGTCAGTGACGTGATGATGCCGGTGATGGACGGTCTCGAACTGTGCCGCCGCATCAAGAGCGACCTGCAGCTTTCACACATCCCGGTAATCCTCCTCACGGCCAAGACTGCCGAAGGTTCTGTCATGGAGGGATACGAGGCCGGAGCCGATGACTATCTGGTCAAGCCGTTCAATATCGACATGCTCAAACTGCGCATCAACAAATTCATCGAGCTGGCCAAGATGAGTCACCGCCAGTTCCGTCAGAAGGTGGACGTGGCACCGGACGAAATAACCAATACGCCGCTCGACGAGCAGTTCCTGAAGCGTGCCATAGAGATTGTGGAACGCCACATCAGCGATTCCGATTTCTCTGTGGAGACGCTCGGGCAGGAACTGTCCATGAACCGCGTGGCCCTGTGGAAGAAATTGCAGGCCATCACTGGCAACGGTCCGGCCGACTTCATACGTTCCATCCGCATCAAGCGCGGACTGCGGTTGCTTGATGCCGGCGAGATGAACGTTTCGGAGATTGCGTACGCCGTGGGTTACAATACGGTGAAGCGTTTCACGGAAAACTTCAAGGCGGAGTTCGGTATGACACCGAGCGAATATAAGAAGCGCAATGTCAGGCGCTGAGTTGACATAAGAGTGTGCTTCTTTTTAAAACGCAAAGACGCCGAGGCTCAAAGTTTTTTTAGATTGCGGAGACACGGAGGATTTCTTGAAACGCAAAGACGCCGAGACGCAAAGATTTTAATTATTCTCCGTGTCTCTGTGTCTCCGTGTTCAAAAAAATCTTTGCGCTTTAGCGTCTTTGCGTTAAAAAAATCTGCAAGAAATATGATAAAAGATAGAGCCGTTACACCATGGTACTTGTGTCTAACTCGTTGAAATACAGTGGTAATAACTCAGAAAGGACGTTTTGTTATCCGACAACAGAATAACAAAAACGCCCTTTTTTGTAACAATTTGCCTTATATGTTTGATATTTTCGGGTTACTTTTGCAATCGTAATCCGGTAACGGTTCTTTACCTTAAACTTTCATTTGACGGCTGATAACTAACAATAACCATACAATAATTACTAACATAAAAAAACATGAAATGATGAAGCGAAAAAAACTATTCAGGCTGACGGAGAGCATCAGATGTCTTTTCTTCATGCTAATGCTTGTCATGATTTCCACCGGTGCCGCCGCCCAAAACGGCACGCTGAAGGGAAAAGTGACCGGAGCGTCTGACGGCGAACCGCTGATTGGTGTCAGTGCCGTGGTCAAGGGAACGGCCAAGGGCGGAGTGACTGACTTTGACGGTAACTACACCCTTACCGGATTGAAGAAGGGAGACGTTATCGTTTTCTCCTACATCGGTTATGTCAAGAAAGAGCAGACCTACACCGGTCAGACAGTAATGGATGTCAAGCTCGACAGCGACAGCAAGACTCTTGATGATGTCGTGGTAATCGGTTACGGAACGATGAAGAAGAAGCTCGTCACCGGAGCCACAATGCAGCTCAAGGGCGATGACATTCAGAAGCTCAACACCGTCAACCCGCTGTCGGCCATGCAGGGACAGACGCCGGGTGTGAACATCGTGTCCACATCGGGACAGCCCGGTGCGGCCATGAGCGTCACCATCCGCGGTCTCGGAACAGTAGGCAACTCGCAGCCGCTCTATCTCATCGACGGTATTGCGGGCGACATAACCAACCTTAACCCCGCCGACATCGAGCGTATCGATGTGCTGAAGGATGCCGCCTCGGCCGCCATCTATGGTGCACAGGCCGCCAACGGCGTAATCCTCGTCACGACAAAGGGCGGAAAGGAAGGCACGAGCAAGATTTCGTACGACGGATATGTGGGCTGGCAGACCGTGGGCCGCAAGTTCAAGATGCTCAACGCCTCGGAGTACATGACCATCATGGATGAGGCACGCCTCAACTCCGGCATGTCGCCCGTAGACTGGGCATCGCTCAACTCCATACACGATGCCAACGGAAACATATACAATACCGACTGGATTGACAATGCCATCGACGACGGCGCGCTCACCACGAGCCACAACATTGCCTTCACCGGCGGCTCGAAGACATCCACCTATGCCATCTCCGGCGGCTATACCGGTCAGGACGGCGTTATCGGCGGCTCTGACGTCTCTTATTATAAGAGGTATAACTTCCGTGCCAACTCCGAGCACAAGATGTACGACGGACTCATCACCGTGGGCGAACACGTTAGCTTTGTCTGGAAAGACAGCCGCAACATGGGCACGGGCAACATCTACAACAACAACCTGCGCTCGGCGTTCTCGGCATCGCCCATCATCCCCGTATACGGTCCCGACGGCGACTATAACAACACTTCCGGCTCCGACTGGAACGTGAACGACGGCAACCCCTACGGAACAATGATGGTCAACCGGTTTAACCGCTCGAGAAGCGGGACGCTCGACGCCAATGCCTACATGCAGGTGGAACCGATAAAGAACCTGAAGTTCAAGACCGTATTCGCCGTAGGCTACTCCGCCTCCGACTACCGCTCGTACACACCGTCGTACAGTTTCTCGCCGCAGGGCGGAAACACCGAGGAGAGCGTGCGCCAGAGCAACGGCAACGGTCTGTCGATGGTGTGGACCAACACCCTGTCATACGACTTCACCGTCAGGGGCGGCCACGACATCACGGCACTCATAGGCTCGGAATGGTCGAGCTACGACGGCAGTCAGACCAACGGATACAACACCGGCATCGTTCCCGGTTTCAACGACTGGGACCACGCCTACCTCACCAACATCAACAACAAGACCAACCAGGAGGCCAAAGGCTCACCCTACGACCCCACACGCAGCATGTCATACTTCGCACGTCTGGGCTGGTCGTGGAAAGACCGCTACATGGTCAACGCCACCCTGCGTGCCGACGGCTCGTCAAAGTTCGCGCCGGGCAAGCGCTGGGGCTACTTCCCGTCGGTATCTGCCGGATGGACCGTCAGCGAAGAGAGTTTCATGAACAGCACCAAGTCGTGGATGGACTTCCTCAAGCTGCGCGCCAGTTGGGGACAGGTGGGTAACGCTAACATCAACTGCTGGCAGTATCTCGCTCCGGTGGTGACAACCAACGCCAACTACAACTTCGGAACCAACGGCGGACAGGAAGGATGGTCGACAGGTTCGTATCCGAGCCGTCTGGCCAACGAGGCCGTGAAATGGGAAACATCCGAACAGATAAACATCGGTATCGACGCGCGCTTCATAGGCAGCCGTCTCTCGCTGACAGCCGACTGGTACGTAAAGAGCACCAAGGACTGGCTCGTGCAGGCTCCCGTACTGGCCACCGCCGGAACGGCCGGCCCCGTCATCAACGGCGGTGACGTGAAGAACACCGGTGTGGAACTCGGGCTGACATGGAACGACAACATTGGCCGCGACTTCACGTACAGCGTGGGTGCCAACTTCGCCTACAACCACAACGAGGTGGGCAGCATACCGACAGAAGACGGCATCATTCACGGCAACACAAACCAGATATACCAGAACGCCGAGGAGTTTTACCGTGCCGAGAACGGCCATGCCATCGGCTATTTCTGGGGCTACCGCACAGCCGGCATTTTCCAGAACAAGCAGGACATCGACAACTGGATTGCCGCAGGCAACGGTGTGATGCAGGCCAATGTGCAGCCGGGCGACGTAAAGTATGTGGACATGGACCACAACGGAACGATAGACGACAAGGACAAGGTAGACCTGGGCAACGGTCTGCCAAAGTACACCTTCGGATTCAACATCATGCTGGGATGGAAGGGCTTCGACCTCGGCCTGAACGCCACCGGTGCCGCCGGCTTCAAGATAGCACAGTCGTATCGCGACCCCAATGTGGCACAGGGCAACTACAGCCGCCGCATCCTCGACCGGTGGACGGGTGAAGGCACGAGCAACTTCATGCCGCGCGTAACGTACAACGACGTGGGCAACTGGCTCTTCTCCGACCTCTACCTGCAGGACGGCGACTACATACGCCTGCAAAACCTCACGCTGGGCTACGACTTCAAACGCCTCATCTCGTGGAAGGGCATATCCAAGCTGCGCCTCTACGTGCAGGCACAGAATCTGTTCACGCTGACCAAATACGACGGCATGGACCCAGAGGTGGGCTCGTTCAACGGTACTGACGCCAACCACGTCAATGCCGACGGCTCCACAACGCAGACATGGGTGTCGGGAGTGGACATGGGCTACTATCCGCATCCGCGCACATTCATTGTTGGTGTGAACATCGCTTTTTAACCGATAACAAAGAAAACATAATATGAAGACAAGACATATATTCTTAACGGGCACAATGGCCCTTGCGGCTTTTGCCGTGACATCGTGCTCACTCGACACCGAGTCGATGACACAGCAGAACGACGAGACCGCCTACCGCAACCTCGAGGCGGTGGAACTGGCACTGGTGGGATGTTACGACGGTTGGCAGCGCACCATAAGCAGCGAGGATGTGGGCATTTACATGCTGGCCGAATTTGCGTCAGATCAGGCGCACGCCGGTCTGGGACTGTCGGATGCCAAGAACAACAACGCCATCGACCAGTTCGACCTGTCAGTGGCTCCGTCGTACAACAACCTGTTCAATAACGACTGGATAAACTATTATGCGGCCATTTTCCGCTGCAACAAGATAATTGTCAACGAGAACGTCACCGACTGGGGCACAGAAGCCGACAAGGGACGTGTGCTCGGTCAGGCACGCGCTCTGCGCGCCATCCTTTACTTCGACCTTGCGCGCATATTCGGCGACGTGCCCCTGCTCACCGGTCCGTCGAAAGAGAACATAGCCCGCACTCCGGCTGCCGAGGTGTACAGGCTGATTTTTGAAGACCTGAAATACGCCGCAGCCAACATACCGGCCAATGCCTTCCCGCTTTCCGCCCGCGAAAGCAACGATGGGCACATCACCAAGTATGCCGCCGAGGCCCTTCTTGCCCGGGCATACCTGTACTACACCGGCTACTACGGTACCGAGAACGACGCCTGCACCAGGCAGGAGGCCATCGACGCACTCAACGACGTGATACAGAACGGCGGCTACGAACTCGAACCGAGTTATGCCGACCTTTTCATGCCGGCATGCACGAAAGATGCCTCAAGCGGTGAAGACTACGGATGGGAGACAACCTACAAGGGAAAATACTACAACGGCGGATGGAAGAGCGACATATCGAAGGAAGTTATTCTGAACCTCAAGTTCGGCTCCACATCCGACTACAACGGCAATGCCGACGGCAACGTGTTCCAGGTTTATCTCGGTCCGCGCAACGTCTGCGCTGCAAGTATATGCATCGCGAGCGGATGGGGCGCATGCTCTGTGACAAAGGCTTTTGTCGACAAGTATAAGAACGACCCGCGTTTCAGCACCTGTGCATGGAGCTGTGATGAGGCCGGATTCAAGGCCGATGTCAACGACACCTACGAGTACACGGGCTACTACACCCGCAAGTATGCTCCCATGTGCTTCGCCGACGGCACACGTCAGGAGGTGGGCTTCAAGCTCGGCGTCGCCCACATGAACCTCACCTACTATCAGGACTGGACCGTGATGCGCTATGCCGACGTTCTGCTGATGCACTCCGAACTGACAGGAACAGCCGACGGGCTCAACCGCGTTCACCAGCGTTCCTGCCCCGGCGAGACACTTTCATACAGCATTGAGAACATACGCAACGAGCGTGCCATCGAATTTGCCTTCGAGGGTGTGCACTTCTGGGACCTGATGCGCTACGAGAAAGACGGTGCATACGCCGGACGTGCCATCGAAGAGGCGCAGAACGGTGCCGTTGTGATGAACGGCGGACTGGAAGCCACGGTCAAGTTTGACGTCAGCAATTTCACGGCCAAAAAGGGTCTTATGCAGATTCCCAACACTCAGATCACTCTCTCTGGTGGTGTGCTGAAACAGAACGCCGGATGGTGACGTGGGGGAGAATAACGTTGGTATTAACAATAAATAAAAAACAAGAACAACATGAAACTCAATCATATTTATTCATTGGTGGCGGGTGCAGTGCTGATGCTCGGTTCCTGTACACCGGATGACTACGATTTCGGCGGTGCGCAGTATTCGGGCAGCGACCTTGTCGCCCCGAAAGCCTACACTGTGGATATCAAGGGTAACAAGGTGCACCTTGCATCGAAGATAAGCGGATGCACGCCGCTGTGGATTACTCCCACCGGACGCTCGCAGAGCAGTGAGCTGACCGTTGAGCTGCCCTTTGCCGGCGACTATGAGGTTACGTTCGGGGTCGACACCCGTTCGGGAGCCGTCTACGGAGAACCCTACAAGTTCACTCTCGAACAGAATGACTTCGGACTGCTCAGCGACGATAAGTGGTTCTATCTGGCCGACAAGGATTTCTATAAGGGCAGTGCCCTGCCCGATGCCGCGACACTGGCAACGGGCGTAAGCAAGAAGTGGTATCCCTGCGACGCCGACTACGGTTTGGGCTGCACGGGTCCGGTGATGTACATGTCGCCCTACGACCCCGACAACGACGGAGCGGGCTTCACTGCCGATGACGAGGCCAACCTCGTATATAAGGACATCACCTTCGGACGCGACAACTGGGCACCCAACTGGGATCCCGGCTTCCAGTCGTGGCTCATACCCGAGACCGACCCGTACATGGACTCTTACATGGAGTTCAGCATGGACGCCAAGAACGGTTGTGTGGTCAAGGTATATCGCGGTGAGAGCGGTACGAAGGGAGCGAGCACGGGAACGAACATGACCGGCAAGTTCAATCTCGCACTGGCCGACAAGGCCAAGCCCGCCATAACGTTCAGCGACAGCTATGCCCTGCACAACGTGGGCTTCGACGCCGTATGCGCCAACTACACTCAAGACATACAGATAATAGAGCTTACACCGTATTATCTCAGTCTCGTGACACGCCGCACCAACTCCGAGGGCAACTGGTATATCGTATGGAACTTCGTGTCGGAAGAGGTTATCCGCACCGCAGGAGCCTGCATACCCAAGGAAGACGCCGGACTTATAGACAAGGCCGAACCCAAACTGCCTGAGTTTGCCAACCTCACGACCGACCTGTTCACGATAGAGGCCGACGGCGTGACGTATGTGGGCAACCAGATGACATTCACCATCGACGAGGAGACACCCTACGACTGGATGTGGTGGAACGGCGCTCCCGGCGTGGCTGCATGGCAGAGCGTGACGGGCGGTGCATATACCGCCAACTGGGCGCCGAAGGCCGGTGACGAAATAGCCGACTTCGAACTTGTCATAGCCAAGGCTTCCGACGGCACCTACGACTATACTGCCGGTACCGTTGAGGGCAAGGTGACCATCGCCGACAGCAAGCTCACCTTCGACCAGGAAGTTACCATACTCACCGCCGCCAACGATTTCCGCACCGTCAGCGTTACGGGCCGTGAATTTACGGTGCTGGGCTGTGAGCCGGGCGAGAGCCTGACCATCGGCGTTCCGTCGTCGGCAGATGACAAGGGCAACACCGATTCGTATCTCGTGGCCAAGCTCAAGTACAAGCAGATAAGCGGCGGGCAGACCGGACCGACCGTCGTACCCCTTAACAGCAACTACGGCGACGAGGGCATCACGTGGATAGAGAACGGTTGCGTGCGTCTGGCCTTCCACCACTACGGTGAGGGCGGTAACGGAATATTCAAGGATGCCGCAGGCGTGAAGCTGAAGAAAGACCAGACCATAAAGGTGACGTTCAAGCTGAAGGACGGTGTGATAACATGGAGCCAGACCCCGAAGTGCGCCCTTATCGACAACAACATCAAGAGCACATGGGAACCGGGTTGCTTCGATCTTGACGACGCCGTAACCGTGAACACCGGCGGCGAAACCACCGTAACGCTCAAGAACACCACCGGTGCCACACAGAAGTTCACGAACACATGTCTCGACCTCTCCATACAGTTCGACGGCTATGGCGAGGGCGACTATACCGACATGTTCGAGAGTGTATCCTGCGTAATTGAATAACCACCAAAGAGAACAAAACAATGAAAAATAAGATATTATTCGGAATGATGGCCCTTTTCATGGGCATCTTGTTCGCGGCGTGCAGCGACGATGACTTCAGCGTGAGCACAACACCGCTGCTCAAAGACGGATCGGTAGTGACCGGTTCTGCCGACGTTACGGCCACATCGGCCCTGATGCACGGAACGGTAAGCGGACTCGACGGCCAGTCGGCCGCTGCCTACACCACGGGCTTCTATTACGGCATGTCTGCCGATGCCCTTACCGAGCGCGCGGTGGCCAACAGCGCCGCCGACTTCAACGCCGCCATCAGCGGACAGCCGGGCGAGGTGTACTACTATCAGGCTTTTGTAACCCTGCAAGGCCGGCTGACGTATACGGGTGAGGTTAAGAGCCTTATCCTTACCGACGCCAAGGCCATAACCGCCGGAGCTACAGACATCACGGCCAACACGGCGTGTCTTGCAGCCACTCTCGACAAGTTTCCTGCCGGGGCAGAGGCCGGTATTGTGGTATCGGGTGTGGCCGGCGACGAGAACGTGCGTGCCGGAGTGAGAATAGCGGGCACCACCGCTGCCGACTACAAAGTTACGGTCACCGGCATGCTGCCCTCCACCACGTACTACTATGCCGCATACCTCGACCTCGGCGCAGGTGTGGTATACGGCGAGACACGCTCGTTCACCACAGCGGGGCAAACCTTCGATGTGGACAACGACCTTGTAGACCTCGGCCTCTCCACCAAGTGGGCACGCTACAATCTCGGCGCGTCAAAGGAGACCGAACTCGGGGGACTCTTCGGCTTCGGCGACATGACAGGTTACAACACATCCATCAACACCGGCAATTACGCCTCGGCAGACATCTACCGCACCGTGTCCGATGTGGCCAACCGTGTGTACGACAGCAAGGTGACCATACCTACCATCAGCGAGTTTGAAGAACTCTTCCGCTGCTGCCGCGTGGAGTGGACGGAGACTGATGGCGTGGCCGGCTACCGCTTCACCGGTCCCAACGGCAACTCGATATTCATGCCGGCAGCCGGTTCACGCACGCAGGGCTCCACAACCGGTGCAGGTGTCGAAGGCCGCTATATGTCTGGCTCCATCAACGGTTCCGACCCTCGGTTTGCCATGAGCTACCTGTTCAGCCAATCGGGCAACGCCCGCTCTACCACACCCGTATACCAAGCCCTGTCGGTACGTCCCGTATCTGTGGCCAAGAACGTGGTGTTCGACAAGTCGCTGCTCTTCAAGACATGGGAGATAGACCTCACTGACAACGGCGAACATAAGGTATTCCCCGGCCCGACATACTTCTACGGCACTGATGACTCATGGGCAACCGTGACCAACAACGAGCCCATTGTGGGCAACTCTTGGTCGTGGGAGGCCGACTTTGCAGGCAACTCATGGGCCGTGGGCGGTGACGCGAAGAACTGCCGCGGTTCAATAACGTTCAACGAAGACGGTACGGTGAATGTGAAACACATCACTGCCGACGGAGTCGAGACCGAGGAGAACGGAACATACACCATCGACGAAACCCGGAAGACCATTACGCTGAACGGTGCCAGGGTACTTGCTCCGGCCAACTTTACCGCCGATTATGTGAACAGCCTTACTGCCGATATCCGCATACTCTCGCTTACCGAGGGCGCACTGCAGCTCGGCGTGATACGCACCAACGACACGGCTCTGCTCAGTATCAACATGATTCCGCAGCAGGAGAAATACGGATATAACGCCAAACTCACCTGCTACGGCAAAAAGGCCAACGGCGAAGACCCGGGCGACGCATGGGCTTCGGCCACCACTACGGTTGCGGGCGGCAAGACCGGAACATACACCGTGACGTTCACCACCGCCGAGCCGCGTGCCTACGGACAGGTGTATGTGCTCGACATAGAGAACTTCGCTGCGGCCTATCCCAATGCCTTCGTAAAAGTTGAGTCTATAAAGGCCGACGGACGCGACGTACAGTTTGACGCCAACAAGTTCTACTACGGCAACATCGAAGGCGGAGGAAACTTCCGTGTGGAGATGGCAAACATCTGGGGTTGCGGTCACAACGGCAACTGGAACGGTCTGGGCGACACCCCGTTCCATCCCGGTGGCGGCGAGACAACGGCCGAGACGGCACTCGCCTTCAATTCTACGTTTGAAGTTGTGTTCACCGTCGTTTCGCTCGACGCCGACCTCTCGTTCAATGTCAAGCAGACGGCAGTGGGTTGCAGCGCAGACGGCATGCCCGGCAACTGGGGCAAGGAATATCCCGGTGCATTGAAGATTGTTCAGGACGGCTTCCGCTACAAGGTGGCCAACACCGAAAACCTCGCCATGACGCTTGATGCCTCCGAGTGTGGCGGCACACCAGACAACGGCGCTGTCAATCTGGTTGACGTAGTGGGCATACGCTCGTTCTTCCCGGCTTTTGCCGCCGAACTCGTTTCTGTCAGCAGCGACGGCAACGACGTGCCCTTCAACGCCTCCAAGCTCATCACGGGCGACATCGAGGGCAATGGCAACTTCCGCATCGAACTTCACAACATTTGGGGAGCGGGCACAGCCTCCGACCCGGCGTTCGGCGGTGCGACAGTTGTGGGAGGCAACAACTGTGTGACCTCACTCGGATTCAAGAACAGTCTGACATATACCATCGGACGGTTCTCCGAAAAGCTCTTCGCCACTCCGTGGTGACGTATACTTGGTGTTACGAGGCTTGTGTAACAGTGTTACACGGGCCTTGTAACAGTGTTACGCGAGCCTTGTAACAGTGTTACGCGAGCCTTGTAACACTGTTACGTGAGCCATGTAACAACGTTACACGGCCCATGTAACACCAAGGATAAAGAAATGACATCCATAAAAAGCATCTATTCAAACAGAAAAAACAAGAAGAAATGAAAAGACTATATATTTTTCTCACGGCGGCACTGGCCGTGCTTACGTTCGCCTTCTCGTCGTGCAGCGATGACGACGACCCCAACCCGCTGGCCGGCAGCAATGGCAAGCTGGACGTTTCAACCACGGAACTGACGTTCGCCGTCGATGGCGGCACGGCACCGTTCACCGTCAGCGGCGGAACGGCTTTTGTGCGCAGCGAAGCCGACTGGCTCACCGTAGAACGCACATCCGGCAACAACAAGCTGTCTGAATTTCTCGTGACGTGCGAAAAGAACGACGGCGAAGAACGTACGGGAACCATACTGGCCAATCTCAGCGGAGCCTTCACGCGCATCACCGTCACACAGGCGGGCAAAATCGTGAAGCCCGACACGGAGTACACTTTCCGCAAGGCCAAGGAACTGGCCCGCGACATGTATCCCGGATGGAACCTCGGCAACACGCTCGAGGCAAGTGGCAACGGACTCGGTGCCGAGACGGCATGGCAGGGCACCAAGACCACCAAAGAAGTGATAGATTTCGTAAAGGCGCAGGGCTTCAAGGCCGTACGCATACCCTGCTCATGGGACATACATGCCACAAACGGCCGCATAGATGCCGAGTGGACGGCACGTGTGAAGGAAGTGGTGGATTACTGCATCGACGCCGGTCTTTATGTCGTGCTCAACGACCACTGGGACGGCGGCTGGCTTGAAGTGGAGGGTTTCAGCAAGAGCAGCGACAGATATGTGGCTGTCGACGAGGAGACCATCACGGCCAAAGCCGCACAGTTGAAGAACTACTGGACGCAGATAGCCGCGGCGTTCAAGAACTACGACGAGCACCTGCTCTTCGCCGGACTGAACGAGCCGTTCCAGAACTACAGTCTGTTCAACAGCCGTCACAAGGAGCTGACACCGATACTCAACCGCTACAATCAGGCTTTCGTTGACGCCGTGCGCGCCACCGGTGGCAAACACGCCCGCCGTACGCTCATCGTACAGGGTCCCGCCACAAACACATCGTCGGCAGTCGACCCTGAGATGGGATTCGTGATGCCCGAGGATAAGGAAGAGGGCTACATGATGGCCGAGGTCCACTATTACGAGCCGTGGGACTTCTGCGGACAGGAGGACGGCAGCGCCACATGGTTCTGGGGCAGCGGCAACCATGTCGGCGGCAGCAGCCACAACGCCACTTGGGGCGAGGAACAGCATCTGCAGAACCAGATGCAGAGTTTGAAAAAGACGTTCGTCGACCGTGGCTATCCCGTCATCATAGGCGAGTACGGGGCACAGTGGCGTTCGCTCACGGCCAACCAAAGCGAGCACGACGCCTCGGTGAAAGCTTTCTTCCGCGAAGTGAACCGTCTGGCTGTCAACAACGGGATAGTTCCCTTTGCATGGGATATCAACTCGCCCAACCAGAATGGTGAGACCGGCGTGATGACCATTCTCAACCGTTCGTCGCTCAGTGTGTTCTGCGCTCCGGCGATGGAAGGCATCACCGAGGGTGTAAAAGCAGGCTCATGGCCACAATAATCATGATGTTTCCACGATTATATAGTATATATGAAATATAGGTATCTGTTACTTTCAGCCGGCCTGTGCCTCTGCACCCATACCGACATCAGTGCTGCCGGCTACGTGAAGAAAGGCAATGCCGTGACCATCAGCGTCAGCTCTCCCGGTGAGGGGGGCGCGCGGATGGTGCGGCTGCAAGTGATGGGCGACAGGATAATACGCGTTGAGGCCACGCCCGAGGAGACCTTTGCCGAGAAGCAGAGTCTCATCATTGTGCCTCAGAAGGCGAAAGCCCGGTTTACCGTAAGCGAGAATGGCGGTTTCGTCACCGTGAGCACGGCCGGCGTGAGCGCCAAGGTGAGCACCGTGACGGGACGCATAGAGTTCCGCGACGCTGACGGACGGCTGTTGCTCGGCGAGACGGAGAAAGGCGGAAAGACATTCCGCCCGTTCACCGTTCCGGAGCGCGAGATTGGTCCCGGCACACTTACGGATGCCGCCCGCCACGGCTGGACATGGCACACGCAGTTTGATTCGCCCGATGACGAGGCCTTCTACGGACTCGGACAGCATCAGGCCGAAGAGCTGAACATGAAAGGCAAGAACGAAGAACTGTTTCAGTACAACACGAAGGTGAGCGTGCCGATGGTGCTCAGCAACCGCGGCTACGGCCTGCTGTGGGACTCTTACAGTTATTGCCGCTTCGGCAATCCCGACGAGTACCGCCAGTTGCAGCGCATATTCCGGCTCTACGATCGCGACGGGCGTCCCGGCTCGCTCACCGGAACCTACACCGACAAGAACGGACGGGTGATAGTGCGCAGCGAGGACTCCATCTACTTCGAGCACGCCGTGCCCGAGGTCAACCCGCTTCACCGGCAGGACCTCGGCATCTACGCCCTGCCCAAGGAATTCAATCTCGACGGTGCACACGTGACATACGAGGGCTATATCGAGGCACCCGAAGATTGCGACTATCACTTCCTGCTCTACTATGCCGGCTACATGACCGTCTATGTGGACAACCATGAGGCGGTGGCCGAGCGCTGGCGCACGGCGTGGAACCCCAATGCGTGGAAGTTCACGTGCCGGTTGAAGGCCGGACGCCGCGTGCCCATCCGCATAGAGTGGCGCCCGGACGGCGGTGTGAGTTACTGTGGACTGCGCGTGGCCACGCCCCGCACGGCTGAGGAACAGGGCCGCTTGAGCATCTGGAGCGAGATGAGCCGCTACATGGACTACTATTTCATTGCCGGAGAGCGCATGGACGACATCATAGCGGGTTACCGCACGCTGACTGGCAAGGCTCCCGTATATCCCAAGTGGACGCTGGGCTACTGGCAGAGCCGCGAGCGCTACAAGTCGTCGGCCGACATCGAAGAGACGATGGAGGAGTTCCGCCGCCGCCACATTCCCGTGGACAACATCGTTCAGGACTGGAACTACTGGAAGCTCGACTCATGGGGAGACCACACGTTTGAGGCCGCGCGCTATCCCAATCCGCAGGCCATGCTCGACAGCGTACATGCCATGAACGGACGGTTCATGATAAGCGTGTGGCCGAAGTTCTACGACACCGTCGACAACTACAAGGAGATTGACGCAAAGGGCTGGATGTACCATCAGGCCGTCAAGGACGACATTCACGACTGGCTCGGCTTCCGCGGCTCGTTCTACGATGCCTACGATGCCGGTGCGCGCAGGATGTTCTGGCGTCAGATGGACGATAACCTGTATTCAAAGTATAAGTACGGCATTGACGCCTGGTGGATGGACGCGTCAGAACCCAACGTGCGCGACTGCACGCCGATGTGGTACCGTAAGGCTCTCTGCGGCCCGACGGCCCTCGGCTCGTCCACGGAGTATTTCAACGCCTACAGCATTGTCAACGCCGACGCCATCTACAACGGACAGCGTTCTGTCCAGCCCAATCGCCGCGTCTTCCTGCTCACCCGAAGCGGATTTGCCGGCGAGCAGCGTTACAGCACGGCAACGTGGAGCGGCGACATAGGTACGCGGTGGGAGGACATGCGCTCGCAGATGACTGCCGGACTCAACTACTCCATCTCCGGACTGCCCTTCTGGGGCATGGATCAGGGTGGTTTCTCGGTTGAAAACCGCTATGTGGCCGCACAGAAGATATTCGACAAGAGCGGACAGGAGAGCGAGGACCTCAAGGAGTGGCGCGAGCTGCAGACGCGGTGGAACCAGTTCGGATGCTTCATCCCGCTCTACCGCGCCCATGGCCAGTGGCCTCTGCGCGAGCCGTGGAATATAGCTCCCGACAACCATCCGGCCTACAAGACTATCGTATGGTACGACCGTCTGCGCTACCGCATGATGCCTTACCTGTATTCGATGGCCGGCTGGGTTCACCTCAGCGACTATACGATGATGCGTCCGCTCGTGATGGACTTCAACGGCGACAGCCGCGTGCTCGACATAAAGGACCAGTGGATGTTCGGTCCGTCGCTCATGGCCTGTCCGGTGAGCCGCTACAAGATGCGTTCGCGTGAGGTCTATCTGCCGCAGCAGTGCGGATGGTATGACCTTTATACGGGCGAGCGTCACGACGGCGGCCGCACGATAACGGCTCCGGCACCCTACGAGCGTATTCCCGTCTTTGTGCCCGAGGGTGCCATTCTGCCTTTCGGTCCGGCCATGGAGTGGTGTGACGAGAAGCCGGCCGAGCTTATCAACCTTTATGTATACGCCGGACGCGACGGCAGTTTCCGGCTCTATGAGGATGAGGGAACAAACTATAACTATGAGAAAGGCAAGTTCGCAACCATCGACATAACATACAACGACGCTTCGCGCACCGTTACCATCGGCCGCCGCAACGGCTCGTTCGACGGCATGCTGAAGACGCGCCGCTTCAATGTGGTGCTCGTGTCGGGCGACGCTCCGCGGAAACTCGACCTCGACAGTCCGCAGGGCAGGATGGTTGAATACGACGGCCGTGCCATTACAGTGAGCTTATGAGATTGATAATGATTATATTGTGCATCGTGTGTGGGGGACTTGTTTCCTCCGCGCACGATTGTGCCTTGTCGACAACTTCTTTCGACAGTGACTGGCGCTTCTTTCTCGGCGATTCGGCGGGAATGGCTTCACCGGACTATGATGACAGCCGCTGGAGGCGTATTGACGTTCCACACGACTGGGCCATCGAGGGTGACTTTTATGCCGGTAACCCGTCGGGGGCGGGAGGGGGAGCGTTGCCGGGAGGCATCGGATGGTATCGGAAGCATTTCCGTTCCGATGCGTCAGGCCGTACATTCATCGCTTTCGACGGTGTGTACATGAACTCCACGGTCTACGTAAACGGCCGTGAGGTGGGCTTCCGGCCGTATGGCTACAGCTCGTTTGAATATGACATAACGCCATACGTCAAGGCGGGTGACAATGTCGTTGCCGTACGTGTGGACAACAGCGATCAGCCCAACAGCCGCTGGTATAGCGGATGCGGCATCTACCGTCATGTGTGGCTCACCGTTACGGGGAGCCTGCGCATAGCCCACTGGGGTGTTCACGTGATGACGGAGGCCGACGGACGTATTACGGTCAACACCGAACTGGACGGTGGGGATGCCGTCGGGGCTACGGTGCGCCATACCGTGACGGACGCTCAGGGCCGCAGCCTGGCATCATCGTCGGCGCGGGTCAGGGCCTCCGACGGCGCGAAGTGCTCGCAACGTCTGCGTGTCCGCCGTCCGCAGTTGTGGTCTCCTGATGCTCCCAATATATACAAAGTGAAGACAGAAGTCATTGTCGGCGGGCAAACGGTAGACGAGGTGGTCACCGTGACGGGCTTCCGCTCGTTCCGTTTCGATGCGGCGACGGGCTTCTGGCTCAACGGCCGCAACGTGAAGATAAACGGAGTGTGCGAGCATCACGACCTCGGATGCCTCGGAGCGGCGTTCAACGAAGACGCCATGCACCGCAAGCTCGTACGGCTGAAGGCGATGGGATGTAACGCCATACGCTGCTCGCACAATCCTCCGGCACCTGAACTGCTCACGATGTGCGACACGATGGGATTTATCGTCATGGACGAGAGCTTCGACATGTGGCGCCGCCGCAAGACGAAGAACGACTACGCCCGTTTCTTCGACGAGTGGCACGAGCGCGACCTCAGCGACCTCGTGCGGCGTGACCGCAACCATCCTTCCGTACTGATGTGGTCCATAGGCAACGAGGTGCTTGAGCAGTGGTCGTCGGCCGAGGCCGACACGCTGTCGCTTGAACAGGCCAATCTCATTCTCAATGCCGGTCATGACGCTTCGGCGCTTGCCCGCGAGGGGGATATGAGCGTCAATTCGCTGCTCACGCGCCATCTTGCCGACATCGTGCGCCGTCTTGACCCCACGCGCCCTATAACGGCGGGCTGCAACGAGCCGTCACCGGACAATCATCTTTTCCGGAGCAATGCGCTCGATATTGTCGGTTTCAACTATCATCATCAGTGGATAGAGGGTGTGCCGGAGAAATTTCCCGGACAGCCGTTCCTCCTGACCGAGAGTGTGTCGGCACTGCAGACGCGCGGCTTCTATATGATGCCGAGCGATTCGGTATATGTTGCGCCGACAGAATGGTGGAAGCCGTACACCGACCCGACGTTCATGTGCTCGGCCTACGACAACATGCACGCGGCGTGGAGTTCCACACACGAGGAGACATGGGACGTGGTGAAGCACCGGCCATACGTCAGCGGTCAGTTCATCTGGACGGGTTTCGACTATATAGGCGAACCTACGCCTTACGGTTTCCCCGCACGTTCGAGTTATTTCGGAATAATAGACCTTGCCGGTTTCCCGAAGGATGTGTATTATATGTATCAGAGCGAGTGGACTAACCGTCCAGTGCTGCATCTCTTTCCGCATTGGAACTGGCTGGAGGGACAGACCGTCGACCTGTGGTGCTACTACAGTCAGGCCGATGAGGTGGAACTGTTCATCAACGGCCGCAGCCAAGGTGTGCGCCGCAAGGCCGACAGCCACCAGTATCACGTGACGTGGCGGGTGGAGTTTGAGCCGGGTGAGGTGAAGGTGGTGGCACGTCGCAATGGTAAGGTGGTGGCTGAACAGGTGAACCGCACCGCCGGTGCTCCGGCGGCGTTGCGCCTGTCTGTCGACTATCGCGGCCGTGACCTCACGTTCATCAACGCCGAGGTGGTTGACGAACACGGCACGCTGTGTCCGTGGGCCGAAAACATGATAGAGTTCAGTGCCGGCGACGGTGCGGAAATAGTGGCCACGGACAACGGATGCCAGACTTCGATGGAGCGTTTCACCGCTCCACGCCGCAAAGCCTTCTTCGGCCGCTGCATGGTGGTGGTGAAGGGAAAGGGCAACGTCCGCGCCAGAAGCATCGGGCTGAAGCCCGCGGAAGCCATATCGCTGTCCGAAGGCTCGTCCGCCGGAACGGTCTCGTCCCTCCCATCATCCCCATCTCTCCCATAAATCCCATC
>ENA-OYXX01000316-OYXX01000316.1-human-gut-metagenome-genome-assembly--contig:-NODE-316-length-23379-cov-8.523924_pt1 | contig 23379 bp, 23 predicted proteins | sample MGYA00243976_ERZ653434 | MGnify/ENA primary metagenome ERZ653434 (study PRJEB26926, sample SAMN06165112) | human gut metagenome | biome: ENVO:00009003; feature: ENVO:2100002; material: ENVO:00002003...
TCTACACGTAAGGAGTCGTCGGCAGCGTCAGATGTGTATAAGAGACAGCTACATGACCTAATACCTTAGAGATAGTTCCTGATAAATTTATCATGGTTAAAATATATATGGAAATTAGTTGTAGTAGCTTCTATGTTCAGTATCAGGATATTGAGTCCAATAATGCTGCCACTGAAAGGCTATATTGAGATTCTTAGATTGAACTGCATATTATTGGGCGTTTTATTGTTTGTTATCAATAAATTCCTCAAAATATAAAAGGATGTCCAAAGCAGGGTGTATTAAAATTAGGAAGCTCCCTCGTTACATAATACACTAAAAATAGTAGGAGGTGGACACCTCTGTAGTGGTATCCACCTCCTACTATTTTTGGATTCTTTCATTGCTCAAAATCGCGTTTTGGGGTATTACACAGTTTAATATCTTGGAAATTCCAAAGATGAACTACCGTCCTCGCCGGAACGGTACATATTCATCTGTCGGAACCTCGAATGGCTCTCGTTCCACATGGGCTACCTCAAGCGTGTTTCCGTCATTATCTGCATCCATCAGGTCCACCTGTTCGTTCAGTCGTTCCTGAACCCCGTCGATACTTTGCGTTATCATAGAGGATGCCCTTTTGACATCGAACAGGGTGGTTTTGATGAAATCAGGAGACTCTTTAAGTTCTTTAAGCCAGGATTGCAGATAGGCCGCCGACTCATCCTTAATCTGCTTGGTGATTCCGTATCGTGACGAGATGAGTGCGCTGCCAAGCTCCGCCACAAGCTCTTCACGGGCATAATCGGCATCACCGAAAGACAATGCCTTAAAACGGTCAAAACGTTCCTTGGCTCCGGTCGAATGTGTCATCTCATGAAGCAGGGTACCGTAAAAACTTTCCCCGCTGATGAACTGGCCTTTCTCCGGTACCACAATCTCATCCTTTGTGATGCTGTAATAGGCTTTGTCCTGATGTCTTGGGAAAATGGGACATACCCACAAGCCATGTTCTATCATGGCATCCAGCGCCGGAAACGACATTTTGGCATCATCAATGGACGCCGGCCGTTTAAGCTCATTGTCCGCCACAATCCGTGCATATAGTTCCGGTCGGGCTTCTTTCATGTTGGTCTGGTCCACGTTGAACACGTTGAATACATTGAGCTTCGGATAGACGGAATATCTTTTCTGCTCCTCTTCAGACAGCTTGCGGAAATCATCATACTTGATTTTTTCCTTAGTCTCCTTATCAACGACCGTGAAAGTGGTGAGAAACACAGGAAAGGATTTTTCCCCTTTCTTAACAGACACTTGAGGAAGTTTCTCTCCGTTTTCATCAACCAACGGCACCTGTTTTCCGCTCTTGTCTTTGCTGTAATTCAATCCGGCAATACGGTTGAACGTGCAAAATACAGGCAATTTGTATCCGTTATCCTCACAATGAAGCATGAGCATGAACGCGTTTAGTCCGTTGTATTCACGACCGGACAGGTTTTTGGGCCATTTCATCATACCCTCAGTAAACCAGGGCTTTTCCCAGTCATTGCTGATGGATGAGATTTTCTGGATCATCAGCTCCGCAAACCGGTCAAGCGCACGGTCTTCAGCCGAACTGCCGTCCGAATTGTAGTCTTTCTTATAGGCCATGACTCTTAACTCTGATTAGTATCGGAACCATTCTGTCCGGAACCGTCAGCATTTGTTCCGTGATATTCACATAGTTCGTCAATGCGGCAACTGATACCGATGTTGTCATTATACGCTGAAAGCTCCAACCGGCCTTTCGCCTGGATTTTCGATTTGGGAGTGAGGAAGCTCTCTTTCTGCGATGAGAAACGGATGAAACGCACCCATGTATAGGCGAAATCCTCACCGGTTTTCTCAGCACTGAATGCCGAGAAGGTAATGTAGGTGTTTCCCTTGCGGTCGGTTTTCTCTTCCACCTGCTTGCCGATGGTTCCTTTGAACTCCAAGGTTCCTTCTATCCCGGATTTGCCATCCTGCGGAGTCAGATTCACACTCTCACTGCGGAGATTAAGATACAGCTTATCCTCGCGTTTTCTGAACGACAGTATTCCTGATACCTCGATACGTTTTCCGATGACATACATCGGGATTTCGGACTCTGTGCCATCTTTGCTGACAGAGATCTCCACCTTCTTGTTTCCGGGTTTGCCGGGGATTAAGACCTTTACCGAGAAACTGATGAACTGGTTGCCTTCGCTACCGGAACGCATGGTGGCAGCACGTGAAATCACCCCGTTTACTGTGACATTACATTTAATCATGATGGTTGTATTTTTATTGTTTGAGTTATCGTATCTGCATATTCTCTTGTTTTCCCTGACTTTCATCCAGCCTCTGCTCATAATTCCGGGACAACCGTTCCGTCATGGCAATCTGCCCGATGACGGATGAAACCCGTTGCCGTTTATCTTCCGGTGACAGGTCTTCACTGTGCAACACGGATGACAGACGGATCATCTCATTCGAGCTGAGCGTATGGTCATATCGTCCATTACCGTCATCAACGGACAGTATCATCACACCATTTTCTTTGACAGTAAGAGAACAATACTTCAGGGAGTTGGTCAACGAGGACAGGTCTATTGTCTTATCGATGGCGGCATCGGTAGCCTGAGACATACGCTCTTCCTCGCTTTTATTGTCTATCTGCATAGCCAGTCCCATTAGCGCGGTAAACATGGAGACTATCATGTCCATCAGCTGGTCGCCGGTTCCCATACCCACACCGCTGTCCTCTGAAGACAGCAGTTTCTTCATCCAGTTCTCCGGAGTCAGGGAGGTGTCAATGTCGTTACTTGTCCCTTTATCAGCAGATTTATACTTGGTCATCAGATCCTGACCGTTATGGAGAAGCTGCAAGTTGATGTTGCCTTTTTCAGCTATGTCTGCAAGATAAGCAGCCGGGTCGATGTATCTTTTGTTCCCGTCCGGACTTGTCTGCTTCACACCAAAGTGAAGATGCGGCCCGGTGGTACGTGTGCCGGTATTCCCGGAGATGCCAATCTGCTGACCCGCATTGACTGTATCTCCGACTGATACGCCGGTGGAGTTGAGATGACAGTAGGATATCTGTATCTTATCGCCGTTCTCGCGGTTATATTCCACCGTCACGGACTTACCGCCCGGAGTGGCTGCATTGTTGTTGACAGCCACCACCTTACCATTGTTCTCGGTCGCAAGCACAGGGTCATTGTCCGCCCGTATGTCAATGCCCTTGTGGATCTGGGTCTTCGAAGGGTCCATAGGATCTGTGCGGTTTCCGAAAGGAGACGTGACAAACAGGAACTCATCGCGTCTGACCGGGAATGAATAGCTGTCAGCCACAGGTCCTCTGCCGGTGCCATTCTCAACTCCGGGCATTTGCTGCCCGTTTGTCCGCATCTCTTCCATGACCATGCGGTCATACCGGTCAAGACCGTTACGCTCGATGATGGCAATCAGTGACGGGGCATACTTTCCGGAAGTGGCATACCCGGCTTTGTCAAGACCTTCCGCCCATCCACGGTAATCATCTGGCGACAGGGTGAAACATTGTGCATACCGGCTGTTCTGCTTCAGAAATTTCGAGTGGTGCTCGTATGAATCCCCAACGGAATCATAACTGCAGAATTTCTCATTCGGCTTGTCATCCGTATAAAGACCGTATTTCTTCCCTGCATTGACCCATGCGGAGGTGGCCTTGATGCCGAAATGGTTGTTCTCGTTTTGTGCGAGCTGACTCTGCCCGTTCGCACTTTCCAATATGCCCTGTGCCAGCGTCACCGATGCTGGAATGCCATAGCGACGCATCTGTGCCATCGCAAATTCTGCATACCGTTCTGCATATTCTTGGTTTTTATTAGCCATTGTTGTATAATTTTGGGTTACATTCTTCGCCCTTGACGGACTGCGTTTTCATGTGTCTCGGATTCCGTTTCCCTACCTGATGAGACCGATTCCGCCTGTTTTTCCGCTTTGCCCAGTACATCGGCAAAAATATTGGCAGCCAGGCTGGTCTTATATGCGCCCACATCTTCCGCAATCCACATCCGTTGCCATTGCAGTCGGGAGATTTCCCTCGGTTGCAGTTTTTCAACACCGTCGATGACCGCCATGCACATCATCCGGTCATCTTTTGTGCGGAACACATTGACTCGCTGGATCTTTGAGGTATCCACATTCTCCGGCTTCTGATTGAATAAGTCCAATTTCAGATCCGGACGGTTTTGTGTCAGGGCATAATACTTTTGCGCCAGTTCATTCCTTACCTGATTGGCCGCTTCATGCTGTTGTTGTTTTACGGTGGAGAAGAACCGGTTGACATCCTCCTTTTCCGGATAGACACAAAAAGCCTTCTCTCCACATGGCTTGAGGAATAACGCCCATCGGTTGTTGTCGTCTCTGAGCATCTGAATACGGTCAAACTGTACCTGTGTGGCCTGACGCACGGCATCGCTGACATCCAGCTCACGGACTGTCCGCAGATTTCTTCCGTCAAGAGTGGCCACTGATACCGACTTGTCATTGAAGTAGCTGTCGTCCGGACGATAACCCATGCGACCGTCATTATTGAAGAAGCGCACATAGGCTACACCGGCATTGACAAGGGCGTTCTCGATACGTTCCTTGGAGAACCCGGGGATATTTGTGCTGACCACCTTTGCCTGTTGTTCCTTGCGTTCCTCTGCCGACATCACCTCGTCCGGTGTCATGAGGAACATTCGCTTGTCACCGTTAGGCATGACCACATGGCCGCCTGACATAGCACCGGCGGGGATGATTACATCGGCAATGTTTCGCTCATTATCCATGACGATGACCATCTCCTTGCTTTTGCGGTTCGGTATCTCTTTCAGACTGTCGCTGATAGCGAAGCTCCCTTTGGCTTCCCACTCGTTAGGCATGAACTCTTCGCAGAGCCGATGGATACGCGCTGCATAGCCAAGAGCCTCGGTAAATGCTATCTCCACAACTTCCGGATCATCTTGCTTGGTTTGTTCTATCCGCAGTTTCTTCTCACCCTCATAGTAGGACAGGTCGAACTTGTCAAGAAACTCAAGCCGGTCGTATGGTGATGTGAAGTTGCGGTTGTCGATGTGCATACCGCCATACCGGAGGATGTCTGACAAAATAAGAGCCTCTCTCGAATCCACCTGTGGTTTCTGCTTCTCCCGCAGGTTCTCGGTCTGCCTGTTATTTCTCAAGGTGGCATACTCTATCTTCTCTCCGTGTTCCGCCTTGCGGATGACATCCAGGGCATTGTTGATATCCGACTCCAATGCGTCAATCAGACACGGGTTTTCCTGCAGTTCCCGGTTCCAGTATTCTATGAGGGGGATGTTCTCGGCAGACAGTTTGGCAGGCAATCCCATTTCCATCATTTTTACACCTGCCGCCACTTCCGTCACAAGGCTCTCATATTTCAGGGCGGATTGGGAGGGTGCCCTGCCACCATACATCACCATGCCTTCCCTTGCCAGTCTCTGCTGGTGTCCTGTTGCACTGACTATCTGTCTCATGAGTTCCTGCACATAGTCGTTGTAGTGTCCGAAGTGCTTCTGCTCCGGAATATATACGGCATCTTTTACTGTGTCATAATGGGGCATTCCGGCACTGTCCTTGCGCACCGGCACGAGATTCGTGCGCATCTGTTCCAGAAACTGATTGACGTTGCGGCGTAACTGCCGCTCCTCGGTATTCAGGTTGCCACGATCCATTGACCGGCCAAAACGTTCAAGCAGTTGCTTGTACCTGTCGGCATCCGACATGGGCAGCGTGGTCTGGTCCACATTGAAGATGGTGCGGATCTCTCGTTGCCGCACACCTTTGTATAATGCCTGTGACGCCTGATCCAGTCTCAGATAATCCTCTCTGGAAATCTTGTCCGAAGGGTCATGCCGGTTCACATAAGTGTCCCACTTGTACCAGTTGAACGGCACACCCCGTTCTTTCTGCAAAATAGCGTCACCGTTCTTTCTGGCTTCGTTGAATGTTGTGTATTGTGCGGTGGCATAACCGTTCTGGTCGGCATGAAGCCCCATGATAAGACTGTTGAAGGCACTCACTCCTGTGGTCTTGGCAAAGAAACGGGGAGCGGTACGTCCTGCGGCGTTGAGCCAGTAGCCGTCTGCTGCAGAGGCTCCGTTCAGTGCATTGACAAGCAGTTCCACCTGCCGGGATGCGGCCGATTGTTCCTGCGGACTTTTCTCTCTCATCTGATATAGTGTAATATAGTTTTACAAATAGGTTATCTCGCAATCATCGGTCTCTCCGTCTGCTCATTCTGACGGATGGCCTCGGTAGAGCGGTAGTTGTCACTGGCGGTCCGGTTCATGGCATCATTCTTGGCAAGAACCGCATTGGCTAATGTGTTCAACGGTAATGCTCCGGCATTATAGGCGGCGACCACCTTATCCGGCAGACTGATACTGCATGGCACCCTATCGATGGTGGCGATGAGCATGTTCCCCTGCAGGACAGGAGAGGATATGCGGCTGTTCAGCGGCTCGTCATCATACCTTTTGAACTGCGCCGTCTGTGGGGACATACCTTCCCTGCGTCCGATGGCTTCATGACCGGCTTTGTTCAGCAGGTTCATGCCGCCCATGCCTATCATCAGCAGTTTCAGAATCGGATTCCGGATGAACATGCCGATAAGGATGGAGGCTATGGGCAACATATTGTCCTTCAGCCCCAATGATTGGGTCTTGCCGGTGAACAAACCTGTAAGCAAATCCGGCAACATGGCAATCACATAGCCAAGGTTATGACCAATGTCACTGACACCGTTCAGTCCGAATGTGGACAAGAACCCGGCCCAGCCGTTCTCGTTCTGGCGGTTCTCATCCTGCTTCTTTTCTTCTGTCTGCTGTTCCATTTCTTCCCTTACTTCCTTTTGTTCCCTCTCTTCCTCTTGTTCCTTTATGTTTGAATTAGTATCCGTTTCCTGTCGTTCCTTATGTTCATTTCCCAGCCTTTCCTGTTCCGCCCGATATTCGGCTTCCTTTCCTGGAGCGACCACCGCCGGTATGCCCGTGCGGTCAGGTTCTTTCTCTTTGGGAATCGGCCAGATAAGATTGCTTCCGAATGACATAATCTGTTCAACAGGCTTTTTCCAGTCGAAGAAATCCTCCCATAATGGTTTCTCCGTAAAAATTGCCATCTTCTTGTCAAGGCTGTTATTGACAGAAAGGATGTACGGATTCTCGTATGTCTTGATGGAAACACACCCTTTCCTGAAATCATCGAACACATTGCGGGTGCTGCCGAAGACACCCCGGCTGATACATTCCTCCACAGTCATTGACTGTTTTCCTTGAGGCTTGTCCAGATAGCTCTCCACAGTGGAGAAAACCACTTCCGCTCCTGCGAGTTTGACAAGCGCACCCCATGACGAATAACCGCCGGTCATCAGCACGTCCGTACCGAACGAGACCGCCTTGCCTGCTACTTTCTCTGCATTGCTGGGATTATATGCCGCCTCGCCACGTTGGTCTATCTCTTCCTGCAAGGGGGATTTCATCAATGTCTGCCCAAGACCGAGCAGACTGCCTTCCATCCCTTTCCGCAGGATATACTCCATAGATGACTTGGGCATTTCATCCGACACCATCTTGTCAATCATCATCTGCTCCATGCGGTAATCGACGTATGCAAAAGCAAGGTCGGCACCCATTTTCCCGCACAGCTCATCATATTTCTCCCTGCCTATCTCCGCCACAACGGTCTTGCGCCATTCTCCGGCAAGACGCGTAAGATCCCGTTGCAACGGTTGTGATTCCGCGACTCCCTTGCGGCACATCTCCACGTAGTCCTCCGCCGTTTTGCTGTTCCATTCGCCGGTATGACGCAGATAGGTCATCGTGTCGTCCGGCGCGTTGTTCATCGCATTGGCAAAGGAGCGCAGGAAACCGCCGAAACTCAGCTGATAGTCCCGGACTTCCTCGGCCTGTTTTTTGTTCAGCACCGATCTTGTCTGCTGCATGACAGGCTTAATATGGGTATTGAAATAGCTTCGCAGGCAGTATTCTATTTCCGTAAACCGTTGGGTCTGTTCAGGCTTGCTCATTGTCTGTTCGCATTATCATTATGTAATATTTATCTGTTTCATAAGCTGTTCCCTTGTCTGCTCTATGGCAGAGCGATAGACTTCCATCTGCTTCGGATAGTATTCCTCAAGCATCGTTTCCTTGTCTATCTGGTCCTGAAGGAACCCGACGGCAATCTGCCGGGTTATCTCTACGGCGGCTTCCCCTTCCTCCTTGTTGTTGAACCAGGCTTTCGCCCACCAGCGTATTCCGGCTCTGTCGGGATATACCGTCACAAGCCTTGGTATGTCGAAACTCCGGATGTCGATGTCCAGTTCCGCCAAAGGGTCCACGATGCCGCAGGTGGCTATGGCGCGGGCTTCGCTTTTTTTTTATCGCTTTCGGTCAGGGATGACAGGAATATCCGGTGCCGCAGGGTGAGGTAGTTCAGAAAATCCCCTATGAGCAGGTTCTGAACCTTGACCGCCACCGGGATGGAGCGTTCTCCGATACCCAAAGGATTGGAAAACGACGGTATCATCTCATAGAAATAATTTTTGATGGCCGACACCGTGAAGATATTTCTCAATGACTGCTCCGTATGTTCCGGCACATGGTAGAGACCGGCGGCGACATCCGACAGATACTGCGGATAGAAGCGCAACATCAGCTGCTCTATTTCCTTATGGTCATCGTCATAGTCCGTGGGGATGTCCGTTTCCACAGTTTCCATCTGCGGCAGTCCGTCGGTAGCGGTATTTATACCCATCTTCATATTGCCGTAAATCATGGTGAGGAAAGGTATAGGGTCAATCTCCTCGCCGTCATACTTTACTTCAAGATGAAGACGGTCTCCGCTGATCGCAACCACACTTCCTGCTTTCACACGGGTGCCGAAAGGAACAAGAGCGTTGGTAAGTCCGGCATAAGTCACATCATATTTGCCATACCGTATTATCTGATGCAGTCCGAGTTCGTCATTGCTGCCGATACCGTTCACGATACCGTCTGCAACAGCGGCAAGCACATAGCGGTTGGTTTCGAAATCCACGCCATGATGAAAGAACTCATTGTCACTGTCCGGATGACGTTGCTTGCCATAGCCAAGAATCATCCTCACATCTCCTGATGTCTCCTCAAACGGCATACAGTAACCGCTTGCTGACTGCAGGTTCATTTCCGGTGTATATTTCATTTGCATATCGTTATTTATAAGTTGTTGTTTTATCTGCGCATACCGCCTTGCCGATTTTGTTCGCCAGGCTGTTGCTGAACCGGAGTCTGTTGTACCTTCGAATTGTTGCCTATCAGCATCATACCAAGAACGGCTCCGGCAATCTTACCAAGCCATCCGAAGCGACCGAATATCAGCAGTGCCGATGCCAGCAGTCCCATGATGCTCAATCCCGACACGTTTCCCTTGCCGAGATTTCCGAAGAAACTGCCCATCATGTCCAGACCGTTACCACCGGTCACTTCCTTCAGGAAGGTTCCCACACCGCCCAGACTGTCATTCAGGGACGAAACAGAGCTGTTCACACCTTTCAGGGTTTCTCCGGCTTTATCCACAGCCTTCTCCACACGGTCGGCGGCATCTCCGGCTATCTCAAGCCCCTTGTCCACGGCTTCCTCACCGACCAGCAGGTCGGCTGCTGTTCTGACTACCGGCTTGTCATTGACAATCCCTTCCCATGCCACATATCCCAGTCCGCCGCCGACTACGGCACTCTTTACGGCTGTTCCTGCACCCATCAGGGTGCGCTGCGGGTGTATGATTGCACCGCCTACGGTTCTTGTCGCGGAGTTATTGACCACCTTCCCGCCAATCTTTAATATGGATGACCATTTGCCCATTGTCTGATTATTTTGAGGTTATCTTACAGTTTCTTTTCCAGCGACGCATGGCCGCTTTAGTTATCTCCATCTTGTCCGCCTTGCCCGGTCTCGCGCCTTCGTCTATCTCTGCCCACACATCCGCGAAGGAGGTGTATTTCACTGCGAGTATCAGGTGACGCAGTTTCCGGTTCATCGCTTTCAGCTTCGGGCGTATGGCGAACACGATTTCCACCCGCTGCTTCTCGGTCATCTTTGTATCGCTCAGATAGACCTGCCGGATGTCATTCACAATATCCACGCTCCCCAATATCAGGTCACGGTATATCTGATTCCGCCGGGGAGTCAGGGCTATGGCAAAAGCGTTATCGGCATGGCTGCCCAACTGTTCCGTGAGGTTGCCGAGGTTTTCCGATAACGCACCGATTTCGTGATAGAACCCGTATATCTGGGCGGCATAGCAGATGATGTCCCGGAACGAGTCCAGGTATTCGTTGTACTTGCGCTGGATGTCGGTCGTGCCGTCCACTTCCTCCCGTATCCACAGGTGTCCGGTTGTCTCAAGCATCATGACCCGTTCCTGCGCTTTCAGTTCATTCTGCGCCTTGTCGGTATAGGCGAGAATCATTCCGGCGAGGGTCGGGTCGGTCTGCGCACGGCTCGTTAATGCTCCGGTCAGGATGAGAAGGATGAACAATAATCTTTTCATGTCAGAAAATATTAGTGAATAAGACGACCGCATCTTCGCCACCGCTCGAAAGCCTGATCTGCGATTTCAGCCGGACTGCGGTCTATCATTCCGGCAGTGGCATTACGCCACACATCGGTAATCGTGTAATATCTGACCGACAGATACAGCCGGTGCAGCTTCTTGCTGAACGATGCCAGCCTGTCCGACAGTTGCCATAGTGTCTCGCTGCGTTCCGCTCCCGTGAGCATATTCTGCACACCGCCGGTAGCGACGGCATTTCTCAGCAGGGTATATACCGATATCAGTTCTGTCGCGGTCTCGACGTACAGGTTGTTCATGGTTATGGAGGCCACGATGCCCTGCGGATTGTCGGAGATGGCCTTGCGCAACCGTCCCAGTACGATGATGATTCTTACTCCGTCCTCATACAGGGAGGATGCAGCCTTCAGCGAGGAAGCGTAGCCGCTGGCTGTCTGGAGATAGCTGCTGTATTTCTTTTCCCATTCATGTATCTTGTTGAACTCGGCGGCGATGGTGTTCTGCAGGACAGCCGTTTTCGTCTGCCCCTTGGTCTGCGTCTCTATCTCTCCGTTGATGGCCTCGTTGCCCTCGGCAAGAGCCACCCATTCCAACGGATTGGTCTGCACATATTGGGCGACAGCCGTTCCCGGCATCACCCAACAGAGCAACAGAAGTATGCTAACGATTGGTAATCTCATATATTCCCTTTCTTCGTTTATTGTATTCCACACGTTCACGGATATGAGCCACAAGGTTTATATCGTCCTTCACGCCCTTGATGTCAAGTCTCGGTGTCGTCCGGTCTCCCGAATAGATGCTCACGGTCTTCAGTCCCGACAGTTGTTGGAAAAAGCTGCGGTGTTCCCTGAAATCCACCACACGGTACAGCTCGATATAATCGCTGCTGCGGCAGAACACCCCGTGCTCGAATATCAGCTGCTCATTGCTGACACGGTATTCCATCCGGCGCAGGTAGATGAACCTGTATATCAGGATGACCGTGCATATACAACAGATACTTAGCAGGAGGCTTGTACAGGTGGTTTCCTCAAGCCCGGCACAGAAGAATCCGGCAAGGGTCATCACGATAAGCGGCAGCTCATCTATCACGAATTGCAACAGATGCGGGTGTATTACGATGGTTCCATAAATGGCATTGTTTCCTGTCATGTCAAGTTATCTTTTGAATCCGTGCCGTTGTTCCTCCTGACTGTTATCCCGGTTCTCCTCTGCCTCTTCCATTTTCTTGTCAAGAAGCTGGTCGTTCCAGTCCTTGTAGCCATCCTTGGGCTTCTCGTATTGAATGACAAGACCGTCATTGCCGCCTTTGTAGTCGGCAAAGGTCTCCTGCATGGCTTCGCGATATTCCCGGTAGGCTTTCTGCATCTGCTCTTTGGTGTCTTCAAGATCCTCTTTGCAGACCAGACCGCTGTGAAGTTCCGAGTGGTATTCTTCGGCCAAGCTCTCATACTCACCATAGAGTTTGCCTGCCTTTCCTTCCAGATATACGGCATCACCGGAGAAGATGTCGGCGGGGTTTGTCAGCGACTCGATATATCGTGCCTGTTCTTGCGGATAGCTCCGTTTACCGGTGCTGATACCCAGTTCGGTCATGATACGGTCGAAATCGAAAGGCTCCAGTGCAATCTCGTGCCGCTGGAACTTCTCCGTGCTGTCAAGGACGACCAGATTGCCGTCCTTGGTGATATGCGATGAATACAGCCTGCCGGCACTTGTCAGGGCAAAGTTGATGGCAAAGACCTGTCCGGCACGGTCACGGTCGAAGCAGAGGTGATGACAGGCAGACGGTGTTGCTTTCAGCAACCCCTTGAACTGCTGTTGGCTCGGTGAGCCACCGGTGGAGACAAAAAGGGAACTGTCAAAATCAACCTCTTTGGAACGGAGCTGATAGAAAGCCATCGCATCGTATGCGCTCTCAAACCAGTACACATCCCGGATGTCCGACATCGCCCGGCGGTCACTGCCCGCTATCCACATGCCATGTGTGGCGTCACTGCCCGTCGCCATTCCCTTGAACGACTTGCCGCCACTCTGAAAGGCTCGTCCACGCTCTTCCAGTCCGACGATTTTGTTAGGATTGTCCGGGCGGACCATCGGAAAAGACAGGTTGGTGTATTGCTTCCCGTCCGCCCGTGTCTTGGTCGCCAGGAAGAAGTAGTCGCTGAATGTCCTCTGGGTGTTTATGCCGATGCCACGGCTCTTGAAATAAGGATAGAACTTCAACAGGCTTTCCTTATCCTCCGGATTCAGATGCTGACATTCGTAGTCCTGTAGTCTGAAAGGCTTGGCTTCCCGGTCCGGGTTCAGTATCGTCGCCTTGCGTTCTTCCGGCGGCATGTTCAGCAACCGGCGGCACACAAGGTTCACAAGCCTGTCCTTCGACATCCCCAGTGTGTATTCGCTGAATAACCCCGGATGCTCCTTGATGAAGGAAATCACGTTGTAGTTCTTGCGCTCAGGTGGCTGGAAACAGCACAGCCCGTTGGCGGTGACAATGAACTTGTCACCCCTGACGCGACGACCGTCACTGCCCAGACGCACATACGACGGATAGCGCAGGCCGTCCTTGCGATTGAGGACATAACCTGCGTCACGCAATACTTCCTGTATGTTTACCCTGCGCTTATAATCTTCATAAGTCAGATCTGCCATATCTCTCCGGTTTACATTCCATGTCTGAGGTTATCGTTTCGCGTAATCTCGGCATTGACAGCCGCTTCGTAATTACGGGCGGCCACATCCATCGGTGTATCGACACCCGGCTTGAAGTAAGCGCGTGGCGGCGGTGCTCCGTGATGCTCCATATAGATGTCAGGCCCCGGTCTGCCATGCAGCCCGCGCCCCAGTTCGCCGAGCACGACAGCTCCGGCCAAGAAAGCGGCACCTATCTTCGCGCCAAGCGGGGTGTTGTCTCGTGACTTCATGTCCACCTCGCCGAATATCTTGGAGAATAGTTTCATGCGGTGGTAGTCATCTATCGCCATAAACTTGTCGTACTGTTTTTGTGTTATCTCGTGACTGACGACTTCTCCGTCTATCACGGCGGTCATCTTGTATTTCCCCTCGGACTCTATCGGTTCCACACGTATCTCGTCCACCGTGACCTCGCGGCCGTGTCTCCCTTCCCTGAACCATCCTTTGTTGGCATCTATGTAGGCGAGGTCGTTGCCGTCCATGACAACGCCACCTTTGGGCAGGTTGTCACGCAGGCTGGGGTCGCGTTCCACACTCAGCTCTTCCGTATCGCCACGGAAGTATGCCTGCTGTTGGCTCAGCTTCTGGTTCAGATCCGTTGCCACACTCTCGTGAAGTGAGATGTCAAGCCTCTTGTCTGTATTCAGCGTCTCCATCGTCACCTGTCCGTTGAAATCTTCCTTGATGACTTCGTTGATAACGGCCAGCCGCTTATCTATCGGATTATCCTTTAATGAGTTGCCGGTCAACGTGGCAATCTCTTCGTCCGTCAGGTCATATTGAAGGTCTGCTGGCACCGAAGCCGACTGTATTACCAGCGATTTGGTGGCGGTGTCCACAAAGATGCCGTGTGAGCTGAGACATTCCTGCCATTTCTCATTGCTGAAATAGACATCCGATGTGATGAGTTCCTTGTATGGCTTTGCCGGGATATCGTTCCTTTGACGTGTCTGCAGGGGTGTTATCACGCTTTGCAAATCCTGCAACACATCCTGCCCGGCTACAGGTGCGGTGGTGTGACCCTTGTAATAGAATCCGTAGCCTCCGGACTGCATTTCGCCGGGCTTCATACGCCCGTCAGGGCGGTTGGGCACCATCGGCGCACCCGGATAATACAGGTCGCCACCGATGCGGCGCAGATGAAATCCCCACTGCTGACGAGGTGTCCACCCCAGGAAGTTCATGCCCCAAGGGTGACAAGGACGCATGGGCATCCCCACACGTCCGTATTCTCCCGCACCGATACGGTAGCCATGCAGTCCCATTGCCACGCGCCCGTTGGCATTGCGTGCATGAACGAAATCTCTCGGCATGTCGAAATCCGCTGCTACGATACTGGCGAATGTGTTATAGCACCGTTTGTTGGCATAGTTAGTGCCCCAGTCGGTCATGGCTTTGAGCTGCTTCTCGCTGATCGGATAGTTCAGCACCGGGGAGTCATGCCCCTGTACTATCAGGGCGAATCCGTTGCTGCTGCCGGTCAGATGTGCTCTCATGCCGTTACGCATGAGTATATCCTGCATCTCCGGAGGTAGCTCCAGCGGACGCGGATTGGTGTTCTTTCTGATTGTCATGGTCGTATGATATTATGCCTCGCCGTTGGCGATGGCCTGTTCCAGTTCCGCCTGCTTCATCTCCACAAACCGCCATGCGGCATCTTCGCAGGGTGTCAGTCCCCGCAGACGGCAATATTTCTCAAACTCCGCTTTCCATATTTTCGAATGGTGGTTGACATATTCCAGCCAGCCGTATTCTCCGCTCTGGACTTTCTCCACAAGCGTCTCCTCAGAGTAGTAGATATCCTTTTCCATATGCTGTTACATTCTTTGGGTTGCCAATGCCTTGCGTGCACCGTTCTTCTTCATCTCGGCCCACAGCTCCTCGCTGTAATCCTCTTCCCGCACATAGTCCAGACTGCCGTCATCATCCATTATCCAGCAGCCGAAACAGCCGAAGTTGTATTTCTCGCACACCTGTGTCTTCCGCTCACGCCACTGGCGTTCGTCACCGGGACTTACCCTGATTCCTGTCGGTGTGGTAAGGTCGATGCCGATGGTTATCAGGTCGTCATTGTCCGATACGGTCAGCGGTTCTCCGTTACGCAGACAGGTCAGCTCGGCATTGCTCAGGTGGAAGATGTCCGCCACATATTGCAGGTTCCGGCCTATGACGGGGGTGGGTACGGATAGTATCTGCCTGGTGCCGAAGTCTATCTGGTGGAAACCCAACGTCTGCTTGCCGTCTGCGGTTGTCATGGTGTCCAACACCGGTTTGCCTTCCTGCAACAGTTTGCGGTTGGTATCACTGAACCGTGTGAGGTCGCTCTGTTCTAATTGCGGATAGAACAGGACATCCACTGTCCCGTCTTCCATACGGATCAGCGAGAAGCGGGTCTTGCTGCGGATAACGTTGCCGTCGTTGTCTGTCACGGACACAGGAAGCATGGGCGATTTGTGTCCATCACTTATCTGCTCAAGGATATGCACAGGCAGGTCGCCGAGCATCTCTCGTGTCAGACCGAATTTTTCGAGGATATGGTAAGGAATCTCCTCGTCCGTGAATTTGTCTCTTTTCATCTGATATGGGTTTATGATGCAATTTTCGGACTTCAAATTTAGGCTTTGACTCGGCTTGCGTATAATATCGCACCTATAAATAGTCTTGTTTTTGTGTTATTTAATAGAATACAAATTTATCGGACTATAAATCGGACTTGCATGGCGGTTTTGGTGGTGTGTTATATGTTGTTGGCACAAGTCTTATCTGTATGTCCGATTTACTATATCTTGTTAAGATACCGACCATTTATCAGTTCCTGTCAAAGTCTTGTGCCGCGGCTTGCTTATTTTTGCTGTATGAAACTTTTTATTACCCTTTCTTTGCTGTTGGGAACCGCCGTTCCCTCCTGGGCGCAATTCAATACAGTCGCCTCAAATCGGACATTGTATAAGGTGGAGATTGTCAGGTCTGACCCCATGACCACATCCGGGTTGCTCAATGAGCGGCAAGCCCCTGCGATGGCAGGGGAAACAACTGCGGACAATGGGGAGGATGAAACCGGAGACAGTCGGAAAGATTCTAAAAACGAATGGATACGCCGCTATCTCAGCGTGTCATACCCGTTGTCTGACATCTCCGTCAGCTCCCGCTTCGGTATGCGCACCGATCCGTTCACAGGAAAGAAGACTCGCCATAACGGTCTTGACCTTAAAGCCGGCTTTGAGGAGGTTTACAGTATCATGGAAGGGGTGGTTGTCAAGGTTTCTGCCGACAAGCGGTCAGGACGATATGTCACGGTTCGCTATGGTGACTATACCGTGAGCTATTGCCACTTGTCGCGTCAGTTGGTTCAGGTGGGCAGGAAAGTGATGCCGGGCGAGGTTATTGCCGTTTCCGGAAATACAGGACGTTCCACAGGCCCGCATCTGCACCTTACAGTGAAACGTGGCCGGAAGCATATCGACCCCGCTGTTCTGTTGCAGTTCGTAAAGAATACCCGCGAAGAAGCCATCGCGAAGCTGTTACAATAAAAAACAGGTTCTCAATTACAAATAACTGAGAACCTGTCCTTGTATGTTTATTAGAAATTAAATTCTTATCAACGAAAGAGTAAGATGTGGATTATATGATGCCGTAACGTTTTTTAGTGGCGTTGTCAAGCACATCCGTGTCTTTCAAGAACTGCATTACCCGTTCTTTATCTTCTGAAATCAGACAGCCTTTTAATTTGCCGTTCTTTTCTGTAATCTTCGATTTTGAAAGCTCAAATATATCTGAACAATCCAGCCAACTGTCATAATCAAGTATGCTACGGTAATTGCGAACCAATAACGGATATTGGCAGCCAAGCAATTCCTCAGACCTCTTGGATGGATCAATTTCAGAATTTATCAACAACGCTCCGATTGCCACACCTTCCGGAGTAAAACCGATAATTACAATGTATTTGTTACGGTCTTTATAGCCGTTTTTCAGTTTCAATCCGTCTTCTTCGTCAAGAGGAACATAAATAATGTCACCAATTTTGATTGATGACATATCTATCTCTTCAGCCTGAGCCATTATTGCCTTCAGCTTCGCCAAAGCACCGGTCTTGTCATCCATCTTATTAAGATAAAGCGTTTCTGACAATCTGCTTCTCGCGAATGTAATCTATCATGCCCTCGGTCGCCTTTCCTGCCCGGGCTATATCTATGAGGGTGATGAAGTTCTTTTGTGGGTCATCCTGAATACGTGTCATCGCCTCCTCCCATGCAGAATCGTGTGACAGATCAGACAAGTCGTATGGGTCTGTGTCCTTGTATTTGGCGATGGCTGCATCAAGACAACGTTTGTCTGCCCCTGATATGTAATCCATATCGGGTGTTGCGGAAGTATATACCTTTTTGTTGCGGACTTCAATGTCTGTAAGGAACTCTTTAAAGTCTCCGCCCAAAGGTTTGCCTTCGGCTATTTGCAGAGCCTTATAGGTATATGCCGGCACCGAGCCATGCTTTAAGGCTCTGAATGAATCTTCAACAATCACCTTCCCATATTTGACAAGATGATCCTGCTGGGCAAAATAAAGTATCTTGAATAACTTTATATAGTCCACACCATCCTGAAAACTCTGCATAATGTAGAGTATCACGGCCTTTATTTTAGCTATTTGTATAGGTGTCTTCATTTATTTCATCTATTAGACTGCAAAGATACAACTAATTTGCTGAATAGTATGTTCATAGAGAATAAAAAAACGATCCTCAACAGAATTTTAACCAAATATTCAATTAAAATCCATCCAAAGGCCCTGTTGTTTCACGCAACCTTGATCCGTTGATCTTTTAGATAATGGTTATTTCCCGTTGGTCTTTTTAAACTGCTCGTAATCATACGGAGAGTTGTCATTGGGCAGAGTCTTGTCCTTCAATAACCACTTCGCTATCATAATGGGCCAGAATATCGGCACCAGCCACATCACAGTGTCGTTGCTCAACTCTGTGCCTTTCCCTTTTCTCCGGCGCGATCGTTCCCTGCGCTCACAATAGCGTCCTACTGGTATTAACAGATAACGCCATGCAAGTATCCCAACTCCAATCCACTGCAATCCCGCTAACATCAGCCCCAAAGATACAAGCCATATAGCGGCGGTCTCCTGAGACAGGATGCTGCGGAACAGCTTCCAGCATATACGCAGAAAGAAATATCCAACGATTATCAATAGTATAGTATCCATAATATGGTGACTTTTAGTTATCTAAGATACTAAATATTCTGGATATATCCAAATTATCTATTGAAAATATTGCAATAATTTCCTCTCATTCAATAATATTGAATGAGACTGGGGATGAAAGGGGATAAAGCCATGTGGATGAGTACAGTAACGACATAAAGCAATGTCCCTTCGCCATACCCATTGGATTGTCAAATACCGAGCTTCATGTGTAAACGGTCCATCAAAGTCGGACGCACTTCCTTGATATGAATATTTATAGCTCCGGTTTCCTTGGTGATGAATATGATGGAAGACGGCAACACGATGGCTACATGACGGTCAAACTCTATGATACCATTGATGCGCCTGATCTCTATTTTGCGTGCTGGCTCCGCTTGTTCTGATGATGTGAATACTACATTCTCATTGTCTACCCTGACAATGTCCATATCACCAAACACATTGGATAAGATTTGCAGATGCAGTTCTTCAACTTTCTTGGGATGACGACGGTATTTCCGATAGATTTCGTCAATTACTTTCTGAGTAATCATAATAATTGGTTTTATACGGATACGATACTGCCGTTCTTAATGCGATGCAGGAGCGTTTCCATTTTGGTGAAATTTAAGGTCTGTATTACGCTCTCCCACATACTCATTTGTCGGATGGATACCTGCTTGAGCCTTACCGGTCTTTTCGGTTGCGTTTGGTTATACAATGTTAGGTAAATCGAACGGTCGAAATTTCCGTACAGAGAACTGGTAAAGTCTTTTTTAACATTAACAACCGTCAATGGAAAAAAGTTGTAAAAATGTGTATTTTTTCTGCCGCATTTAATGAGTCTTCTGTGGCTTGGCCAAATAACCACATAATAATGGGGCTACAACTGATTTCATCACTGAAACGGATATGATTAGATGGTTCGCCGATTTGCATGAAATGTGGTTGCTGACATTCCCCAATATATTGCACAAAAAAAGCAGAGGCTGGGATACCTCTGCTCCACAAACAATCAGTGTTCAAGTCTTAGTTCTTAATAGATCATTCATGGAATTTTAGATTGCTGCTTCCTGGTTGTTTTCACTGCCGATTGCAATGACAAATGGGGTCAGATTATTCATTCACAAATTTCCTAATTAATGTAGTGATTTATTATTTCCCCGTTGTCTTCAGAGCCATCTCGGCGGTTTCGGCAGTGTCAAGGTTGAATAAACGTAATTATCTTGTTAAGAGAAAATTTTCATGTCGCAAAGGTAACTAAAAATCCCTTTTCATTCCCTTTGGCGAAAGCCGTTCATGTACGTTTCATAGGAATAATCATTAAAACATAATGTAAAATGGCAACAGTGAAAGTAAAATTCCGTACATCTTCCGTCGAAACGAAGGAGGGTACACTCTACTATCAAGTGATTCACAAGCGTCTGGTAAGACAGGTGCGCGTCGGCTACAAGCTCTACTCGTGGGAGTGGGATGCCGACAAGGCCGCAGTCGTACTGCCTCCAGACTTGGATGACAACAGACGCGCCCACCTGCAGACTGTCGAGATGGCCGTTTCTGATGACCTCTCACGTCTGAAAAGCGTCATCTCACGTCTGGAGCGTATCGGATGCGACTACTCGTCCGACAAGGTGGTCGAGCTATTCCATTCCCAGGACGAGTGCGTAGGCTTCATGTCTTTCGCACGGCAGCTTACCGACGAGCTCAAGCGAATAGGGCGATGGCGTACGTCCGAGACTTACACCACCGTAGTGAACAGCTTCGCCCGGTTCCGTAAGAACCGCGATGTGCTCTTCGACGAGATGGACTCCATCCTTATCTCCGGATACGAATCCTACCTCAAAGGCATTGGCATCTGTCCCAACTCAACATCTTTTTATATGAGGAACCTGCGGGCTATCTACAACCGGGCCGTAGAGAACGATCTTACCGTCCAACGCTATCCGTTCAAACATGTCTATACTGGAATTGACAAGACTGTCAAACGGGCCGTGCCTCTCAAAATCATACGTCAGATACGGAATATAGACCTGTCGGATAACCCTACGGCCGATAAGGCACGCGATGTGTTCATGTTCTCGTTCTACACCCGTGGTATGTCATTCGTTGATATGGCATACCTGAAGAAAAAAGACCTCAAGAACGGTATCTTGTCCTACCGCAGGCACAAGACGGGGCAGCAACTCTTTATCAAATGGGAGAAACCTATGCAGGAGATTATCGCCAAATATGATACTTCCGCGACACCATACCTGCTGCCAATCATACAGGATATGGATGCGGACCTCCGTCGGCAGTATAGGAATGCGGCTCATCGTGTCAATCTTTGGCTCAAAAAGTTGGGCAAACAGATGGGATTGTCCATCCCGCTGACGAGCTATGTGGCCCGTCACGCATGGGCGTCCATCGCCAGAAGCAAGAACATTCCTATCTCCACCATCAGTGAAGCGATGGGACATGACTCGGAAAATACCACACGCATATATCTCGCGTCTTTGGACACCTCGGTTGTCGACAAGGCGAACCGGCTTATCTTAAACTCGTTATAGTCAGATGGGCTGAACAATACAGTATGCAGGAACGTTTTATCTGATGGGTACATAGGCTGATACATATTTGCTTCATGTGGCTGATTTCTTTATAAAATTCAGACAATATACCAAAATTTTTAACACAAAATATGGTAATGTTACAAATTTTTTGCCCACCTTTGTACATCTCAAGCATAAGATGATGCTTGTCAATAGCAAAAGATAATGAAAAACTTTAAGAAAGGCTTTGATCCGAATGACATCATAGAGTATGCCAAAGCCTTGGAACTGGACAATTCGGATGACATCTACATTTGGTTCATAGGCATGGAACACCCGCTTGTGTTTGGGAGATCTGCGGCCTGCCTGAACTCTTACTTCCCGGAGATGAACGTCAGCTTTTCTGCCGGTATGGAGAGCGTGGAGTTTGAGTTCGTGACAGCCCCTGTGCATGAAGTGCTCGACAAGTTCAGTCATTATTGCCAACGGTTGGACGACCATTGCCTGTGCATACAGAATGTAAAATTATATTGTATGCCATAAATGTCATATATATATAATCCCTGTCTTTATCTTCTTGTGACCTGATACAACCAGTGTTCGCAAGAAGATTATTTATTATCCCCATACCGAACCCAATCTCCCGGTTGACAGTAATTGGGTATGGCTCTTTGTTTTATATCCTTAAAATGATTCTAAATTAGCTGGTGGGTAAATTGTAGTGTACTTCTCTTTCCAAGAGAAATCATGACGGATAAAACGAGGTTATTGGCTTGATTGATATACGTTTAAGGTCTAAGAAAACTCTGTTTTGCTAAACTTGTGTGGCGGAAATGGTATTTTTATTATATGAATTTTACGCCAAATTCATACTCATATTGGCATTTTTTATCATTTTTTCGATGTGTTTTGATTTATTATCGCTATCTTTGCAGCCTGAAATCATTCTCTTGGAAAGAGATTTACAATATGCAAAAGAGAGACGAAGGCTTAAACATGGTGGGATAATGCAGCTGTTGTCGGCAGATTCAATCTATGCTCGACAATGAATATATCTCTCTTTAAGAGAAATATAATCATGCAAGATTGTGCTAAGCTACTGCTTATGAAGATGAAATTATTCCGCAAAAGCAGTTTTGCTCAACATGCACAGGAAAAAGGACTGTACAGAGATGCGTCGGACTGATTATCTTGGCCGTTTAGTGTGTCTTTTCAATGCTTTTTGCTCATAAGTCTTTCTCTTAAAGAGAGAAGGTTAGGATTTACAACTATAATATATAATTACGTTAGGCAGAATGCAAGATGTGCGCAAAAATAGAACGACCGACTCTTCAATGCTGAATGTCGTTAGCATGGCGGAGAAAACGTGTGACGGAGATACAGTACGTATTTCCGGTCGTGAGTTGCACATGCGTAAAGAAATGGCGGCTGCCGAAGCAAAATATGCACCTGCTCTCGAATTATATATCACCACCGACTTGTCATGTACAGAGATTGCACGCCAATGCAACGTCTCGGCTTCCGCTTTCCGGTCATGGATGGCACGCAGACATCGTGACCTGTTGCTGATCCGGCATGGTATGGAAGTATGCAACGGAGACCTGCGGTTGGTGAAAATATATCCACCCAAAGGACAACGACCTGCGACATACCATAAGTACAAGGATGCGATAGAGGCGTGCGACAGCATGAACTATATCGAATACAATGTTTCGCAGATTGCCCGTATATTCGGCCTTAATGGCACTCAGTTGGCAAACCAGTTACGTGCGCACTATCCGGACGTGATACCGTTCCGCGAGAGGGTTCGCACACGTCTTGGCATCGCCGACAACACCCACCGTGGTGTGCGTCCATGGTGCGACGAGCTATATGCGGATGCTGTAACGATGTATCTTACCACCGATAAGACAATCGAGCAGGTGGCTGACGAATGTGGTGTCTCGTTCCGAGGACTGGATCAGCATCTGCGCTTTTATCACAAGGATGTCATCAATATCAAGGAGCAACGGCGGAAAGAGGCGAAAAGCAGTAAGAAAAGAGGTGCGCTTACGGGCAACGGTCAGCTACGGATGCCCCGGAACGGTTCCGACGAGAAGTACCGGTTGGCTGTTGAGCTTGCCGATACCACCAATATGACCCTTGCGGAGATTGCTTCACGCACAGGATTGAACCGTAACACACTTCGCTATCATCTGAGTACATGGCATAAGGAGATTCTGCTGAAACGCCGTTGTATATCGGATGTGACTGATGCCGAGAATGTGGTGCTGAAAGATACAAAACACTATCTGAAGGCGACTGCTGACAAATATGCCCCAGCCATCAGACGGCTGAAAGAATCTGGACTGCCGACAGCGGAGGTCGCAAGAGAAT
>ENA-OYXX01000317-OYXX01000317.1-human-gut-metagenome-genome-assembly--contig:-NODE-317-length-23223-cov-7.495382_pt1 | contig 23223 bp, 18 predicted proteins | sample MGYA00243976_ERZ653434 | MGnify/ENA primary metagenome ERZ653434 (study PRJEB26926, sample SAMN06165112) | human gut metagenome | biome: ENVO:00009003; feature: ENVO:2100002; material: ENVO:00002003...
TCTAGTACGGTCTCGTGGGCTCGGAGATGTGTATAAGAGACAGTTCAAAATCCAAAAATCTTATAAGTTTTTTGGATTCAATTCCAAAATTATTATAAGATTTTTGGATTTCATTCCAAAATTATTAAGGTCAGAACAGATTGAGACAAAAGGATAACACTGCTTCATTATCCGTCAAAACACAGCAGCAATCCTTTTTATCTCCTGCAATTTCTTCAGAAAAGACTTGTCACGCTTGACGGTAAGCATGTCATAATCGTTCTGCAAGCCCATCAGGATATGGGCAGGAACGCCCAATGCCGCCTCACAGAGTAAGGCAAACTTGGGGTTTACAGACCGTTTACCATTCACGATGTCGTTAAGCACCGTGTATGACACTCCCATCTCAGCAGCAAGCCGGCGTTGGGAAACACCACGACATTCAATCTCGTCTTTCAGCAACTCGCCGGGATGTGTCGGTTCAAACGGCTCCACGTTGTTGGCTATCATATCCGGACTTACGCCTGCTATCTCTATCATAGTTGCAGTTATTTATAATGGTTTGACAATTCTATTCAACCTTTCTCCCACTGTCCTCATATCTTACAGGCAATCGTCCGGCGGTAAATCACCGTCTGCACCGCACCGCGCGAGGCGAGATAGAGCGTCATGGCGAGCCACAGGGCATGGTTGCCGAGCGACGGACTGAGGCCGAAGAAGGTGGCGAAGAAGACTGCGGCGGATATGGCAAGTGACACGAGCATGCCCCGGGTGGCGGTGACACCGATGAAGATGCCGTCCCACACGAAGGCGGCCATGCTCGACAGCGGTATGACAAGCGCCCACGGGAAATAACCGGACGAGGCACTGATGACAGCCTCATCGTCGGTAAGCAGGCGCAGGAACGGCGTTCCGCCAACGGCATAGACAACGGTAAAGGCCACGGCCATCAGCAGCCCCCAAAGGAAAAGCCGCCTGACGGTGTCGCGGAAAGCCCCGCCGTTGCGCGCCCCGTAGTATCGTCCGCCGAGCGCCTCACCCGCATTGGCAAAGCCGTCCATGACATAAGAAAAGAGCAGGAAGAGCTGCATCAGCACCGTGTTGACCGCCAGGATGACCGCCCCCTGGCGCGCTCCGGCGGAGGTGAAATAGAGATTGACGGCCACGAGGCAGAGCGTCCGCAGGAAAATGTCGCGGTTGACGGTGAAGAAACGGCCCAGCTCGCTCCGCCGCAACACGCCGCGCCACACCATATAGCGCCCCAACCTGCCGTAATGGCGAAGCAGGAGCACGGCGGCCGCAGCCAGACCGGCATACTGGGCGATGACCGTGCCCATGGCCACGCCCTCTATCCGCAGTCCCAATCCATAGACGAGCATGAGACTCGCACAGATGTTCACCACGTTCTGCATGATGGATACGAACATCGGAATGCGGGTGTTCTGCATGCCGACGAACCATCCCATCAGCCCGTAAAGCCCCAGCACGGCGGGCGCGCCCCAGATACAGATGGAGAAATACATGCGTGACAGCGGCTCAACATCGGCCGTAGGCCTCATCAGCCGCACCATAAGCCACTCCAGCGGCCACTGCATCACCATCAGCACCAGCGCCACCGCGAGGGCCACGGCTATCGAGCGCACGAGCAACTGCATGACGCCGGTAAGGTCGCGGCGGCCGAAAGCCTGCGAGGTCATGCCGCTCGTGCCCATGCGCAGGAAACCGAATATCCAGTAAATGAGGTTGAACGTCATCGAACCCACGGCTATGGCACCGATATATGCGGCATCGCCAAGATGGCCGACGATGGCCACGTCGACGAGGCCGAGCAGCGGCACGGTGATGTTCGACACTATAGAGGGACCGGCGATGCGCAATATGCGGCGGTCAAGTCGGGTTATTGTCATAACGGGATTTTCTTAATTCACCACTTCTAATGTCGTATGACACAAAAAAATGCTTACTATTAATGTTTCCAATAAAAAACATTCAGGCATTGTTCCCGGTCTCTTTTTCGTTAATGCTCGCAATCTTCAAACTGCTTTTGCCCGCCTGTTCAAACATAGTACCTTCACTAAAGACTGCCGGCATACGTGAAGCGGCATAAGCCAACATCTCGCGATCGTTGGAAAAGGAGCTGTCAGAATCTTTGCAATAGCGTTCAACGATTTTCCATCCCTTCTTCAATGTCTCTATATCGGACTGTGTAAATACATTAATTTCTTTTGATTCTGATGCCTCATGCCAGTCCCTATTTTCAGGTATCAGCATATAAACTTTTTCATTTGTATCATCATTCTGTTCGTAATACTTCCGGTATTGTTCCGGAGTCAGTTCATGAAATTCTTTCTCTTCAGGCATAAAACCTAATTTCATAATTGCTGTTACAGCCGGACCTGCACCGAAAAACAAATCAAATATATCCATAATCCGATATTTATTATATTGATTATACTACATTCACAAGGCTTGATTGCATATTATAAAATACAACCCTTCCCCTGCAAAGATACTACAAAAATCCCACTAAAATGACAAAAACGTAAAAATAAGCCCCTTGCGGACATGCTTATTTTTACGTTTTTGTCATTTTAAGAGGATTTTAGCACAGCGAAACCTCTTATTGTTACATCGAAGGCCATCGCCAGGTACCGTTACGGCCTGCCTGTTTTCCAAAACCGTTCAAGACGGTCGGCCTCCTCTGTGGTGATGTGCACCACGGCACCATGCTTGGGCGAAGAGAAGTTGGTTGCCTTCATCCTGCCCTCATTGAAACGGCCTATGGGCGTGAATGTCTCGAAGTCGGAGGTCTCCACAAAACCGAAATTATGCTTCTTCAAACCATAGCAATCGTACATCAGCACCCAACGGTCCTCACCAATGCGCTTCCATACCGTAGGAGCCTCACAGGCGTTTGGCTCCGGGTCTATCCATTTGGGCGAAAAGGCAAAGCCCCTGTTTATATCGCGCGATACGGCCTGCTTTATTCCGGGGGTGCCCTCATGAGCCACGTAAAACAGCCGGTAGGTGTCGCCCACACGGGTTATGTCACCGTCGATGGCGGTAGTTGTCTTGTCAGGGTACTCAAACAGAAGCGCCGGACGTGACTCCAACCTGTTGAAGTTGTCGTTGACATAAGCATAGTAAAGGCGGTTGGGCTCGTTGCCGAACCTCATCGTGAAATATATCATCAGCTTGCCCGCAGCCTCGTCATATATCGTCTCGGGCGCCCACACACAACCCACATCACCGTATTCACGGGATATCTCGTCGAAATGAACATTCGCCCGAGTCCAGTTGACAAGGTCAAACGACTTCATCAGAACCAGCCCGCGATTGTTTCCCCATCCGTATTTGCCGCCGTCGCGTTCCCACTCCGTATCACGGTAACCGGCTTTCTGTGCAAAGATGTGCAGGTCTGTCATGGCGAGATAGAAAGCCCCGTCCGGACCGCGGTAGATATGCGGGTCGCGGATGCCCCGCTGGTCGGCTATCGTATCACCGGCAATTACCGGCCGCCCGCCGTTAAGGGCCGTAAACGTATATCCGTCGCGGCTGACAGCCATGTGCAGGCCGTGGGTATCGTCGTGGTGGAACACCATCAGATAAGCCGACATGTCCTTTTCCGACGGTACGCCACCGGCATACGTAAAGTCATGGAAAGTGGAATACCCCTTGCCCGACACAGACAATGCCGGCCTCAACGCATAGAATCCCCCATAATTGTTATGATGATATTGCGATACATCGATGCCGTCGGCCACCGTCTGCCAGGCCTTGCCGTCGGCACTGACACTGACAACGAGCGTGTTGGCCCGGTTGTGCAGGCGGATGAAGAGATGGCGCCCCAGTTTTCCCGCCGCCACTACCTTCTTCTCTGAAGGCGACGAATAGACAAAGAGATGTCTGCCGTCGGATGTGAGTCCGGCAAAAGCCCTGTCACTATAATACAGCAGCAAACCTGCCGTACTGCCCTTACCTACGGTCACCTCCGTCTGAACCGTATAGTTCTTGTGCCAGGCCGTGGTGAGGAGCAGGCGGCTGTCGGCCGGTGTCGCCCCTTTCGCCCTTACCTTCATGGCTCCATCGCCAAAAGTCAGCGCCCCGTTGCCGTTCTCGCCCCACAGAGTCCACTGCAGCCCGAGAGCATCGCCGTCGAAACTGTCAGACAGCGACATACCGTTGGCCGCAGGGGCCTTCGCCTTCGGGAACGAAGCCTCCGGCAATGCCCTGAACCAACCGTCGGATGTCCATGCCACCGGCTCGATGAGCGTGCTGCGGCCAAGCGTATGGTAGCCGTTGAGATAGGCATGATAAACAATCCACCAGTTGCCGTCGGTATCGTCCACGAGTGTTCCGTGTCCTTTCGACCACCAGTTGTCATCGGCCGTATATGTGTGCACAATAGGGTTGTAAGGCGAGTTTTCCCATGGGCCGTCGATGGAGCGCGAACGTGCCGACACCACCATGTGGCTCGTGGCCGGCCCGGCCGTACCGCCCTGTGCCGATGTCAGATAATAGTAACCGTCATGATATGTCAGTTTGGGAGATTCAAGATACATTCCTTCCGTCTTCCAGTATTTGGGATATTCCCAACCCTTGTAGACAGTCTTTTTCTCACCTACCGTGGCAAGACCATCGGGAGTGAGGGCTATCACCTCGCCCCTGTTGACAAACAGATAACGGTTGCCGTTACTGTCGGCCACGTGTCCCGGGTCTATGCCCCGCAGTCTGAGGTCGACAGGCTTGCTCCACGGCCCGCGGATGTCATCGGCCCATGTCACCCAGTTGGTGCCGGCCGACGGGAAATAGATGTAGTAACGTCCGCCATATTTCACAAGGTCGGGAGCCATAGCCGAACCCTTGTATTCCGGAACGGCACGGCACACCGGTTCCCAATTCCGCAAATCGCGCGAATGCCAAATCAAAAATCCCGGGGCATAATGAAACGGAGAGTGTGTCATGTAATAGTCATCCCCGTCGCGCAAAATCGTCGGGTCGGGATAGTCGCCGGCAAGAAGCACTTTCGGAAACGTCTCGGCACCGACCGTCAGCGAGACCATCAGGAACACGAAAGAAAGAAATAACCTGTTCATTGTCTTATACTTAGATTTTATATGTAACGATATTTGCAACAACCGTCTGCATCACCACGGTGCTATATCCCTTGTCTTTATATAATACGGTTCATACCGTCGGTTTACTTGCCACTATGCCCGTCAACCTCCGACCACTTGGGCGGCGCGACCCCGAGCAGGTTCTTCACGAAAAAGTCGAACCGTTTGTGCTCGCCATAACGCTCACCCATAGTATGACCGGCACCGGGCAGAACGACAAGTTCAAAATCTTTGTTGGCACGGATAAGCGCATCGGCCACCTGATACGTGCTTGCCGGGTCTACGTTATCGTCAAGCTCGCCCACCACGAGCATCAGTGCCCCCGTAAGCCGGTGGGCGTTATGCACATTGCTGCACTCCACGTAAGAACTGTCTACGGGCCACCCCATCCACTGTTCGTTCCACCATATCTTGTCCATGCGGTTGTCGTGACAGCCGCACGACGAATAGGCCGCCTTGTAAAAGTCGCCGTGCAGGAGCACCGCCGTTGTGCTCTCCTGACCGCCTGCCGAAGCGCCGAAGATGCCCACGCGCATGGTGTCCATATAGGGATAGCGGCGTGCGGCGGCCTCTATCCATGCGCGGCGGTCGGGGAAGCCGGCGTCTTTCAGGTTCTTGTAACAAACGTCTTCAAACTTCTTGCCGCGCCACGATGTACCCATACCGTCCATCTGCACCACTATGAACCCGAGTTCGGCCAGTGCCGTCATGTTCCAGTCATAGGGGATGAAGTCTTTCGGAGTGTAGGCGTTGCCCGGTCCGGCATAGATGTATTCGATGACGGGATATGTCCGCGACGGATCAAAATTGGTGGGACGGCGGATGATGCCCCATATGTCGGTCTTGCCGTCACGTCCCTTGGCCGTGAACACTTCCGGGGCGCGCCATCCGTCGGCCTTGATGGCCGTGATATCGGCGGTCTCGAGCGTACGGACAAGACGGCCGCCGGTGGTGCGAAGTTCTGTCACGGGCGCACTGTCGGCAGTGGAATAAGTATCTATCAGATAACGGAAATCTGACGAGAAGCGGGCCTGATGGTTGCCTGCCGCCGGAGTGAGGCAGGTCATGCCGCGGCCGTCGGTGCCTATGCGGTAGTAACGTACGAGATAAGGGTCCTCGCCCTTGTTCACTCCCGAGGCTGCGAAATATATCAGTCCGGCCTGTTCGTCCACACGCACCACCTCTCGCACACACCATTCGCCGCGCGTTATCTGCCTTATCACCTTACCCTCAGCCATGTCGTAGAGGTAGAGATGGTTCCAGTTGTCGCGCTCGCTCATCCATATCACCCGACTGCCGTCGCAGTAGTCGTGGCGGAAATAGCGGGTATAGTTGACAAACGTCTCCGAACGCTCCTCCACCACCGTGCGCATACGGCCCGTAACGGCATCCATAGCCAATATGCTCACCAGCTTGTGGCCGCGGCGGTTGTACTCCATCGTCACCTCGCGGCTGTCGGGCTGCCACCGGAAATTGCCGAGATCGTACTGATTGCCGCACACTGTCATGTCGGCCTCTACACGAGTGCCCGTGCGCGTATCGAAGATTACGGGCGTATGTTGCGGCAGACGGTCGCCGGGCTTGGCATACTCCTGCTTGTGAAGTATGGGCTGGAGCTGGTCGCGCGGCGATGATTCCACGTAATAGACATAGCGCTTCGGCACCGGCTGACGGCGGCACACGAGAATATAACGCGAGTCCGGCGACCAATAGACGCGGTTTGAGTAATAGTCGCCGGGCGAGCCGTCCTGGCTGAGCACGCGCTTCACCGTATACGGCTTGCCCACCTCATGCAGCACGACGTTGTATCCTTCGATGTACGCCTCGGTTCTGCCGTCGGGTGACAGCACGGGGCGGGGCGTGTCTTCTTCGTCCACCTCCATCCAATGCGGCTTGTGCCGGCGGCCGAACTGAGGTTTGCCGGCCGGGCGCGGCTTTCTGCCTATCACACTGTCGCGCTCTTGTTCGGTGGAATAAACCGCCTGTGTGCCGTCATCCGCATTGCCCACCACATAGCGGCGGCCCTCCGGGGTGTCTATATAATAATGGTACGTGGATGTAGTGTCTTTCCACTCCACACCGTGCGCCCAATGCCACACCCGCGCACTGCCGAACTTCCCGCTCAGGCTGTACGCCCTGCGATAGTCTTCAACCGTGCCCTGTGCGTGTGTCTGTCGGGACATTCCACATAATGCCATAAGGCATGATACGGCGAGGACGAATTGTCTGTTGATATAATTTGTCATATCCAATACTTTATTTACTGCAAAAATACATTAATTTTTCGTCTTGCATGACATAATATCCGAAAAAGAATGTACTTTTACAATTCGAACATATCAATTATGCTCACTTACCCAAATAAAGCAACAGCAATGAAAACAAACCGGAACAAGACATTGGCCATAACCATAGCGGCCATTATCACCATAACAGGCGCAACGGCACAAACAGTAAAAAAACGGAAAAACGACAACCGGACATGCTGCCACATTGAAGGACGGAGCATTGGTGACCCTGCATGCCGTAACATGCTGCTATATGTATACAATACGGATTTGCGCATAGGCAGATGCGACACCATTCCAGTGGGTGCGGACGGGCGCTTCACATACAACTTGATAACGACGGGAAACAATGTATACGAAATGATTGCCGAAAACGACTATAACAACGGGGGTGGCTACACCACGAAGTTCTTTGCCGAAAACGGCACCGTCAGCATCAAGCGGTATGCCGACAGCACCGACCTCCGGCCGGAATTGACGGCTTACGGGCCGCTCAACAGAGAGATGTTGCGTCTGGAGAAACAGAAGATGGACATGTTTTTAAACGGTCCCGAACAGGAAAGAAGAATACTGGAAGAGAAGGGGAAAGGCCTTATTAGCGAGTCGCAGAAACTGAAAGACATGATGACCGTGGCCAAGACTGACGGGGAACGCAATGGCATGAAGCGCCAGGCAGACTCACTGGACATGGCTGTCAAAAGTATTGTTACAGAACTTGATGCCGTCAATGAGAGATACAGCCGGGCCATGGCGGACAGCAGGAAATATCTGCTTGACTACGCCCGAAGCAAAGCTACACCCGTAGGTCTGTTCTATCTGCATCAAGTGGCACTGATGGCAAAACACATGGGCGGCAACACTGCCGACAGCACGGAAGCCATATACGACAGCCTTTATGCGGAGAAATTCCCTGACAACATCATCAGCCGCTACATGCGCAACTGGATTGCCGGACGCAACATAAAGCCGGGCGGACATTTCATTGACTTCACGGCCCCAGACCTCGACGGCCGCAACCACACGCTCTCGGTCGAAATCGCCGGACGCATAGCGCTGATCGACCTGTGGGCATCGTGGTGTGGTCCGTGCCGGAGAAACTCAAAGAGCATGATTCCCGTCTATGAGGAGTTCCGCGACCGCGGCTTCACCGTGGTTGGCGTGGCCCGCGAACGTAATGCAGAACACATGCGCAAAGCCATTGCACGCGACGGCTACACATGGCTCAACCTGCTGGAACTGGATGACAAGGCTTTGATTTGGGAGCGATACGGTTGTCCCAACGGAGGCGGCATGACCGTGCTCGTAGACCGTAACGGAAGTATATTGGCCGTAAATCCCAAAGCCGACGAGGTCAGGGATATATTAGGCAAGAAATTGTAAACCTGTGAACAGAACTTAAAAGAACAAACGACTATGGAGAAAAAGACGTATCAGCCACAGCCCATTGATACAAAGGAGGTGGTATTGCCGGATGAATTGTTGCCGTTGGTTGAGACAATGGCCAAAAACGTACACGAGGTGTGGGCGCAGAGCCGAATCAACGAGGGATGGACATACGGAAGCGAGCGAAACGATTCCGGTAAGAAACACCCCTGTCTCATTCCTTACGAGGAATTGAGCGATGGGGAAAAAGAATATGACAGGAACACTTCTGTAGAAACTCTGAAACTGATTATGAAATTAGGATTTAAAATAACAAGATGACAATGAAAAAACTATTTGCCCTTATCATGCTGCTGTTGCCTCTCGCGGCATTGCATACCGAGGCGGCACGCAAGAAGACTACCGTATGGGAGAAACCCGTGAAGATGTATGCCAACACGGGAACCATAAAAGTGACGCGCGTGGAGTTCGCCGACACGGCCACATTATTGTATATGCACGCACGGCACACACCCAAGGAATGGATAAGGATAGCCAAGGAAAGCTGTCTGAAAGACACTGACGGCAAGGCATACCGGCTGACATCGGCCGACGGCATAGTGCCCGGAAAGAATTTCTTCATACCCGACAATGGCGAAACGGACTTCACCTTGCGCTTCGCCCCGATGCCGAAAGGCACAAAGATGATAGACTTTGCCGAGGGCGGGGCAAAGGACGACTGGCGTATCTTCGGCATCCACGACGAAAGTTACAGTCCTGCCATAGACATACCAAAGGAGTTGCGCGACATGAAGTACACGGCAAACGAGACCCTGCCCGTTACGCGATATGCCCCCGGAAAGGTGAAAGTGCGCTTCAAGGCTTACGGCTACAGGCCGGAGATGCAGGCGGAACTGGACGGGTGGTACAGCGTCTTCGGAGAGAAACAGCAACGTCTCCTGTCCCCGAAACTCAACGATGACGGTACGGCAGAGTTTGAGGTCAGTCTCACCCATCCTTCGGTGATAGTTGTCGGCATCCGCAACGTGAACTATGCAAGCATATTGGCTGTGCCGGGTGAGGACGTGTCGCTGGCCTTAGACTTGGCCAACGGACAGAAAGATGATGCCTACTTCGGCTTCACCGGCTCTCTGGCACATACCAACAAGGTAATAAACGACAACCAGTACGAGCTACGGAAACTCTTCAGGACGACGTACGACTCCTTGATGGTCACCGGAACGGAAGGATGGTCGGCAGCGGAATATACGGCTCTGATCGGCAAGATACTGAAAGAGAAGAAAGAGACGGTCAATCAATTTAAAGGGCTGACTGACGCCGCACGCGCCTTTCTGCGCATGAATCTGGAGAGTACGGCTCTCGACTGGCAGTATGATTTCAGCCGCTCATGGGAAAATGCGAAGATTCGACGGTCAAACATAAAGACGAGAGAAGAATATGAGAAACTGATGAAGAGCATTAACGTGCCGCATTTCGACGCTCCGCTGACCGACGGCACGACGATGGAACTTCTCGAAGCTGACTACGCCATGTTCGGCAACGGGCTTTGGTCGGCCCACTCCTACTCCACACCCATCGTTATAAACAACGACTACAACCGTCAGGCGGCCACGGTAGACGCTTTCCTCAAAGGCCGGCTCTCTCTCGATGCAACCGCCGAGGCAACCATAACCGACCCTGCCCTGAGTGCGCTGATAGCCGGGAAGCGTGCCAAAGACAAACGGATGGAAGAGGAAATGGCGCGCCGTGGCAACGTCTTCTTCCACAAGTTGGATGAAGTGAAGCCTGAAAACATCCTTTCCGCCATTCTCGACAAACACAGGGGCAAGGCCGTGGTGGTGGACATCTGGGCAACATGGTGCGGGCCGTGCAAGGCTGGTCACAAGCGGATGGTGCCATTGAAGAAGGAACTGGAGGGACAGGAAGTTGTCTTCGTATACGTAACCGGCCCGACATCACCGGCCGAGACGTGGCAGGGCATGATTGGCGACATCGCCGGCGAGCACTACTATCTGACGCGCGAACAATACGGACACATCCTCGACAAATATGAGTCGGACGGCATACCCACCTATCTCGTTTTCGACCGCGATGGCCAACTGACGTTCAAGAACATCGGCATGGTAGACAACGGAAAGATAAAAGAGGAGATTGAAAAGGCAATGGAATGGAACTGAAAGGCCATTGCACTGTAAACACGCCCTCTTTACGGTGTAATCCACGAACCGAGCTTGGTAGGGACATATTTTTCGCTATGCTCAACAACACGTCTTGTATTTGTCCGTCTGTAACATCCTGATATTCTATGGATGTTTGGCGGGCAAAAACAAGACGTGTTGTTGAGCATAGCGAAAATTATGCCCCTACCATTGCACGATTGTGGCATTGAGCATTAATATATCACTCAAATGTCGGATGAACCTAAAAAAACATAAAATTTTTCCTTGATCACATGCCTGCTTTTTATATTTTTTTCGTAAATTTGCAGTCGGACAAAAAATAGCTTTAAATCATTAGTTGTCAAAATCAGACGTGTTCTCTTATGACTTCAATGAATAAGGTAGAGTATCGAAGCACTTACTTTTTGTGCCATGTATCCGGGTCAAGTCTTTGACAAGATACCATCAAGATATGGATAAACATAGAACCACATCGGATGTAAAACACACCGGAGGCGGAAAAGAATCCCCTCCTTGCACCGGACTTGCCTCCGGTGTCCTCCCCGAAACTCAAACCGCAGCGGTTGACAGTTCACAAACAGGGGTGTCCACAAGTAATGTGCCATCACGAAACGACAGTCTGTCACCCGGAAACACAGGATCTATCCAGAACACTACAGATGAAGCTCCCCACTGGTATGCACTCCGCACCACCTACGGACGTGAGAAAAAGGCATACGACTATCTTGTCGCTCACGGCATCACGGCCTTCTATCCGACATTAAAGAGCATAAAACTGATAGACGGCAGACGCACCACAATAGAACAATCGCGCATACCCAACATCTTTTTCGCTTTCGGCACTGAAAAGCAACTGAAAGTGTTTGTTTACGACAACGTCAATCTCCCCTATCTTCGTTTTTATTACACCCGCACACACATCGGCAACCGGCTCGTCCATGTACCGCTGATAGTGCCCGACAATCAGATTGACAGTCTGAAAATAATCTGCTCCTCCAATGCCGATGACATCGTTGTGTCTACCGGCGAAATCAAGAAGTTCAAGGAGGGCCAAACCGTTCGCATAGTGGCCGGCGAATTCAAGGGTGTGACGGGCCGCGTGGCACGCTACCAAAACCGCCAGCGCGTGGGCATAATCATCAACGGACTGCTGACCGTATGCACCGCATACATCCCGAGTGCGTTTATAAAAGTTATAGATGATAAAGTGTGAAAAATGGATGTAAAGAGAATATATTTTGAAGATTTGCGGACAGCCCAAGCCCTCATTCATAGGGACGAGGCTGTTACGCGCAAGTATTTCTACCGGCAATGTTATCCGCTCTTCAAGTCCATTTACGACAACTACTACACCGATTGTACCAACTGCAAGGAATTCATTGACGAGATTTACATCGTGGTTCTTGCACCAAGCAAAATAACGGGGAAGTGTCAAATGGAGAATTTCAAAGGTGAGAGCACTCTGACAACCTGGCTCAAGACGGCTTGTCTGTATTATTGTTACAAGAAATATGAGCAAAAAAACAGAATACCGGTATACGATCCGCTTATTTTCCCTGACTATCAGGAAAAAGATGATGACGGTGGTAGGTATAAGGAAAAATTCGGCTCTGTAGAGATAGATTTCAACAATCTCAACCGTGAGGATGCCCTAACAATACTGAAACGGATGCCAAATAAGCGTTACAGCGAAATAATCCGTCTGCGTTATCTGGAGTGTCTTACGAATGAGGAAACGGCAACAGCCCTTGGCATGACAATGGACAATTATTACAACAAGCACAAACTGGCAAAAGCTCAGTACATTCGCATCCACGGAAAGGAGGAACAGCTATGATTAATGATGATTTCAACTTCGAGTTTGACTGTTCTGACTTTCCCGTGAGCATCGAGAAGTTCGCCGCCTATCTGGATGGAAATTTGTCGGATGACGAAATGCAGCGGGTAGAAGCGGTGATAGATGGTGATGAGGGGATGCTGGGAATTGTTAGTCAAAATATATTTATTGAAGATTTACAAGACATCTATGATATTGACAATAATATACTACCATTCGGATTAAAAGCTATGGATTTCAATATTCCTGAAATTGCCAGTTTCGACCATAATCCAACTATCAATTATGAATTTGGCATCGGAAATGACAACTATAGTTATTCTGAAAATGAAGTTAAAGAAATAAATATAAATCAAATTAATTTAGAAAACATGAATTACAAGAACTCTACAGAGCCTCAAGCTTCATTGGCTGCTCGAAAGATTTTTGGTGAGGATGGGTTCGGACCAAAAGGGGGATTGAACCCAATTATTTACCAAGGTAATGAAGGTGTATGTGCCATTCGTAGCCAACAAATTATTTTGCGCGACTATGGTATTGATATTTCTTTAGATGAACTAAAACAGTATGCAATTCAAAATGGCTGGTATGACCCAAGTCCTGAAGGAGGGACTCCAACGTGGGCTATCGGCAATCTGCTATTAAGTTGTAATGTTCCATGTGAGCAGTCTGTAGATAATACAGTTTACGATTTAATAAACGAGTTGGCACAAGGTCATAGAGTAATAGTTGGTGTAGATGCAAATGAACTGTGGGCTGACAGGAATCATGATATCATCGCAGGAGCTAAGGAATGGTTTAAAGATTTTTTTGTGGGAGATACTCCCAATCATGCTTTGGTGGTTGCTGGCGTTGATGTCAATCCTGATAATCCAGATGATGTTAAGGTCATCTTGACAGACCCAGGAACTGGTGATTTGAGAATTGAATACAAATTGGACGATTTCATGGATGCTTGGAAAGATTCTCAGTGCTTTATGGTTTCTACAGATATTCCAGCCCCATTACAATATGACCCAGAAACAGGTAATGAAGTTCCTTCAAATTTTGCAGTAGCTGAGTATATCAATACTAACAGTATTCCACTAAATCCTAACAATGTGATACTTCCCGGTGAAATGGCAGCTAAATGTGTAGGAGCCCATTATTCAGAAGGACATCTTAACCATGTAAATATAGATGGTAAGGATGTAGATTTCGATGACTATACGAAATCTGTAGAGACGGTGCATAAGTACAAATCATTTATTGGCGGGTCGCAGACTTTTGGACAAGATCATTTTGATGCAAAAGAGTTCTGTTCGGCATTGAAGAGTTTTCTTGGATTAGATTCTGATTTTGAAGTATCTAAAGACTTTGACCCTGACACTCCGAATCCTGAACCCAATCCGACACCAGAGCCAACCCCTACCCCCCCAGATGATCCTTTCCCTGGTCCAAACGTTCCCGATCCAGAACCGGCTCCAGAGCCTTCCCCTGATGATGATATCGATGATGATAATTCGGATGATATAGATGAATCAGACGATGATGCGACAAGTCTTTTTGACAATGCTGATTTGAATTTTTAAGGAATTCACGATTGGAGATTGTAACGACAAAAATACCACTATAACATAGCATTTATGATAGAGAATAACAAAGAACGGTTTTCTGCTCAAATAAAGAGTGAAATAGTAAAACTTATGGATGGCATGATTGCTTTCCAAAAGAATTATCCAAAGTTTGACTTTCCCAAAGTTTCCGATAATTTTAAATTGACACGTGAATTACTTGAAAAGGGAGAATTTAATTTGGCTGTATGTGGCAAAGTGAAAAATGGTAAAAGTTCACTAATTAATGCACTAATAGGCAGGGAACTATTACCCGTATGTACAGACGTGGCTACATCGCGTGTATTTAAAATTTCTCATTCACAAGAAGAGAAATTCTATGTAGTATATGGCAATGGGAACCGTAAGGAAATTTCCCAAGACGAATTGGCAACTTATGGAAGTCAGGCTGTTATAAACAAGGAGGGAGAAGCGGAAATAGAAAATACTATTTCATACATACAGGTATTCACCACTATGGATTTCCTTCCAGAAGGCGTTTCCTTGATTGATACTCCGGGAATTGGTTCAACATATCCTCATCATACAGCCATCACTAAGCAATATATTAAACATGCTGATGCTGCTATGTTTGTAATGAATCCAACACCTTTGGAGGACATTGAAGTTGATTTTTTGAAAGAAATAGTTAGCGTAACTCCAGGTATTCTGTTTGTAACGACAAAGATAGACCAAAATGGTAATGAAAGTATAGAAGAGGCGTTGAAGAGAAATCGCCAAATAATCGAAAAGGCTGTTGGAGGCGATCTGCCATTTGATATATCTATGCTGAAAATGTCTAGCAAATTGTTGCTTGATGCTGCTACTGAAAAAGATGAAATGGCATCAGCATTCAACTACGAGATTTCTGGTTATGACGATGTGAAATCAGCCATGAACAATATAGTATTTACAATTTTAGAATATTATCGTTCAGGATTGGCATATAATGCATGTGTTGAGTATTATAAGGAAGTACTTAATACATTGAAACTTCGTCACGAAACTGCCGTCAAGGCGGCTACAGAATATGACAAGTTACTTAAATCTTATGAAAGTGCATTAACAAACTTCAAAGAGAACATGGGTGACGCAAAGAAAAAAGAACTCTTTACTAAAGTCGAAACAATATTGAAAACTATGGAATATGATTTCAATCAAATATTCACAGCACAGGGAGATATTTCTAAAAAGTTCAGCGAAGAGATAGAAAAACTATCAGCAGAAAGTATTGCTTCATATAGTGAAAACTTGGGCGATAGAATTGTGACAGAAGTGCAGAATGCATGGGATAAACTCACCTCATTAGTCATGTCTCGCATAGAGGAACTGATGGCTCAGTTTGACAAAGATTGTTATCTGTCCATTCCAAAAGGCTTTGTATCTGTGACAAAAGACAATATAGAAGACCCTTCAGTAAAGGATGTTCAGATGAGAGACCGAATAGGGAAAATGCGTAATGAAATGTTTCTTGGTACAGCAATTACCGGTGCATTAAGTACGGTCGTTGGAGGTGCATATTTCTTCCTGCCTGCATTAGTTACGCCAGCTCTTCCTGTAATAGCACCTGTTATGGTTGTTTTGGGTATCGGCTCTGTACTGTGGGGCGCAATAAGTGGTAATCAGAAGGCCAAACAGACAACATTACAGAATAACAGGTCTAATCTTCTTAGGCACTTATCTGAAACGATGGCATATTGTCGTAAACAGATTGTTGATGTTTCTTTGGCTGACAGCAAATACCAATCATTGTATCAGGGATTTGTAAATGCAATTCGTGAACAGGTGAAGAATTCAATGGCTAATATCTGTTCTAAATATAGCGAGGAGTTAGAGTCAATGAAAAAGACTGTAGTTGAATCAAAAAATAATCCACAGTTGGCTCTTGCTTTAGAACATTTAGTAGCTGAATGGAGTAAGAACAAGGAACTGATACATAATATTCATGACAAATTAGAAGATGTAAAACCTAAGTAAGATGGCTACACTTGGAATAGATTACGGTTCCTCTTATACAACCGTGTCGTGGATTAATCCACGACACGGTAAACCAGAGACCGTGAAATTCAACGGAGATGGATCTGTAAAATATCCATCGGTTATTTTGGGTTATGCAAAAGGATTGGTTACAGGTTACCAAGCCTTAAACTATTTGGAAGAGGTTGACAAATTACCGTCCGAAGAACGTATTGAGTTATTGGCAAATTTTATTCCTTCCCTAAAACGTATATTGAATCCCAATGGAACTGAATTTATCGGAGACAAAGAGTACACCCATGAGCAGCTTCTGCAGTTCTTTTTCAAACAGATTAAGCAAATGGCAAATTCACATTGTGGTAATGATGTAAATTTTGACTCAGTCATTGTGTCGCACCCTGTAGATTGTGAGGACGCAAATGTTAGAATGCTAAAGAAAGCCTTGCTCGCTTCAGGCTTTAAAGACGTAAATACGCAGTTGGAACCAATAGCTGCTGTAATGGGGTATGGAATAGACCACGATATACCAGAAGGACAAGGTATTCTAGTTTTTGATTTTGGTGGTGGTACAATCGATGTTGCTTATGTTCAAAAGCATCTTAATTCTTATCGGATTTTATGTGAGCCGAAAGGTGATAAATCTTGCGGAGGTCAGGATATTGATATTTTACTTTACGAAAATCTGAGAAAAATGCTTTTGTCAAAATTTGACATGGATATTTCAAATGGCAATATCATCGATCTTGGAATGTTAAACTCGTGTCGTAGGTTGAAGGAATATTTTAGCGACTTAAATGATGTACATGAAACTTCCATCGTTTTTGTAAAAGATAGGAAAATCAACACGTACAAATACAAGCTAAACAGGAATGCCTTTAACAGCATTATCATCCAAAAAGTTACAGATGCTATCAATGTGGCAAAAGCTGTCATAAAGCAAACGGAAGCGAAGCACCTCAAAATAGATAAAATTCTGTTAATTGGAGGAAGTTCCCAACTGACATTAGTTCGGCAAATGCTGACAGATATTTTACCAGAAACAACTATTGATACTTGTGGCGAGAAAGATATAGCAGTGGCATTGGGAAACATTGCAGAAGAAGCAACCAATGACACTGATTGTCCTAAACCGCCAGATATTCCCCCATGCGAGATAGACCATAATAGATTCATATCGTGCCCCTCATGTGGCAGTAAGAAATGTTATCATTATGTAGGAAAAAGAGGATATCATTGTTTTACTTGTGGTTATGATGGTCCAAATGTAAAAATTACAATAATCAGATAATAAAAATTGCAATGAATATATTAATGGTAGGTCATAGTGGAGCAGGAAAAACTTCATTTATGGCTGGGATGTATAAATATCTCGGCAATGACCAAGAAGGATATGGTATACGTGCCAAAAATGCTGTTCAAAAAAAGAGTTTAGAACGTATGGCACAAAGGTTATCTGCTGGAATATATCCGGAAGGTACAGATATTCAACAAATGTACAAGTTTGAATTGACTTGTACAGGAAACGATATTATACCATTTAATTGGATGGATTATCGTGGTGGCATTTTGTTAAGCGAAGATCCTAATGATGACGAAATGGCTAAATTCCTAAAATCCATTTCATCCGCAGATGCCCTTGTGGTTTTTTTGGATGGCAAAAAGTTGTCAGAGCGAACTTCGGAATGGACTATGGAGTATGATATTCTTATTTCGTGCATAGAAAATTCTCTAAGTATAGAGCATAAATCATGGTTTCCAATTTGCTTCGTGATTACAAAGTGTGATATGCTTCCAGATGGAGCTTCGTTTTATGGATTAAAACACTTTTATACGTTATTCGACCAAATAAGCCAAAGCAAAACAGTTGGTGGAATGCTCTTACAGTGTTCGATAAATCCATCAACTTATTATGATCCTTTTTTAGTATTAGCCTATTGTATATATGGAGGTACACCTATTTATATAAAAAAAAGAAATGATGCAATGGATAACGCTGCTTATAGGGCGAGAAAACACAGACCTGAAACCCTTATAGGTTGGCTGGCTGCTGGAGCAGAGGAAATACTTAATGGAACAGCACAGATTATTAACGATGATTGGGGATGGGAAACAGAATTGGATAAAGCAAATTCTGCTGATAAGGATTTCGAACGAGAAAAGCATCAGTTAGAATTATTGCAAGCAATTGCGGAGAATTTAAAGGGCAAACTTGAAGAGTGGTCTGAAAAAGGTATTGTAGAATTATTTTAATATCACATATTTCTATGGAAAAAATAACATTTTACGGATTAGGAGGGTCGGGCAAATCGTGCTACACGTTTGCAATGGCTCAGGCTTTGTCGCAGGGCATTCGCTTTCCCGACGGGCAGATTCTGACGGTTCGTTGTCCGATTCCCATGCAGATGGCCAAACTGCACAGAGCATATCAGCAAATGAGGAATGGTCAATGGCCTGCTGGCAATGTGGACAGCGTCAAGTACAATTTCAATTGCAGATTGGCACTGAGCAAGATGATGGATTTCGGCATAAACGACTATCGTGGCGGACTTCTTGATACTTGCGACGAGGATGAAATTGATGAACAAGAAGAATTGTTCAGTTCTTTTGAAGATTCCAACGTGTTACTGTTCTTTATCGGCGCCGATATTATTAAACAGGCTCTGCACGGAGATGACGAGATGCAAGCCAAATTGGACTTCATGGGCATCTTATATGAAAATTTTTTAGAGAGAACCAATGATTCAAAAACTCCAATAATGATAGTTATATCCAAGTCGGATTTACTTTCAGAAGATGAGAAAAGACAGGCAAAAGATTTGGTATTAAGTGCTCTACAATCAATGTTTGGAACTGGAACAAACTTGACTGCGGCAATAACAATGGTCACCTTAGGTAGAAATCTAAAAAATGACCAAGGAGAATTGGAGGGTGAATTGATTATTGGACCAACACAGGGAAATATTCATATTCCGATTCTATATTCGTTATTCTGTGTTATTTCAAATAGAATTGAAGAAAGTATTGGTAAACTAAATTCTGCACAACAATCATATACATCTGCGAAAAATGCTATGAGCCAAGAAATGAGCAGAAGTGCATTTGCAAGATTCTTTTCAAGTAATGAAAGTAGCATTAGAAATCGAATTAACGAATCCAATCGAGCTATAGGTTCTGAGAAAGAGATATTAAATAAGCTTTCAGAGACAATATCCAAAATCAAGCCTCTTCTTCTAAGTGGTGCTGATGTGTATATTAATGGAGTAAAACAATAAAAGTATGGACGCACAATATTTCGTATATACAAGAGGACACGATATAGCTAACGACTATAAATTATTATTCTCCCCATCAGAGGACTTTTGTCCTTCAGAAATAAGAAAATACTTCTTGCGACAGGTACGTGGGTTGATAAACCTTGACATGTATGTTGGTGATTTAGAAGAAAATCCAAGATGGATTTTAAGTAAGAAAAATGGCTATACATTATGGGGGGTTGGCACTATGAATAAAAAATTGTCAAACATCAACAACACTGATTACGCCAATAGAGCTGTACGTGGTTTTTTTGGTGTCATAATTAAAGGAAATTCCTTGTCTACAGTACCATTTGACTTGTCTTTTTTTGAGCAATTCTATAACAAATATATTATTGATTTGTGGAATGCTCCCAAAGAGTCTTTTAAAAAGAAAGGTGTAACTATCAATGTGAGTTTTGATAAATATGCAACAATATCGCCCAACAAATCCAACTTGTCATTAAACAAAAATGAAAACAAAACGGTGATATGGGAAGATTCAATTTCACCAGAAGATTTTTTCTCTGCTGCACTTGATACTAATGGCGATTTTTCATGTGTATATGGCTTGGAAGAAAAGAATCACGCATTTAATCATGATTATAGTTTTTATAATGTCATAGTCAAAGGCGTGAAAAGTAAAGAAGAAAAAACATACAAAATCAAAGATGAACCTGTTGGGCATCCTATCATTATTGAAGAACCGATAAAGCAAAAAAAAGAATACGGCCTGAAGCTGTTAACATTGGGGATTATAGCGACATTTGTGGTATCCGTTTTGATAATTGGTCATTGCAGCAAGAGCAACCAGACGAACCCTCAAAAATCAGTTTCAGGCGATTCAATACAGACGGTAAAAACAATGCAAAAAAAATAGATTGCGATATTTCCGAGCTGTTTGATATACTATCTCTTTTGATTAAAGAACATGGTATAAATGACGTTATCTCAAAATTGAAAGCTCTAATAAAATGAAGTGTTGATGAACGCATTGTTCTTATTATACGAATAGTGCGCTCATCTCTTCAATAGAGATTATTCATCAAGTGATAGATTTACAGAAGACGTAAACTCCATAATATAAAAGTTCAAAAAATGGGAAAGGAAGATATAATAACACAAGTATATGAACTGCTTGATGAGACAACATCATATATTGACAGCACTGTATGGTGTAATAAGTACTCACTTGCCATTAAGAGTTTGCAGGAAGAAATGGAAGCCCCATGTGTGTTAGCGGTGGCAGGAAAAGTAAAGGCAGGAAAAAGTTTCTTAGTTAATGCCTTACTTGGAATTGATATAGCAATGACAGGAACGACAGAAACGACTGCAACAGTAAATGTTTTCAAAAAAGGGACTCCACCATCTAAAGAAAAACCCATCTTATGTGTATTTCTTGATGGACATAAAGAGTGGGTGTCTAAAGAGTATTTAGATTCACTACAAGGCGCAAACGAAGAAGCTTTGGAAAAAACATCTCAAATAGACAAACTGATTATATACATCAATGACAATCCGTTGCTAGATTATGTTACACTTGTTGATACTCCTGGGATTGGCGCAGAGGTGGGCGAAGATGGCGATTCGCATCAAATTCAAACCGATGCCTATTTCAATTTACGCAACCGCCATCAGCAGGAAACGATCAATCTGTCAAATACGGCTGATGCAATAATTTACCTATTCAATACTGTTCCAACTGAAACAGATAAGAATTTTTTAACATCATTATACAATGGTGGCCATGGCATTACATCGCTCAATGGAATTGGTGTATTGTCAAAAGTAGATAAGGATTTGACACAAATTAATAACATATCCAACTTTTGTAAGGATTTTGAACATAATTTGTTTACGATAGTACCTACATCTGCTGCAATTGAAAAATATCTGCCATTAGAAGAAGAAGCAAACCGTTTGCGTGACAAGCTAAAGTTAGGATTTCCTGTCGAAAAAGGTTTTATGTTGGCTATGGGATCTGAAACTTCTTTTCTCCATGAGAAACTGCCATATTGCAATATATCTGTCGAGGAAAGAAGGACTATTCTTAGAAGTTTTGCTGATAATGATTTGGCCTGGACTTCTTTTGCTCTTATTGCAAAAGAACTTTACTATACAGAAAATGTGGCAGCGACATTAAATAAACTAAAAGATATAGGCGGAATACAAAATCTACATGATTTAATATTCAACCATTTCTTTAAACGTAGCCATATGCTGAGAGGGAATAAAATAGTAGAAGATTTACGTTGCATCATAAATAGCATTATATATGACGAATCTTTTGTTTTTTCTGAAGATTACGCTAAAATGAAGGATGAATGTATTAGTTCTTGCCAATGTTTGCCTACAAGAATCCGAAATATGGTAATTGATTTAATTAAAACCAACATTCCATCATTAGAGCAGGTTCAGAAAAACAAGAAGCGAGTACTTTGTTTAAAGGAAAAAATTGAGAATATACAGGCTGAGTTTCGAACAGTTAATGAAAAATACATGATGTACTTGAAACTTGTTGATGCCAAGGAACAATTTTCCAAAACAGAGTTTGCAGAGCTATGTTCCTTATTTTCTGGTCAGATTACAGATGGCAACCCTCGTAACAAATATAAGTATTGGTCAGCCGTATATAATATGTCACCAGCAAACAGCATCAGACAAAACGCAGCAATGCTTGCAAAAAAAATGTACTCAGAACTATTAAAATAAAATGTAACATATGAAAACATTTGATGTCTTTTTGAAAAGGAGCAAGGCACTATACGAGCAAATAGTGTCTTCTATGTTTGATTCAAATAATCCCGAAACTGCTGTGGAAAAATTGGTAAAATCAACAGAAACGGATACGGACGCATTTGAAGAGAAAAATAAAAATTTAGGTGCCTTCACCCCATTGTATGAAGCTCCAAGCATGGATTATTACATGGACTCAAAAGAGAAAACAGATAAAGAACAGGTGGAAAAATCTGATGGTATTCAAGAGAATGACAGTATTGTAGATTATTCAGAAGAGTCAATTCCAAACGAAAACAATGGGGAACGACTGATATATGAATTGGCTAATTTACTTGAAGAATTAAATAGGTTGCATTCCCAAACGGATGATGAGAATGCAATATCGATAACCACATTTTGTAAAAATAGAATCATAGAAATTATGCTTTCTTGCGGTTGTGAAATAATAGATAAGGACATGATTTTTGATAATTCACGTCATGTTCCCTCACCATTTTCTTTCGTACAGAATGGTTGTGAGATAAATAAAACCATCAAGCCCGGGCTAAGTTATAAGAATAGGGTTTTATTAAAAGCAACAGTTGAATGTAAAAGACAAACACTATAATTGAAAATTTTGATATTATGGAAGAATTGAACGACTATAAAAAAAAGCCAAATTTCACAGAGGCATCCATGAATTCCAAGAGATCCACCTTTAAGGATATCCCAAAAACTACAAAAATCAAAGACCAACACCTACATGATGGAAAATCAAGTATTGTAATGCGGTTATGCAACATCACAACTTTTATTGCAGGATTCTTTTTATTTATTGATATATTGGATACATGTAGAT
>ENA-OYXX01000318-OYXX01000318.1-human-gut-metagenome-genome-assembly--contig:-NODE-318-length-23201-cov-9.431392_pt1 | contig 23201 bp, 17 predicted proteins | sample MGYA00243976_ERZ653434 | MGnify/ENA primary metagenome ERZ653434 (study PRJEB26926, sample SAMN06165112) | human gut metagenome | biome: ENVO:00009003; feature: ENVO:2100002; material: ENVO:00002003...
AGTGTCCGAGCAACTGGCTGGTGGTATAGAGGTCTGCGCCCATTGTCAGCGTCATCGTCGCAAAGGCGTGACGGCTCACGTGATAGGACACCCGTTTGGTAATGCCGGCCTTGGAAGTCCACGTTTTCAGCACATGGTCGCAATCGCTCAGCGTGGGGACATCAAAGACGGCATCGTCAGGATTGCCTTTCTCTCCCGGCATGAACTTCTGCGCCTGTAGGCTCAAAGGCAGGTAGATTACCTTCCCCGTCTTTTGCTGACGCAGTTCCAAATGAGTCTTGCCGTTTTCCTCGATTACGTCTTTCCAACGCAGTCCTTTGACATCACTGTAACGTAGCCCGCAAAAACAAGAAAAAAGAAACGCCGTCTTCACCCTTGGACTCCTACATGGAGTGTCAATAAGCGTCTGCACCTCTTCAATGGTCAGATACTCGCGTTTTTTGCGTTCCCCCTGTATGGAAGCCCAGTCGAATGACAATAAAGGATTGTCGCCAAGAATTTCCAGATCCACGGCATAGTTGAGGGCCGCCCGTATATATCCGCAGTAACCGGATATGGTTTTCTTTGCCAGCGGCTTTTTTGTCAATCTCGTCATCCGGGTGCCGAGATATTCTATAAATCCCTGAAGAAAATCCTTATCGACCTCATACAATCTTATCCGCGGATTATAAGCCTTCAGACACACTGATACCGCGTGTACATGATCGACAAGTGCTCTGCGTCCTTTTTTCTCCCCGGCTTCAGCGTATTCATCGAGCCATTCTATCAGCGGTGTCCGGGCTTTGTCCGAAAGGATTGTCGCCGGCTTCTTGTTGGTGATGTCAAGAATACGCTGTGCCTTGATGGCATTGGCAGCCTTGAGCGTGTTGGCATTCCTCTCCTTTGCCTCCTGTGATATTTCAGGGACAAGGAAGAGTTTAAGAAACTCATACCTGCGTTTGCGGTCGGTATAGATATCCAGATATATGGATTGGTTGCCGTCCTTAAGCTGCTTGAAGCGGATGCGGACAGGTACCGATTCTGATTTTTTTGTTCTTGCCATTCTCTGCCAATGCTTTATTTCGTATGCAAAGGTACAAAAAATAGCTCATAACGACTAACAAAAAAGTAACATAAATAGCAGAAATAACAAAAAATAACCTATACCCCACCAAAAACAAATCAAAATCGCTTCTATGCAATGCCTTATAAATAAAGGCTTTTGTTTGCACTTGCTTATAAATTTCCTCTCTCATTTACGCCATTTCACTTTAACGGCCATACTTTTGCCAAAAGTAAGCATTTTCCGTGAAACGGCAAAGATTTTCACCCGCAAAGTGAAAATGGTGCTGGAAAAGATTATTATTACACTGTCTGACAGTCTTGAAATCTGCCGTACAAATATCAGCCTGCAGTACGTGTTGAACGAGCCTTCGAGTTGTGATGGTTGTCCAAATTATAATTTGGCTTCTGGCAGCACCGCTTTATCTGGATTTTTTGGAAATATCCGTACTATATTACCGATATTGGCGCATGTAGGGTGGATTCTTGTACGTTTTTGTACGTTTTTGCACAAATGACGAGTTTTTATAGCGGATATTAGTGTTAAATTTGCAACAGAACAATCAAAACCAAAGAGTAACAGATATGAAACGACAAGGTATTCTGACCTTATTACTATTGCAGTTGGCCACGACATCCGTCATGGCACAGACGAGCATCACCATCAGCGGAGACAGCGACTGGCTGTTCCGATACGCTAAGACAGAAGCAGAGGCTGACGCAATCGTGGCCGACGGTTTTTTCAAGCCGGGATATGCCGCACAGATGTTCACGAAAGTGTACGTACCGTCAAATTGGACCGTTCAGGGATTTGAAGAACCTGTCTACCGCGGCTTCTCCGACAAGACGAAAACCAACGACAGCGGCGATACGGCCAGCGAGGGACTGTATATCAAGCACTTCACGCTGCCGTCATCCTTCGGCGGCAAACGTGTGCTGCTGAACTTCGGCGGTGTATGGAACTCGGCTGAGGTATGGCTTAACGGCAAGCCCCTGGGACGCCATGACAGCGGCTACACGTCGTTCGCCATGGATGTGACGGGTGTTGCCGTCAAAGGTGACAACACGCTGGCCGTCAGAGTGCGTCAGGTCTATCCGGGATATAAGACGGATACGTATGATGACTGGACTTTGGGCGGAATCTATCGCGATGTGACTCTGACGGCCATGCCGAAGAACCGCTGGATTGACCGTGTGACGGCCGTCACCGACTTTGATGCGGCCTACTGTGACGCCAGTGTGACGCTGAAGATGATGATAGCCGACACTCACAAGGCGACCCTGCCCGGCAATTACCGCTCGCCCGGCAAACCATATTCGCTCCATGTCACGCTGACCGATGCCGACGGCAAGGCCGTATGTGACGAGACAGTCAGCTGCCAGTCACATACGACGACCAGCCGTGAGCAGCAGCTGACACTCACGGTGAGGAACGCCCACAAGTGGACGGCAGAGACACCTTATTTATATAATCTCAACGTAGACCTGATTGAGACCGACGGTCGTGTGACCCAGAGCCACAGCGAGCGCATCGGTCTGCGCAAGGTGGAGACACGCGGCGGCGTGCTGAGGGTCAACGGCCAACCCGTCAAGCTCCGCGGTGTCAACCGTCACGACGAATGGCCTACTGTGGGACGCGCCACCACGCGCGAGCACTGGCTTAAAGACATCGAACTGATGAAGCAGGCGAACATCAACTATGTGCGTGCCGCCCACTATCAGCACGCCAAGGGATTTATCGAGATGTGCGACTCGGTGGGAATGTATGTCGGTGCGGAGGTCTCGCTGGGCGGTGCCGCCGGCCGGATGTACGATCCGTCGTTTGTCGGTCCGGTAATGGTGAGAGTCAACGAGACAGTGGTGCGCGACCTGAACAACCCGAGCATCATCTACTGGTCGGTGGGCAACGAGGACCCGCTCACCGACATGCACCTGAAAGCGGTGAAATGTGTCAAGGCGCTGGACCCCACACGCCCCGTCTGTCTGCCGTGGAATGCCGACGAGACGCTTCCCGAGGAGATTGACATCCTTTCACCCCACTATTGGACGGCCCACGAGTATGACTCGATAGCCTCACGCTCTAAGCGCCCCATCATCACCACCGAGTATGTACATGCCTACGGGGAGATGCGCTTCGGCGGACTGGAGGATTGTTTCCGTTCGCTTACCAAGCATCCCGCCGGTGCCGGCGGTGCCGTGTGGATGTGGGCGGACCAGGGAATATACACTCCCGTGCCGAAAGACACCAAACGCTACAAGAGCATAGAGAAGGACAGCCTCTATCTCAGGATTGACGCCGCCGGATGGGACGGCATCACCGACTCCTACCGCCATCCCACGCGCGACTTTTGGGAAGTGAAGTCGGTCTACTGTCCGGTATATCCTGTCAGCGCACGGCTCTCCGGAGACCGTTCGCAGGCGGACATCACCATGCGCAACGACTACGACTTCCTGACCACGGCAGGCCTCACCATCGGCTACCGCGTGATGGTGGATGGACGTCAGACGGCTTCCGGCGTGTCTGAAATGGACGTGCAGCCCCACTGCGAGGGTGTGCTTCATATCGCCAAAACGGGACTGAAGCCGTTGAAGGCCGGCCAGACGGCATACGTGATTGTTACGGTCAAGGCCGCTGACGGTCACGAGCTGGGCAGCAAGAGCGTGGAACTGGCCTCCGTGCCGCTGTCCGTCGGCAAGGACGTGAAGCTGGGTCTCACCGATGGCAGCGACGCCATAACGGTCACGGCCGGCAAGCGCAGTTTCGTGTTCAGCCGCAAGACCGGAATGCCCGAGGGTATGCAGCCGGCTTTCTGGCACAAGCTGAACGACGGCGACATCACCGGCAAGACGCGTATTAAGGGCGAGAGCTTCAGAACCGAGGTGACGCAGATGACAGCGCGTCAGGCGGTCGATGGCATTACGGTCAGCGTCAAGGCTGACATGATTGACAACGACAGCAATCGTGTGGCCGGCAACTTCACGTTCCGTGTTACCCCGCAGGGAGACATGGTGGTTGCCTACAGCATGACTCCGCATGTGACGGTGAAGAATCTGCCCTTGATCGGAATGGCGTTGGAGACACTGCCGCGGCAGTGGTTCGGATTGGGTCCGGAGGATGCCTATCCCAACAAGAAGGCGGCACCGCTGCTGGGCCTCTATGACGCCCGCAAGTGGAGCGGAACGAGAGCCGCCCGCTGGATAGACACAGACATGGGACGTATCGTGCTTACCCCGAGCGTGAGCGACTATGCCTATATCGACCGTGACGCTGCCGACAGCCCCGTCATGCGTGTGGTGTCCCATGTTCAGGGCCGTTCGGAGAAAGGGCGTCTGAACGACGAACGCTACAGGATAGTGTCCGGAGAGACATACAGCGGAACGTTCAAGATTGTTTTTTAGTGAATAAATGAAGTGAATAAGTAATTTGCATCTCTGCGTTTAAATTAATACTAATAAGAATGAAAAGATTCTTTTCTTATTTCAACATACTGCTGCCCGGACTGCTCGTTGCGTCCGCCACATCGGTGACGGGCCAGACTGTGGAGCAGATGTATCACGGATTCACGAACGTGCCCGACAGCGTGCGCACGAAGACATGGTGGTTTCACGGCGAAGACCGTACTACACGTGAGGGTATCACTGCCGATTTGGAAAGTTTCAAAAAGGCCGGTCTGCAGGGAGTGGTGTACTACGACCAGCAGCACGGCCATGGCACGGAACATTCGTTGAAGGCCATGAGCCCCGAATGGTGGCAGATGCTGAATTTCAGTGCCTTGGAGGCCAAGCGCTTGGGGCTGTCGTTCGACATCAACATCTCGAACGGCTATTGCTGCGGAGGCCCGTGGATAACGCCGGAGCTGGGCATGCAGTGCGTGAAGAGCACGGAGACCGTCGTCAAGGGCGGCAGCCACTTTCGCGGCAAACTGCCGGAAGTGGGGAAACGTGCCCTTGAGGATATTGCCGTTCTGGCTTTCCCCGTCAGTTCCGACGCTCCGGAGACGATAGACTGTCTGCCGGACGGCTTTACCACCGACAAGCCCGTTACCGTCATGCTGGCTTCGTTCGAAAAGCCATATACGGCGCGTTCGCTCTCATACAACATGACGGGATGGAGCAAAGGTCCGCAGAGCATTATCAACATTCCCTGCGAGCCGCAGGAGGAATTCTTCGGCGACCGCTTCACGTGGCAGCCGCCCATCGGTGAGCTGGAGGTGTCGGACGACAGCATCATCTGGCATAAGGTGACCACGCTCCACAGTATCTACGCTGTCCGCTCGTTGCGTCCGGACTACACAATCTCGTTTCCCGCAGCCACGGGCCGCTATTTTCGATTGAACCTCCACGACTGGACTCCGAGTGCCGGCGGCTGGATGCTACTGAACAACGAGTGGGTCAAGACGGAGCCGGAAACGGGAGCCGGCGGTGACATGAAGAACAGGCAGAAGCCGCTGACGATAAAGAGCATGTCGCTATCGTCGGTGCCGCGCATCGACCGCTGGGAGGAACGTGCCGGATGCTACACCGAATATATCCGTCCGTCACAGACTCCGGCATACGACGCCGGTGAGGTCATCGCGCGTGACCGGATGGTGGACATCACCAAACATGTAGACGCAAAGGGCTTCCTTGACTGGACTGCTCCGGAGGGCTGCGATTGGAAGGTGGTGCGCTTCACCAACTGTTTCACGGGTGGAGCGTCGAAGCACGGCCGGAAGAACCTGCTTGGTCCGGAGACAGACAAACTGTCGGTGCGTGCGGCTGAAGTCCATTGGCGGAACTATACGCAGCAGATTCTTGACACGCTGCGTTCGATAGGTTGTCAGGTGCAGAGCGTATGTATGGACAGCCATGAGGCCGGTTCGCAGAACTGGACCCACGACATGCCGCAGCTGTTCCGTGAGAAGTTCGGCTACGACATCATCCCGTGGCTGCCGGCCATGCAGGGCTACATCGTTGGAAGCGTCGGGGAGACGGAACAGTTTCTGCAAGACCTGCGCCGCTGTATAGCCGACGGCATCAATGACCGATACCTCGGAACCCTGCAGCGTCTGTGCTGCGAGAACGGGGTGGAGTTCACCTGTCAGGCTACGGGTAACGGACAGAGCATCTGTTCCGACAATCTTGCCGCCAAGGGACGTGTCGACCGTCCGCAGGGCGAGTTCTGGACGCGTCATCACGAAGGCAGCTACGACACCCGCGAGGCTGCGTCGGCCGCCCATATCTACGGAAAGCCGATTGCATCGGCAGAGGCTTTCACGGACTATGCCTATACCGACTACTTCGGCAGTGTGAAGGACGAAATTGACATGGAGACGGTCATGCAGGTCAACGAGTTTGTCATCTGTGCCTCGGCCCATCAGCCATGGCTTGAGCCGACAAAGATTCAGACGGCCTACAACCGTGACTATGCGCTGAACCGCAAGAACACGCTGTGGCCTTTTGCACGCGCGTTCTTCGACTATCAGGGACGCAACCATTTCATGATGCGCCAGGGCCGGCCTGTCGTTGATATTCTGGTATATGCCGGCGATGACGCCCCCATGAAGATGCTGGGCCACCGTCTGCCGCAGATACCGGAGGGCTATGACTTCGATGTTTGCTCTACAGACGGACTGAATCAAGTCCGGATGAAGGACGGCAGGCTCTTCACCCGCGACTCCCGTATGTCCTACAGCATACTCGCTATAGAGAAGAGTGCCGTGGTGCGTCCCGAGATGGAAAAGACCATTGCGGCATGGAAGGCGCTGGGACTTCCCGTCTATGACAACCGCACGCAGCCGGACGGCGACATGGAGAAGACGCTGCGCCAGGCGCGCATCAGTCCCGATGTGGTCATCAGCAGCCGGCGTTCGGCGCTGGACCGCGTGTTCACTACCCATCGTCGGACGGCATCTGCCGACATCTACTATCTCGTGAACCACTCGGACAAACGGACCTTTGACGATTTCGTGGCTTTGCGTACCGGCTACGGCCATGCCGAATACTGGGACGCACTGACCGGTGAGCGTTATGCATTGCCGGCCGAGCGCACGGCCGACGGGCTGCGCATGCGTCTGAAGCTCCAGCCTCTAGCGGCAGGATTTGTCGTGGCATATAACACGGAAGAGAACAACTCCGGACGCTTCTCGAAGAACGCCGGCCGATATAATCCCTGGGCCAAGGAGACGGCGACGCCTATTGAAGGTGAATGGACGCTGACTTTCGACCGCACATTGGGCGGACCGGAGAAGCCTCTCGTCACTGCAGAGCTGACGGACTTCTCAAAAAGCAACGACCCGGAAGTCAAGTATTTCTCCGGCCTGTGTATCTACGACAACACGTTCAGGCTCGACAGAAAGCCTGCGGGCAGGATGGCCCTGCGTATTCCCGGACTGCACGGTGTCGCCCGCGTGGTCGTCAACGGCAAGGAGGCCGGCTTCATTTGGTGTACTCCGTGGGAGGTCGACATAACCCCGTTCGTGAAGAAGGGCAGAAACAGGATAAGCATAGAGGTGCGCAACTCGCTGGTTAACCGTCTCATCGGCGATGCAGCCCTGCCGGAGGCCCGGCGGAAGACATGGATATTCACACAACTGTATAAAGCCACTTCCAACCTGAAGCCTTCCGGTATTGACGGACAGGTTCTGCTGATTGAAAAGAATATGTAAGTCAGCTGACACAAAAATAACAGTCAGCAAGGAGAAGGCCCAACGACTGAAAGAGTGGATTGACAGGTAAGAGTGTTCATAAACTCTGCGTAATCTTTATTTTTTCCTTCAAAAAGTCGTTGGTTTGGAATTATTTTTTTAAGTTTGCAGAAAAATAAAGCCTATGGAACCTCTTCTTGATTTCTCTTTCCTGGAGCGCCGGCTCGGAGACATGTCCCGGCGGCGGAGCGTGGCTTTGGCCTGTCCGCACGACAGCCATACCGAGTATGTCATAGAGCGTGCCCTCAAAGAGGGTTTCGCGCGTTTTGTGCTTACCGTGACCGGGCCGCTCAGTGCACGGCTTTCAGCGGCGGTGGAGGCAGCGGAAGGATTGGTCAGCATTGTGAAGTGTGCCGATGCCGTGGAAGCCTCGCGTGAGGCCGTGGCCGCGGTGAGGCGCGGTGAGGCCGAGGTGCTGATGAAGGGCACGGTGAACACCGATGTGCTGTTGCGTGCCGTGCTCGACAAGCAGTGCGGACTGCTGGAGCCCGGCCATGTGATGAACCACATAACGGTGAGCCACATTCCCGCTTACGGCAAACTGCTGATGTTCTCTGACGCCGCTGTGGTGCCGCGCCCGTCGCTTGAGCAGTTTGACGCCATTGTCGGGGCGTGCGCATCGGCCTGCCGGAAACTGGGCATCGGCACCCCGCACATTGCGCTGACGCACTGCACGGAGAAGGTGAACCCGAAGTTTGAGCATACTATACATTATGAAGAGATAAAGCACCGCGCCGCCGCAGGAGCCTATGGCAGCGTGGTTGTTGACGGGCCGATGGACGTGAAGACGGCACTCGACGCCGGGAGCGGTGCCATCAAGGGCATCTCCTCGCCTGTGGCGGGAAAGGCCGATGTGCTGATATTCCCCAATATAGAGGCCGGCAACACGTTCTACAAGACCATCACACTCTTTTCCGGAGCGCAGACCGCAGGATGGCTTGCCGGTACGACGGTGCCGGTGGTGGTGGCCTCGCGGGCCGATTCGGAAGAGTCAAAATATTACAGTCTGGTGATGGCAGTGACGCAGAGCCGTGAATACTGATTGTCTCATGCAGATTCGTTAACACTAACCATATTAATTGCAAGCCCAATGAACCAATCATCCGTTTCCAATTCCGCCGTTTACCGCATACTGGTAATCAATCCCGGGGCTACATCGACCAAACTCGCCGTTTACGAGAACGACAGGGCCGTGTGGATGTCGGGAGCACATCATCCCGCAACCGACCTTGTAAAGTTTCACCGTTCCACCGACCAGTACGAATACCGTATGGACTTCATACGCCGCCGCATGGAGAAAGACGGTATTGCCGTCGACTTCGATGCCGTTATCGGACGTGGCGGACTGCTCCGACCGTTGCCTGGAGGGGTGTATCGTGTTGACGAGAAGATGAAGCGCGACCTGCTCAGGGCAGAAATGGACCACGTGTGCAATCTCGGTGCCCTGCTTGCCGACGAGCTGGCGCAGGAGTGCGGTTGTCCTGCTTTCATTGCCGACCCCGTAGTTGTCGACGAGATGCAGGACGTGGCCCGCTACACGGGCATACCCGGCATGGTGCGCAAGTCGGTGTTCCATGCGCTCAACAGTAAGGCCATGGCCCGCCAGTATGCCGCCAAGGCCGGACTGCGGTACGAGGACATAAGCGTGATAGTGGCCCACATGGGTGGCGGCATATCCGTGAGCGCCCACCGCCGGGGCATGGTCATCGACGTGAACAACGCTCTCGACGGCGAGGGGCCGTTCTCCACCGAGCGTGCCGGAACGCTGCCTGCCGGACAGCTTGTCGACCTCTGCTTCAGCGGCAAGTACACCATAAAGCAGATAAAGAAGATGATTCACGGTCACGGCGGACTGATGGCATACACCGGCACCAACGATATGATAACCATTGCCCGCCATGCCGAAGAGGGCGATGAGGCTTACAGCGGCGTTCTCGATGCCATGCTCTATACCGTGGCCAAGCAGATAGGGGCCATGCACGTGGCGCTTCACGGTGAGGAGAAGGCCATCATCGTCACCGGCGGCATAGCCTACAGCGACTACTGCATGGAGCGGCTCAAGGCACAGACGGACTTTTTGGCTCCGGTGGTGGTGATGCCGGGTGAGAACGAGATAAACTCGCTTGCCTACAACGCCCTGTGTGTGCTTACCGGACGTATAGAACCAAAGGACTATTCGGAGATGTGCCGTGCCAATCAGTCCTGAACCCAAAGACGCAAAGAGGCGCAAAGGTTTTTTTGACTGTGGAGATACAGTGTTTTTTTTACTCCTTTGCGTCTCTGCGTCTTTACATTTAGATTTTTTTCTCTTTTTCATGTCACAAAACGGTTGTTTTTGCGTAATACAGGTAAAAACAAGAATACGAACAAACAAAACTTTGGAATTATGGATATACGGAGATTCTTTATCGTTGCTTTTGCCGTATGCGCATCAGCGGCATGCAGCAGTTCGAACAAGTCGGTAAGTGAAAGAAATTATGCCGGTGCAGGGCGTGCGGAGATATTTTCGGAAGCGGGAAAGGCGCTTTCCGACAATACTAAAATGATCAAGCGTACGCTTCCGCTGCGCGACTTCAAGGAGATAGAATGTGGCTATGTCGTTACATTCAATTATACGCAGTCTTCCGATTACAGCGTTACTCTGACAACAACCGAGCAAGGGCATGATTTGCTGGAAGTGTATGTGGACGGCGGCACTCTGTATGTTAGGGGCAAGGCTGCCAAGGGTAAAGTGGAGAGAGGTCGGAATACACCCGAAATAATATTGGATGTGTGCAGTCCCAATCCGCGGCGCATAGAATGTACAGGTGTCGTTAAGGCAAAACTGTCGGATATTGATACAGATGACTTCACGCTTGCGGCCAGCGGTGTTTCAAATGTGAATGTGGGCCGGATAAAGGGGCGTGCCGTCAAAATATACAAGGGTGGCGCGGCCAACTTGCATGGCGATGCCGTGCGTTCTTCCGCCGGGCTCGATATAAAGGCGGGTGGAACGGGAAACCTTGAAGTGGCTGATGTGTCCTGTCACAGTGCTTGTATAGACAAGGGTGGCGCGGCCAACTTGCAGGCAGGTGCCGTCCGTTCTTCTGCCGGGCTTGATATAAAGGCGGGTGGAACGGGAAACCTTAAAGTGGCCGATGTGTACTGTAACAGTGCCAACATGGACAAGAACGGTGCGGCCAACTTGAAGACAGGTGCCGTCAGTGTTTCCGGCAGTCTCGATATAAAGTCGAGCGGAACGGGAAATATCGTTTCTGGTGATATAAACTGCCAGAGTATAAAGATAGACAAAAATGGTGCTGCGGGTGTGATGTCGGGCAAAATTGTGAGTCGCAGTACGTTTGGCATATCTTGCACAGGTACCGGTGTCCTGAGCATTACCGATATGGAAGCCTTGGACGTAAAGATGACCATTAGCGGTGCAGCGGGTGTGAAAGTCGGAAGAATAATGGGTACAACCCTCAAAATCAATCAGAGCGGTGTCGGAAAATCTGAAATCACTTTCAATGGCCGTCAGGTGGACATCTCAAGCAGCGGTGCGCGGAAGATGAAGATAGGGGTGGAGTGCGACAAACTGCATGTAATCCATTGTGGAGTGTCGGCCATGACGATAACGGGTACGGCCGACGATGTGAAGATAGAGGGTTCGGGAGCCGCATCGGTAAACTGCGGTGGGCTTAACCGCTTTTGAGACAGTTTCAGAGACATATACAAACACATTCCATTGCCGATGACAGACAGTGAATACATGGAAGAAGCCGCTGTGCTGAGGCCGCGCCTTGTTGGTGTGGCGCGGCAGTATGTGGGCGACGAGGCCGAAGATGTGGTGCAGGATGCCATGTTGAGGCTTTGGGACATGCATTGCAAACTGCACCGGCCTATGGAGCCGATGGCCCGTGTGACAGTCCGCAACATGTGCGTCGACAAGTTGCGCCGCCGTAATGTCATGACGGATATCCCCGCCGCCGATGACGATGCGGCTGCCGATGCCGTACGCGAGCAGATAGACCGGATGATGGCCATTGTGCGGCAGCTGCCTGCCGGGCAGCGGGACATATTGCGCATGCGGCACATGGAAGGCATGGAGATGAGCGACATAGCCGAACAGACCGGCTGCAGCGCGGCGGCGGTGAGAAAGGCGCTGAGCCGTGCGCGCCAGGCTGTAAGAGAGCGTTATAGAGAAGAAAGGAGAAACAAGTGAAGGCAATGAACGAGACAGATGAAATAAAGATATTGGTGGAACATTTTTTCGACGGCACCACATCACTCGATGAGGAGAACAGGCTTTACGCCTTCTTTGCGTCGGACGATGTGCCTCCGGAGCTTGAGGAGTATCGCGAGATGTTCTGCGGTTTCGCCCTGTTGGCCTCGCCGCAGGCTGCCGCCTTGTCATATACGGAAGAGCCGTATCTTGTGCCGCGCCGCCGCCTCACGGTATTGCGGCGAGTGTCGGTGGCCGCCGCCGCTGCGGTGCTGATAGTGGCGGGCTTCTTCGTTGCTGACGATATCCGTTACCGCAACCGCCTGTCATCGCTCTATGGCGGCAGCTACATGATTGTTGACGGCAGGCGGGTGGACAATCTGAAAGAGATTCTGCCACATATAGAGAGCACGTTGCGCTTGGCCGAGAATATTGAGAAACATGCCGACGGTGACGCTACGATACGTGCGGCGGAGCAGAATGTGCTTGACAACATAAGTGATCCGGCGGAGCGCGAGCGCATAGGCCGGTTGCTTGAGTGATAATGTTTTTTTAGTTGGTTTTGAGACTATGAAGAGAATATTGATGCTGTTATTCGCCGTCATGTCGGCACTGTTGCAGATGTACGGGCAGAACACGATAGACAAGCGGGTGGACATGTATTCCACCATGGGTGCGAGCACGTTCACATCGGTTGTCGAGCGCGACCCCGCCACGCATAAGGTAAACAAGGTTGTCAAGGTGCTGAAGATGTCATCCTTCAACGCTTCCGGCTTTGCCGAGGTGTTCAAGGCGGAGTCGCACACGGGCACATTCACCTCGGTTGTAAAGGACAACAAGGTGACGATGGTGCTCACGGTGGAGCGCAAGGACTGCGCGCGCATTTATGTGCTGACATACGACAAGCGGCAAACCTCCGCCATGGATGCGAGCGTGACGATAATCGTCAATTACAGGAAGTAGAAGCCGTAAACGTTTACGTTGTTATATATACTGCAAATGTCCCGTAAAGTGGGAAATTTGCAGTATTTTTGTTGCCGTAAAGTCATTAATAACCAATCTGATTACAATCTGTTATGACAAATAAGATTTTCATGCCATTCCTCGGGCTTGCGCTTGCTTGTCCTTCAATGTCGCTGGCCGACACGGAAGAGACGGTGACCATCGGCGATACGGTGGTGGGTAAGTTCGCCACCATGCTCACGTTCAGCGGCGATGATGTCGTGCTTACATTCGACGACGGCACGACCCGCACGGCTGACATGTCGCTTGTGTCGATAGACCTCGCATACGACGCCGCCCCCGACCCGTCGGGCATCACAGGCGTAACATCCGCCGGCGACACTACCGCGCGCGTTTACAGCATTTGCGGACAGTATATGGGCAACTCCACCGAGGGGCTGGCCAAGGGCATGTATATAGTGAACGGAAAGAAGGTAATAATAAAATAAGGAGGCAACAAAATGAAACAGACTACACATATTATATATAGTGTCATCGTGATGATGATGCTGGCAATGCTGCCCGCCTCCCGTACTGTGGCGCAGACGTGGGACTTCACGTCGGTGAGCGCTGCGGACAAGGCCAATCTGGCAGCCGATGCGACGGCGTGGGAACACGAATCGTCAAGCAGCAACGACAGGTACAAGAACAAGACCACGTACGACGCGGCACCGCTCACAGCCAATGGAGCCGAGCTGGAGTTCACGCGCGGTCTGCTCTTTACCGTCGGGGCGGCCGATGCCGTGCGTGTCGACGTGAAGGGCAAGCGCATGGCCATGAACAAGGCGCTCACCATAACGCTGAAGGACATGAAGGCCGGCAGCAGGATAACCATGAAGTGCAAGACATCGAAGAGCGGCACGGCGCGTGGTGTCAACGTGACCAACCTCACGCCGGAGTCGGGTTCGTTCAATGCCACATCGGCCGACGACCAGACCAATGTGGGCGTGGTTGGGGCCGACGGCGACGTGACGCTGACCAACACAGGCGGTCTGTACGTGTACAGCATCGGCGTGACCGACGGCGGCGGAACTACCGGGCCGTCGACAGGCGGCGATGACCACTCGGCTGCGCTGAACACCGCCGTGAGTCAGGCACAGCTTACCACCACGGGCAACGTGATGAAGTATTACAACACCGCCGAACTGGCCGGAATAGCCATCGACCGCAAAGCCGGCACCGTAACTGTGACACCGCAGACGGGTGACTGGACCGACGTGTTCACCCGCTCGGTGAGCAACATAGCCTTCTCAAAGGCATCGCAGACCTCCGGCGGAGCCGACATCACCACGGGCGGGGTGGAGATAACCCGCGCCGGCGGATGGTTTGAGTCGGCGTATGTAGTGTGGAACATCTACGGCGGAGCCACGTCGTACAACGTATACGTAAAGGGCGGGCAGTATGCCAACTACACTAAGATTGACAGTGAGCTGGTGCGCAACTACGGCACCTTTGGGCGTGCCGATGTTGTCGGACTGAGTGCCGGAGAATATTCTCTCAAGGTGGTGCCCGTTACGGGCGGCACCGAAGACGAGGCCAAGGCAGGTGTGGCTTCGGGCATGACCGTGCGCAACTACGACCGTTCGGGTTTCGCCCACCTCAACTATACCGGCGTGGGGGCATACAACGATGACGGAACGCTGAAGGCCGGCGCACGTGTGATATACGTAACGGCGGCCACGGCAAAGACGGTGACGCTCGACGTCATAACGGGCAAGAACGACAAGACGGAGACCTTCACCGGCCTGCAGGCAATCGTCAACGCATATCAGAAGGGACTGGAGACACGGCCGCTTGCCGTACGCCTCGTAGGTACCGTCCGCGACACCGACATGGACTACTTCGGCAGTTCGGCCGAAGGCTTGCAGGTGAAGGGAAAGAACAACACCATCCCCATGAACATAACGATAGAGGGAGTGGGTGAGGACGCCACCGTGTGGGGATTCGGATTCCTGCTGCGTAATGCCGTGAGCGTGGAGCTGCGCAACTTCGGCATCATGCTCTGCATGGACGATGCCGTGTCGCTCGATACGGACAACGCCCACTGCTGGATTCACAACCTCGACCTGTTCTACGGTAAGGCCGGAGGCGACAGCGACCAGGCCAAGGGTGACGGAACGATAGACGTGAAGAGCGACTCGAAGTACATCACCATATCCTACAACCACCTCTTCGACAGCGGAAAGTCGTCGCTCTGCGGAATGAAGAGCGAGAGCGGCCCCAACTACATCGACTATCACCACAACTGGTTCGACCACAGTGACTCCCGCCATCCGCGTGTGCGCACGATGACGGTGCACGTGTGGAACAACTACTACGACGGTTGCGCCAAATATGGTGTGGGCGCGACGATGGGTTCGAGCGTGTTTGTGGAGAACAACTACTTCCGTGCCACGAAGAACCCCATGCTCATCTCCCGGCAGGGAACCGACGCCAAGGGCGACGGAACGTTCTCGGGTGAGAACGGCGGCATGATAAAGAGCTTCGGCAACGTGTATGCCGAGAAGGGCAAGGGCAGCAACTACACATCCGTGACACAGCACGACACTGCCACCGACTTCGACTGCTACGAGGCCGCCGCGCGCGACGAGAAGGTGCCGTCATCGTTTGTGGCCCTTACCGGTGCCACACCCTACGACAACTTCGACACCGACCCGGCGCTGATGTACACCTATACTCCCGATGCCGCCACCGACGTGCCGTCGGTTGTTACGGGCTGGTGGGGTGCCGGCCGCATAAACAAGGGCGACTTCAAATGGACATTCAACAATGCCGCCGACGATACCGACTATGCCGTGATAAAGGAGATGAAGACGGCTCTTGAGAACTACAAGAGCACGCTCGTGGGAGGATTTTAGGGCTGAGAGCGGTGAACAGTGAGGTTTTTGAATTACCTTTACTTTAACGTATGTTAAAGAGCACCCGCACCACGATTTCCGCACTACGGCGCGAAATACGCGATTTTTCGCAAAAATGGGGAGCGTTGACAGTCAGTGAGTTACACGATTGTTAATTTGTCAACATAGCAGAGAGGGCCTCCTTACACTCCGTTTACGGCGTACTTGCATCACGGTTAGGCCGTAAACGCAACGCAAGTACGCCGTAAACGGAGTGTAAGGAGGCCCTAAACGCAAGCAAGGGGCATCAAACTGGTGTGTCAATAAGGCAAAAAGAGCCTTTTTGCTTTTCTATTTCGAGAAAAAAGAAATGTTAAATTTTAGGAATTATCAGGACAAAACTTCGGGCTTCTAACATTCTTATACTTAACGGATATTCCAAATACCACCATTTTTAGGGCCTGTATGACTTATTAAGTCATTCATTTTGGATATTTCACGTTCTATGGTACGAGTTGCAACTCCTATAGCTTTTGCCATCTCTGCCATACTAATATAGGGGTTGTCTTTTATCAAATCTATAATTTGTCGCTGACGAACAGAAATGTTTTTACCGACATCTTTACCGACATCTTTACCGACATCTTTACCGACATTTTTACCGACATCGGGATTGTCTGTAGCACTAATCCGCTGGATTGTGGATTTGAGAGGGAATGTGACAGTAGCAATAGTGCGGTCGCTTTCTATTGTTGGACGTGCACCGGTTAGCGTCTCCCAGCTCGTGAGTTTCTTCATACCGTAACCGGCATTTTCTGCAATACCTACGTAACGGAAAAGTTTGGCGATGGTCGGGTTGCGGAGCTTTGAGTATACTTTGCCGAGGATTTCATTGACAGGGAGCGGAAAGGCGCCACCGTTCATGAACTCTATGTGGTCGGTATAGACGCGGATACAGGAACGGAGAGAATCGAAATGGTCGCAGTGCATCACCATATTTGCCAATGCTTCGCGGAGTACAAGATATTGACTCTCGTCTGTGGTGGCAAAGCCGTCCTCTTTTATGTGTATCGGAGCATCGACAAGAGTGCGGAAACGGCGAAGAATAATCTGTACGGCATCCCATATATTCTGCTGCTCCGGTATGCGGTAAGTGTATCGGACTTCTGCCAGTTGGATTGTTGGTGCCGGAATCTCGATATAATCCACGCAGAATGTAGGCACATAGCGCAAAACGTATGGTGACTTGCCAAACATCAGAAGTCCGGCATAAGTAAGCAAACCATTGTTTGTGATGTTGACACTCTCGCAGAAGTCAGCATCGCTAACATCACGCAAATCCGGAAGATTGCTCGTCTTGCCAAGAGCGAAACGGTAGTTGTGTAACGAGTCGAAGTTAAGCATTGCAAGTTCGGACCCTTGTATGGTTTCTTCTGTCTTCTTGCCAAATGACTGATTGCGGAACATTGCGCGTATCTCGCCCTCAGTCGCCCGTTGGTCGCCACTGCCTATTCGTATGAATGTATTTGCGGGGTTGCCGAAATATGCAGGCTTAAGATCAGACTCTGGTATATAGAACACAAGCAGTTTGCAACCGTCAATATCGTATCTTTGAGGACGGGCGAATATAGTCTGATTGAACTTGCCGGAACGAAGTGTTCCGAGAAAGTCCTGTTCGAGTTTCTCAATGTTATCCACACCCAGAATCTCAAAAGTTTTGCCCGATTGTTTCACGCCAAGTACAATCCATCCTCCTGAAGTATTTGAGAATGCGCTTACGGTTTCCCAAATATTCTTCGGCAGTTCTGATTTCGCAGTCTTTACCTCGAAATCATCCCATTCTATGTCTTGTAGCCTTACTACAAGTTCTTCTTTCGTCATTTCAAATGCAAAATTAGTCAATTTTGTTGGATTATAATTGTTTATCCGTCACTATTTAAGCGCATTAAATCAAATCCTTATTTCTTTAGATTTCTGTTTCTCGGATGATGCTCGAGTATCTCCCGCCGCAGCGTCGACGTCTCCACATGCGTGTAAATTTCGGTGGTGCCTATGCTTTCGTGGCCCAGCATCTCCTGAATCATGCGCAGGTCGGCACCGCCCTCGAGCAGTGCCGTGGCGAACGAGTGGCGCAGCGTGTGCGGGCTGATGGTCTTGGCGATGCCCGCCTCGGCGGCCTGCCGTTTTATCATAATGAGAATCATGGTGCGGGTGAGGTGGGCACCCCGGCGGTTGAGGAACACGTAATCCTCCTCGCCCGGCTTTATGTCCATGTGGTTGCGGTCGGCAAACCAGAAGCCGAGTTCGCGGATGGCACGCGGCGATATGGGTACGAGACGCTCCTTCGACCCCTTGCCCCTCACGCGGATGTACTGCTCGTCGGTGTACAGGTCGGACAGCCGCAGCCCCACGAGTTCGCTCACGCGCAGTCCGCACGAGAAGAGCACCTCGATGATGGCGCGGTTGCGGTGCCCCTCCCATTTGGAGAGGTCGACAGACTCTTCGAGCATGTCCACCTCCTCCACCGACAGCACCTCGGGCAAGTGGCTGCCCGTATGGGGCGACTCGAGCAGTTCGGTGGGGTCGTCGGGGCGGTAGCCGTCGAGCATCAGATAGCGGAAGAACGAACGTACGCCGCTGAGTATGCGGCACTGCGACGTGGGGCCTACACCGATGTCGTGCAGCGTGGCCGCGAACGTCTGCAAATTCTCCAGTCTGACGTCGGTCACAGCTATATGTTCCGCCTCGAGATAGCCGATCAGTTTCTGCAGGTCGTGCCAGTAGGCGTCGAGCGTGTTGGGCGAATAGTTGCGCTCCAGTTTGAGATAACGCATGTATCTGTTCACCACATTCGTATCGTTTTTCTTGTCCATGTCGCCAAGTTTTGCTATTTTTGCCATTCATAACGGCGGGGCGTCACTGTGCATGTCACGGCGCGCCGCCATCCGGACGTGCAAATATACGAAAAAATAATTCATTAAGACATTATGAGAATACAAATCATCAACGGTCCCAATCTAAACATGCTCGGCCGCCGCGAGCCGGGCATCTACGGCAGCAGTTCGTTCGAGACGTATCTGGAGGAGCTGCGGGCGAAGTATCCCGACGTGCGTATCGACTACTATCAGAGCAACATCGAGGGTGAGCTGATAGACAGGATGCAGCGGGTGGGATTCGGCGGAGCCGACGGATGCGACGGCATAGTGCTCAACGCCGGGGCGTACACACACACGAGCATAGCCCTGCAGGACTGCATACGGTCGCTGCAGGTTCCGGTGATAGAGGTGCACATCTCCAACGTGCACCGCCGCGAGGAGTTCCGCCACCGCTCGATGATAAGCTGCGCCTGCATGGGCGTGATTTGCGGATTCGGGCTTGACAGTTACCGTCTGGCCGTGGAGGCGCTGAAAGGACATAAAGATTGAGATTGTATGATGGCAGACATGATGTTGTATCCCTACATCCTCTCGCATACAGACCCCGAGGGTGACTATCTCTACCGCCTCTACCGCGCCACCAACGTGCATCTGCTGCACGGACGCATGGCCAGCGGCCACCTGCAGGGCCGGCTGCTGAAGATGCTCGTAAGGATGATACGTCCGCAGAACATACTTGAGGTGGGCACATTCTCGGGCTACAGTGCCATCTGCATGGCCGAGGGGCTGGAGCCGGGCGGACGCCTCTACACCTTCGAGATAAACGACGAGCAGGAAGACTTCACCCGCCCGTGGATAGAGGGCTCGGCCGTGGCCGACAGGATAGAGTTCATCATCGGCGACGCCATTGAGCTGGCCCCTAAACTCGGCGTGACGTTCGACATGGCTTTCATCGACGGCGACAAGCGCACCTATGTGGAGACTTACGAGATGGCTCTCGGGGTGTTGCGCTCCGGCGGGTTCATACTTGCCGACAACACGCTGTGGGACGGCCACGTGACCGACCCCGCCTACGACCGCGACCCGCAGACACGCGGCATACGCCGCTTCAACGACCATGTGGCCGGCGACGAACGCGTGGAGCGCGTCATACTGTCGCTGCGCGACGGACTGACGCTTATAAGGAAGATTTAGCTCAGAGTGAAGAGGTCTTCAAGTGCAGAGTGATGAGTGAATGAGTGAAGAGGTATGATTACTTTCAGGATTAGACCACTGTTGATGGTAAAATCAAGCCCTGTAGGTAATCATACCTCTTCACTCATCACTCTGCACTTGAAAACCCCTGCACTGAAAAAGCCATGTGCAGTGAGCCTTTTTCTCACATAATTTTCTTAAATTTGCAGGCGGAACATTGATATATTGATATGCAAGAGACAAGACAGAACAAGATTGCACGCCTGCTGCAGAAGGAGCTGAGCGTGATATTCCAGCAGCAGACGCGCCTGATGCACGGGGTGATGGTGTCGGTGACACGGGTGCGCGTATCGCCCGACCTCAGTGTGTGCACGGCCTATCTGAGCATCTTCCCCAGCGAAAGGGGCGAAGAGATACTGAAGAACATAACGGCCAACGAGAAGACGATACGCTACGAACTGGGCACACGCACACGCCATCAGCTGAGAATAATACCCGAAGTGAGGTTCTTCATAGATGACTCGCTCGACTATATCGACCGCATTGACGAACTGCTGAAACAATGAACTTTCCCTTCTACATTGCCCGCCGCTATCTCTTTTCGAAGAAAAGCACCAATGTCATCAACGTGATCAGCGGCATATCGGTGGTGGGGGTGGCTGTGGCGACGATGGCCCTGGTGGTGACGTTGAGCGTGTTCAACGGTTTCCACGACCTTGTGGCATCGCTGTTTACGTCGTTCGACCCGCAGCTGAAGGTGACGCCGGTAATGGGCAAGACGGCTCCGGCCGACGACCCGCTGCTGACGGAGATACGCCGCCTGCCGCAGATAGAAGTGGCCACGGAGACCGTCGAGGACATGGCGCTGGCCGTATACGGCGAGAGGCAGGCCATGGTGATGGTGAAAGGTGTGGAGGATAATTTTGACAGTCTGACGCACATCAGGGAGATTCTTGTGGGTGACGGCCTGTACGAACTGCATGCCGCCGACCTGAGCTACGGCATATTGGGCATACGTCTGGCCGAGATGCTGGGCACGGGATACACCTATCAGCACCCCCTGCGGATATACGCGCCGAAGCGTGAGGGACAGCTCAACATGGCCGACCCGCAGGAGGGCTTCGTTGAGGACGAGCTGTTTTCGCCCGGCGTGCTGTTCAACGTGAGGCAGGCCAAGTATGACAAGAGCTACATACTGACCGACATAGCCTTCGCCCGCAACATCTTCGGGCAGCAGGGCATGCTCTCCGCCCTGGAGTTGAGGCTGAAGCCCGGCAGCGACTTCGACGCCGTGAAGGCCGAGATACAGCGCATTGCGGGAGACAAGTATGTGGTGCGCGACCGTTTTGAGCAGCAGGAGGATACGTTCAGGATAATGAAGATAGAGAAGCTGATAGCCTATATCTTTCTTACGTTCATTCTTGTGGTGGCGTGCTTCAACATCATCGGCAGCCTCTCGATGCTGATGATAGACAAGAAGAACGATGTGGTGACGCTGCGCAATCTGGGTGCCGACAACAGTCAGATAATACGTATATTCCTTTTTGAGGGCCGCATGATTTCGGCCATGGGTGCCGCCGTTGGCATAGTGCTCGGCCTGCTGCTATGCTGGTTGCAGCAGACGTTCGGTCTTGTGGGGCTGGGACGGTCGAGCGGGTCGTTCGTGGTGGATGCCTATCCGGTGAGCGTACATCCCGAAGACATCGTCATCATCTTCGTTACGGTGCTCGTGGTGGGCTTCGTTGCGGTGTGGTATCCGGTGAGATATTTTGCAAAGAAGATTATTTGAATCAGTATAAAAACAGAAACAACAGATGAAGACAGGTTTTGACAACGACAAATACATCAGTATTCAGTCGGAGCATATCAAGGAACGTATTGCGAAGTTCAAGGGCAAGCTGTATCTTGAACTGGGCGGGAAACTCTTCGATGATTATCATGCAAGCCGCGTGCTGCCGGGCTTCCAGCCCGACTCCAAGCTGCGCATGTTCAGCAAGATAAGCGATCAGATTGAAATAGTGATTGTCATCAGTGCCGAAGATATCGTGAAGAACAAGGTGCGTGCCGACCTCGGCATCACATACGACGAGGACGTGCTCCGGTTGCGCGACGAGTTCATAGGCCGCGGCTTCACCGTGGGCAGTGTTGTCATAACGCATTACAACGGCCAGCACTCGGCCGATGACTTCCGCAAGCGCTTGGAGCGCATGGGCATAAAGTCGTATGTGCATTATCTCATCGACGGCTATCCGCACAATGTATCGCTGATAGCAAGCGAGGAGGGCTTCGGAAAGAACGACTATGTGGAGACGGAGCGTCCGCTCGTCATTGTGACGGCTCCCGGCCCGGGGTCGGGCAAGATGGCGGTGTGTCTCTCGCAGCTGTACAACGAGCACAGGCGCGGCATAGAGGCGGGATATGCAAAGTTTGAGACATTCCCCGTGTGGAGTCTGCCGCTGAAGCATCCTGTCAACATAGCATACGAGGCTGCCACGGCCGACCTGAACGATGTGAACATGATCGACCCGTTCCATCTTGAGGCGTACAACAAGATTGCCATCAACTACAACCGCGACATAGAGATATTCCCCGTGCTCAACGCCCTGTTCGAGGGCATCTACGGCAACAATCCGTATAAGTCGCCGACGGACATGGGTGTGAACATGGTCGGATTCTGCATCAGCGACGATGACGTTTGCCGTGCGGCGTCAAACGACGAGATAATACGCCGCTATTATGACGCCACGAACAAGTTTGCCAACGGGGCCAACAACGAGGGCGAGGTGCAGAAGATACAGATGCTTTTCAACCAGGCAAAGATTTCCACCGATTGCCGCAAGGTGACCGTGGCCGCGAAGAACCGGCGCGACTTGTGCGGCAAACCGTGTGCCGCCATCGAGCTGGCCGACGGCACGATCATCACGTCGGAGACATCGGCCCTGCTCGGACCGAGTGCCGCACTGATACTCAACGCCGCAAAGCATCTGGCTGGCATCGACCACAGTGTAAAGCTGATACCGCAGGCCATGATAGAGCCGATACAGAAGACAAAGGTGGAATATCTCGGCGGCAACAATCCGCGCCTGCACACCGACGAGGTGCTTGTGGCTCTGTCGGTGCTGTCGCAGGCCGATGAGAACTGCCGCAAGGCTCTCAGCGTGCTGCCGCAGTTCCGTGGCTGTCAGGTTCACTCCACGGTTATGCTGTCGGAGGTTGACCGCAAGATATTCAAGAAGCTCGGCGTGGGACTCACCTGTGAGCCGGTGCAGAAGAAATGAAATTTATAAGGAAATTTCTCTTCACTCTTTACTAAAAGTCCCCTTGTCGCGGCTTCACAGCTGCGGCAAGGGGATATTCTATCTGT
>ENA-OYXX01000323-OYXX01000323.1-human-gut-metagenome-genome-assembly--contig:-NODE-323-length-23012-cov-7.680838_pt1 | contig 23012 bp, 13 predicted proteins | sample MGYA00243976_ERZ653434 | MGnify/ENA primary metagenome ERZ653434 (study PRJEB26926, sample SAMN06165112) | human gut metagenome | biome: ENVO:00009003; feature: ENVO:2100002; material: ENVO:00002003...
GGTATACATGATAGTACGCAAGCCGTACCTGCGCGCGTCGAAGGTGATGCAGAAGCGCGTGATGGGCACGGAGAACATAGAGATACTCTTCGAGCACAATACCGTCGGCCTGTATGGAGAAAACGGTGTGGAGGGCGCACATCTCGTAAAGCGCAAGGGTGAGCCCGATGAAGAAATGGTTGACATAGCCATAGACGGATTCTTTTTGGCCATCGGCCACAAGCCCAACAGCGACATCTTCAAGGAATGGCTCGACACCGACAGTGTGGGATATATCACGACCATTGACGGCACGCCCAAAACAAAAGTGCCGGGAGTGTTTGCCGCCGGCGATGTTGCCGACCCCATATACCGCCAGGCCATCACCTCGGCAGCCACAGGATGTCAGGCAGCTATAGAGGCGGAACGGTATCTCACGCTCTTGGCGGAAGACGCTAATTGAGAGTTGGGAATTGGAGATTGAGAATTACGATTAGCTTTGGGGTGTGTCGTAATAAGATTCACTGACGGCACATATACAAGGAGCATTATCATACTAAACGGGGGCACACAGCGCGCGAACGATACGCCTGTGTGCCCCTGTTTTGATACATTTATTCCGATTACAGAATTATAATCACTTCCTCCTTACTTCACAATCACCTTCTTGCCACCGATGATGTAAAGACCCTTGGCCAGATTCTTCACCGAACCGCCGGCACTTACAAGGCGGCCGTCGATGGTGTAAACGCCATCGGATTCAGACGTTGATGTGCCAACAACGGTTGTTATGCCGTTGTCACCGCCGTTGTTGAAGACAAAACGCACAGCCTCGGCCGATGTTCCTTCGCCGATGGTGAAGTAGGCACGGAAGGCGCCGATAGCCTCACCGTCAATATTTCCGAGAGCAATGCCGTTCTCAGTGTCAAGCAGAGTATACTGGCTGCCGTCACCAGTGATTGCTCCGTAATTGCCGTGTAATGTCAGACTGCCACATTCAACACTCTCCGCTTCAGTCATGTAAAGGTCTCCGTTACCGGTCACCTCCAGCATGGCCCCCTCCTCCGAGTACAGAATATAAGGCTTATGGGCCATTATGGTATTTCCCTCCACCTTGTTGAAGGTGTATACCGTGGCATCACCATCGATGCCCGTCTCTCCGTAGGCATAAGCCGTTATACCCTCAGGCAGCGTGATGTTGGCAGGCAGCGTGGTGGTCACGTAACGGCCCGCTTCGATGTTGCGGGTGTACCTGTATCCGTTGGCACCCGTCGAGATGAAGTAGCCCGTGTATACGGGATAACCGTCGGCAATTTCATAGCGTTCTCCCTCTGCGGCCCTCGACACAAACCATGTGTTGGCCTGCAGGTAGAACAGATTCTTCATTCCTTTCAGTGTCTCGGCCTGTTCGTCCGTAACGATGACCATGGCATTGGGGTTGGCCACCGTCAGTGCTGTCACACCCTCTGGCAGTGCGAGGCCGGTGATGTCGTATGCCGTCCTGTTCACATCACTCAGCAAGTTGTTTACAGACTCCACTGTCTTCGGGGCGCCCTCTATCACATACACGCCGCGCTCGTTCTCAGTGGCCGAGATGTGCACGGGTGTTGCGAAAGTTATCGCGCCGTTGTATTCAGCCGTGTTTTCCGAACCATCAGTGACAGACAGCGTGAGTGAATACTTCGTCTCGGGAGCGAGACCGACCAACTCAATCTCGGCCTCGGCACCGGCCTGCACCTTGTCTTTCGTGGCGATGGTTTCGCCGTTGCTCTTCACCGTATACTTCAGTAGCCCCTGCTCATTGTTGTCAGTGGCCTGCACTTTCAGAACGGCCGATGTGGCATTCACCGTCACCACTCCGGCACTCACCCACACGGGAGCCTCGGTGTCGGCCACGGCGTTCTTTGCGAAATAGATGTTGTCGAAGATGAATGTCTTGCCGTTGCCGCCGTCGAGCTTTATCTGATATACGTTGGCCGTTCCCTGACGGTCGTCACTGGCGTAGGCGTCCATCGGTATGTTTATCGAGTTCCATTCACCAGTCTTCAGGTTGCTCACGGTGTAGGCCACCTCGGCATAATTGCCCATTGTCTCTATATTGCGCCAAATAGGAGTTATGACAACAGATGTCGACGTCTCACTGTACACGTCTACGTGCAGATAATCCAGACCGTTCACGTCGATTACGGCAAACTCCAGACCGCGGTAATTCATGTTGTCAAGCAGCAGCGAGTGGTCGTTCTCGGCCAGTTCAATCTCCGTGGTCACGGTCTGCTCGCCCCAGTCGGGCAGCAGAAATCCCTCGGCGTTGCCGTATCTGTCGCTGTATACCGACTTCACGTTGGCCTCATCCTCGGAGGGACGCGGTGCGGCTGCCGGCAGTGCGTTTGTCTGTGCGGCAAACGTCACGGCCTCGGTGGCATTGCCCTTACCGTCCTTGGCCACCACGCTGAAGTTGTAGGTTGTGGCCGGCTTCAGGCCAGCTATCACATAAGTTGTCTCAGCACCGCTCGCTCCAGATGCCGTTACGGTGGTTGCATCGGTGCCGTCGGTGTCGTAGCTTATCTCGTAAGCGATGCCGCTGCTGATGTTGTCGGATGCCTTCAGGCTGAGTGTCAGCGATGAGAATGTGGCCGCACCCTCCACTGCCGATGCCGTCAGTCCGGTGGGTGCCTCGTTATCTGTAATGTCCTGCTTGTTCTCGCCGTATATCGTGAAGTCGAATATCTTCACACCGTACATCGTAGCGGCCTTGGTGCTCACAAACTTTATGTAGCGTACGGCCTTGGCCTCACTCAGGAAGAAGTCGGTGAAGGCCTGCATGCCGGCATGGCCTGTCACGGCGTGCTCATTGCCATATACACCGTCCTCTCCGGCAAATGCCACGGTATAGTCTTCGGGACACGCTCCCTCGAACATTATTGATACGGCAGTAATGTCGTAAAGTGCCTGAAAGTCGAGCACAAACCCCGTCTCGTACGTACGCTCGGCTTCATCGGCACCGGTGGCGGCGTGCAGTTCCCACACGCTTCCCATATTGTCATCGAACGCGCCCACCATCGTTGCCGTCATAGTCCCGTCGTTGATCGGCGTCACCATCGAGGTGTATGTGTCGAAGATGTTTATCTTCTCTCCGGCATAAGATATAACCTTCACTTCGTTAGAGTTGATGTCGCCCACGCTTGCACGGATGGTGGCCTCGCCGGCGCGTGCCGGAGTGTAGACACCATTGTCGACGGTTCCGGCATCTGCCGGAGTCACCGTAAAGGCGATGTCTCCGAGGTCATCAACCTTGTTACCTATCTGGTCCTTGCCCAAAGCGATGAGATGCACGGGCGTACCCACCTTAACGATGCTTCCGCCGGCCGTCAGCTCAAGCGACGTGAGTACGGAAGCTTCGGCCTTGAACACGCGGAACTCGAAGAAGCTGACGCCCCACTGTGTGGCGCGGGCCACATTCTTGAAGCGTATGTAACGTGCCGTAGTGTTGCCAAAGCTGTAGTTCTCAGGCGAGCCGACGTTGATGTCGGCATCCGTCACGGTCACGATGTCGGTGTAGTCGGCTCCGTCGGCAGATGCGGAAATGACGAACGACTTGGAATAGGCGCCCTCCCATACTATCTGGATGGTGTTGAACTCCTTTACCTCACCAAGGTCGAGAGTCCATTCCACGTCCTCGCTCTCAGCAAAATGCGACTGGGGAGCCTCCCAACGTGTGAGCAGATTGTCATCAATGGCCATTCCGGCAGACTCGTTGCCGCCTGTGGCCGAAGCGGTGCCGCCCAAGGCGAGATTGACCTGGGCGAACGACATGGCCGAATACAGCAATGCCGCACCAAAAAACATTTGTCTTTTCATAATAATAATGGTAAATTAATTATTTGTATCAGTTACTTAATCAGGGTTTTGGTTCTCTTACCGTCGGGAGTGATGACTATGTATACACCCTTCGACAGGCCTTGCAGCGAGCGCCCCACGGCCATGCCATCTATGCTGCATACCAACGGTTCGCCGGCGGCTCCGCCGGAGGTGACAGTGCCTATGGCCGAGGCATCGGTCTCGAAGCTGAATGTATTGACGTAAAACCCGTCTGTTCCGGCGTTATACAGCATGATACTGTGGTTGCCGGCCTGAAGCGTGGCCGTAAAGTCGCGGTCGGCCCATATACCCTGAGTGGAGGCTATGGCTGAGGCTACATTCTTCTTACCGTCGACGTAAAGCCACAGGGGAATGTCTGACGATGACTTGATGCGCAGTCGGAAGGTGTAAACACCTGCGGCTGGAACGCTGAGCTGGTATTTGGCCCAAGCCCCCGAACGCATCTCAACCTGTAGCGGACGGGCACTGCCACCGTCTGTGTTGGGGCGCAGACGCACCTGCTGTTCATCGGTGCTGGCGTCCACATAGTCCTTGGCGTCTACAGTCTCTCCAGGCTGATAGAATTTAGTTGTATCAAAAGCCGACATGTAGGTATAGACGGTTCCGAGAGTGGACAGAGGGCTGTCGGCACGGTTGATATCAAAGATGCTGAAGTAGGGATAGTCAGCGGCGCGGGCGTTGGCCATAAACCATGCGTAGCCCTCCACAAGGTCGCTTTGCTCGAGCTTCTGAACTTTCTGCGTCATCTGGTCAATCTGAAAATCAACTCCGGTTACTGTTCCGTCATTCTCCCACGAACAGAACTCCGTGAGCATCATCCGCGGGAAGTGTCCGTTATCGGCGCGATAGGCATCGAGGTACTTCACTATGTTAGGGTAGCGCCCATAGACGTCCTTCTTCGCAGGATTGTAGAGGTCGGCATAGAAGTATTCGGTGGCAAACCATGTGTTGGCCGAAAACCAATTCATATAGCAGTGAAGCGCGAGACAGTCGACACGCGCGTCGGGATAAAGGCGGAAGAACTCGTCGAGCCACTCGTAGGGGCTCCACGTGCGCCCGCCAACCCGCTCGCCGGTGAAGTTGAGAGCGGGAGCGACGAGCTTCAGACCGAAGTCAGCGGCAATCTTCTCCAACCGGGGCCACGCCTGCACGGCCTGAGCGGGTGTCATGTTGGCCTGTGCGGAAAAATTTGGCTCGTTGAAACCGAGTAGATAGCGCACGCCGGGATTGTCGGTGAGCCACCGACGCAACTCCACCTCGTCGAAATTGGCGTTCCAGCACATCGGGACAAACTCCATCCCGTCTTCGGTACCGAGATTGGACACGGCGTTACGTGGCTTCGTTCCCCAGTTGTAAATCCACGACACGCCGGGCGCCATCTTACTGACGGCCGGTTCGGATATCGGCTGTGTTTTCTCGTCCCAGCCGATGCCCCGCTTGGCGCTTCTTTCCTGCGCCAAGACGGGTACGGCCATGAGCAATGATAATATAGTTGATATAACAGTTTTCATCGTTATATGTGTCTTTATATATAATCAAGGTGTGTATGTAAAAGTCTTACTTCACCACTACCTTCTTCACGCCATCGGCTGTGCGGACGATGTAGAGTCCGCTACGCGACATGTCGGTAACGCGACGTCCAGAGATGTCGAATATTCCCATTGCCCCGATGCTTCCGCCCTTCTTGTCCGATGTTACAGTCTCAATGGCAGACACGCTTGACTTGTCGCGCCAGAAGAAGATGTTGTCGAGCTGAATCTCGTCGCCTTGTCCGCCACCGCTCATAAACCATATCAGATTGCCGCGGTAGGCCGACTGTCCGCCGTTGTTGCCGGGGAAGAGGTTGGTGTTGAGCGAACGGATTGCGCTGAAGGGGATATCGAACGAGTACCACTCGCCATCACGCAGGTAGTTGCCCAGCACGGGCACGCCTCCGGCAAAAGGACGGCTGCCGATGGTGAACTTGCCTTCGGCGAAGCCTATCTGGTGGTTGCAGGCATCGGTGCCGCGCATGGCAAAATGGAGATGCCAGTTGCCGTCATCAAGCACGGTCAGGTCTATGCCATCACCGTTGATGAAGCCCGCGCCGGTCCATCCGCCGGCGGTGGTGAAGTCGAGCCAGCCCTCATCGCCGCCGAACGAGTCGGCCACGGTGCCCGATTGTGTACCGGGACGATAAGTGTTGCCGTCGGCCCAGTTGTTGAACTTGTTGGCACCCACGCCATCGCGGCAGTCAAAGATAATGCTTTCCTCACCGTCCTGCTTCATCTTCTCGGTAACGGAACCGTTGGTGCTGAAGATGATAAAGTCCTTTCCGGCGAAATCGAAATAGGACTTGCCGTTCTCGTCAAGGCTCTTCACGCCATACTCGCCAAGCTCGCTCACTTCGGGCGCATCGCCTTTCTTGTAGAAGAAAACATTGTCGATGGAGAATGAGCTGCCGTTGTAGTATGTGGGCATGGTGTAGAAACAGAGCACGTAGTCGGTGTAGGCAGTCAGACCACCGGCCTGCGGAGCCTCGTTCCACAGCGCACCGTACTTGCGCAGCTCGGTCACGGGAATATCGAACGAATACCACTCGCCGTCGCGGTTGAAGTCGGCGAAAATGGGTTTGTCGGAGTAGCTGCCGAAGACGATGGCGGCATCCTCGTCCTTGCTGCCCAGACGCACCATCACCGGCACGTGGCCGACGGCTGCATCGGAACGCAGGGAAAGATGGAGTATATAGCTGTCGTCAATCATCGAAAGGTCTTTGGGTGCCGGGTTGTTGCCCTGTCCGGCAATGGAGGCCCATCCGGCACCGTTCCATCCGGGGGTGCGCGCCGACGTGTAGGCCGGGAAGCCACCGTAGGGAACGCGGCCGAACGAGTTGGGCACGTCGGTGACAGAGCTGACGGTTATGGTCTGCGGGTCGCCCCACACGAAGAAGTTGTTGCGTCCGCCCTGCTCGCTGTTGTCATGTTCGGGAAGGATGAGCGACTCGCCCTCGGCGTAGGTTCCGCCGGCGGTGAGTGCCTCCCATGTGTCACCCGACAGCACGAGCGGCACGATGTCGGTCACTCCGTCGAACGAGAACACCGGGCTGCCGTCCTCGCCGAGGCTCTTGTAGCCGTAGCGTCCAAGGTTGGCGTTGGTGTCGGTATATGCGGGAATCTCCTTTGTCTTGCTCTTGTAGAAGAAAATATTGTCGAAGCAAAGTTCGGCATCGGTCATGCCACCGCTGCTGAAGGCTATGATGTTGCCGTTGTATGCAGACGGCGCGTCGCCAAGCAACGGACTGGCGAACTGGCGCAGCGCCCTGACGGGTATGTCGAAGAAATACCACTCGCCGTCGCGCTTGAAGTCACCGACGGAAGCCAGCTTGCCGTCGCTGTTGCCTATAATGAACTGGGCATTGCCGACAGTCATGGTGTGCGATGTGTGCATCTGCCGGTCGTTGGCTCGCATGGCGAAATGAAGCCAATAGCTGTCATCAATCATCGAGAGGTTCTCGCCCACGATGTTGAAGCCAAGACCAGACCACCCCACGCTGGTAACGGTGAACTTATTGTATCCCTCGCCCCATCCGAACGAGTTGGTCTCGCCCTGACGCGAAACAGCCACGTAAGTCTGGTTGCCGGGATTCCACTCATCTTCCCATATATACAGGTTGCGGTTGTCGTTGTTCACGTTATAGTCGGTCACCGTTGCGCCGGCCTCATAGAGATGCCCCCGCACGCCGTCGCTCGTACTTATGAGCACGGCATCGGAAACGTCGCTGAAGTCGAACGTTGCGTTTCCGTCGGCGTCAAGTGCCTTAGTGGCAAAACCGCTCAGCTCGGTCTTTGTATCTAGCTCGGGGTCGGGTTCCGGCTCTTCTAGGATGTTGGTCTGGCGGTCGCCGTTATCGTCTACATAGAGGAACTGTGCGGCATTGTCGGCATCCGACTGGTATACGCGAACCCAGTCAACGTACATCTTTGCCTCGTCACCGGCGTTTGGCAGAGCCGTGATGCCGGAGGGATCGAGTATTCCGGGATACCATCCGCCCACGGCGAGGTTGAAGAGGAAGAAAAACGGCTTCTGGAAATAATGTCCGGGGGCAAGCTCGGCATCGGAATATTCCACAGAAGTGGTGAAATAACGGGCGCGGCGCTTGGCGGCAGCCGTGAAGGCTTCGAGGTCGTAATACATCGAAAGGTTGTTGTCATCCCACTCAACGGTGATGATATGATACTCGTCGTTTGTGATGGGATTACTCTCGGGGGCAAGATACTCAATGGGTATTTGCTGGTGCTTTTCGGCACTGGCGTCGGGACCGTAGTGGAGTGTACCGCCGAAATAGCGGTCCTGCGTACCGTCCTTGATACCGTTGGCATGGCCCAGCTCCACAATGTCCATCTCGCCGCAGCGCGGCCATCCGTACTTGTTCATGTCGTTGCCCATCATCCAGTATGCGGGCCACAGACCGTCGGCAGTGCGGGGAAACTTGATGCGGGCCTGTATTATGCCGTGCTTGAAGGCGGCCTTGCCCAACGAGTTGATACGGCCCGAGGTGAAGCTGCGGCCCATGTAATTTTCACGGCGTGCCGTAATGACGAGACAGCGCTCGCCACTCTTCGGGTCGGCACCCATCGAGACGTTCTCGCGGCGGTAATACTGCAACTCCTGATTGCCACCGCCGTTGCCGTTAACCTCTATGTTCCATATATTCTCATTGAGTATGTCGGCATTGAACTCGTCACCCCATACAAACGTGTAACCGCTCGGGGCTGCATCCACCGCCTTCACCTGTGCCGATGCCGACACGGGAATCATGGCTGCCGCAAGCAGCACTGACGTAAAAAACTTTGTTGTCATATTCATAGATTGTTTTTGTTCAAGTGTGTTATATTTCCTTGTTCAAGTGTGATTTATATAATAATGTGTAAACGCAGTAACAGGTAATGAAAGGTTTGTTGTGAGGGTGTATCAAAATGGCTACATGGTGCTTCCTTTGCATTTTGACACACCCTCTTCCCAACAACTACAAAACTAACTAATATTAACTAACTACTAACCACAAAAAACTATTGCCTTACTTTTACACGGCTGTCACTTTACAGCCACTTTCTTCATTCCGGCAGCCGTCTTGACCACATATATGCCGGGACGGTTCATCTCAGTGCGGCGTCCGGACAAGTCGTACACTGCCTTTATATCATTATTACCACTATTGTCTGTTGTCAAATCATTGATTGCTGAAGTATTCGGCACGTAGAAGAACACGTGGTCGAGTGACAGTGCCGAACCCAGTTCGGTCACCTCGTAGGTATAGACGCTCTCGCCGGGAGCCGGACCTGTCTTCTTTGTCTTCGAGCATTTGGGCTTGTTGAAAGAGAATGTGAACACACCGTCGGTGATGGGCTTGGAGAAGTCGTAGGTAAAGCCGAAGTCACCGTTCTCGTCAACGAGGGCGCTTACGGGGATGTCCAGATAATACCACTTGCCGTCGTTTCCTCCGGCTATCTTGCCCACACCAACATATTCGCCGTCCTCGACGGCATAATCGATGTTTACCTCTATTTGGAAACCATTTGTCTTGATTGTTTTCTGTGAGCCGATGGCAAACTTATACTGCGACGGGGCCGAACCGAAGTCGCGAAGACCGATGTGAATGTGATGATTGTTTGTGACTTTGGATAGGTCGTAAGACTTGGCCTTGGGAATGAAAACACCCGTGCCCCACTCATATAGCGGCGTTGCGTTGATATAGCCGTCTGTTCCAAACGAGTTCTTCACACCCTCCTCGGGTACATTATACAATGTAAGGTCTTTCTTGTCCCAATCCGTAACCCAATACTCCAGAACGTTGTCAGTCTGCGTGGGATCAAGATTGTTGTTGGAGACAAGTGTGCTTCCCATTGCTGAGACAACATTGTCGGGGGCGTAGAGCACTACATAGTCCTTGCCTTTGGTCACGTCAAAACCTCCAGCGGGAGCTTCGTTGATATACTGTGCGAATGTCGCGGTTGTGAGCAGCGTCATAGCTGCGGTGAGTAACGATTTATTCATGATGTATTGTTTTAAGTTTTTTAGTCAACGGTTTGATGTTCTCGGCTGCAAATTTAGTTGTTCCCAAATGGCAAACCAAGAAAAACACTACGCAAAAAACTCACTTTTCTGTTTTTATCACCTCACTTTCATTACGTCAATTATCAGCTAATCCACTGTCTGATAGCTTAATATATCATAAAAAGAGCCTCACTTCGCCACAAGTTCCACCTTTTATCACTACATTTGCAACCATGAATAACAAGGCGCTAATTATCATCTTATCAATTCTCCTGACGGTCACCACATACGTGATGGGCCAACTTCCTGTTTTAAGGAATTTCTCGCCGACAGACTACAACAGCGGAACGCAGAACTGGTGTATATCGCAAACCGATGACGGACGCATACTCTTCGCCAACAATACAGGCATGCTCTGCTTCGACGGCTACCGATGGACACAAATACCAATACCAAACCACACCAACATCCGGGCCGTGCTCTACGACAAAAAGCGGGGCGTAATATATGCCGGAGCGACAAATGAGTTCGGATATTACGGTCACGACGAAACTTCAAACCGTCTCAAGTTCCACTCCATGGCCATTGGCCTGCCGGACAACGAGCGCAACTTCGGCGAGATATGGGCCATACACGACATGAACGGCGACATAGTATTTCAGGGCAAGAACAATTTCTTCATCCACCGGAAAGACGGACGCACCGTCAATCTCAGACAGAACATGCGCATAGAGAGCTCGGCCGTCATCGGCGGAAGGCTCATTTTCGCGAGCAAGGAGGGTATTCACGAAGTCATCGGCAGGCGTACCGTCACACTTCCGGGAACTGAACTTATGCGCGGACGCACCGTAAGAGCCATCATGCAAGACGGGCAACAGACGCTTTTGGCCACGGCTGATGACGGCGTGTTCACGTACGACGGCAACACGACACGCCCCTACCCCATGGATATCACGCCTATCCTGCGCGAAGGCCGGATATTCTGCGCGGCTATCAGCACCGAATACATGGCGTTCGGAACGGTAAGCAACGGCCTCATCCTGAAGAACCGACACACGGGAGCCGTCACTTACGCCAACATCCACACCGGCATGCAGAACAACACCGTGCTATCAGTGGCCTTCGACAGACAGAACAACGTATGGCTCGGACTGGACAACGGCATCTCCTACATCATGGCCGACGCTCCATACCGCGACTTGCTCGGACCGAGGAACAGTGTTGGAACGGGTTACGCCTCGGCTATATATAAAGGAAAACTATATATCGGCACAAATCAGGGACTGTTCTCGCTGCCAATGCCGCTCCGCAGCGAGCTACATCCACACCGGCCGAAACCTGTGACAGGCATGGCCGGACAGGTATGGAACCTACGCGTCATAGGCAACCGCCTTCTTTGTGCGGCCGACGGAGGGGCATATATCGTTGACGGAGACAGGTGTGAACGTATCGGGGAGTTGGAAGGAACATGGAACTTCAGTCCGCTCAACCGCCATCCGGGCTACATCATGACCGCCGACTATAAAGGTTTCTGTATTCTCCACGATGACGGCAAGAGCCTGCGGCTGCACAGCCGACTCAATGCCATAGCCGACATTCAGAGCGGCTCATTCATGGAAAGCGAGGATGGAACAATATGGATTTGCCACTGGCAGAAAGGAGTATACCGCGTCCGGCTGAACGCCACGCTCACAGAAGCCACCATAATAGAACGGTACGGCAAAGGCCACGGTCTGCTGATGGATGACAACAACGTACTGTGCCGCATGGCCGACGGGCTGCGTATCTCCGCCGTAGACGGATTCTACAGGTATGACACCACACAAAGAACATTGGTCTACGACAAACCAACAAGCACGATATTCAACACCTACGGTACTCCGCTGAAGATATTCCATACACCGGACGGCAAAATCATGGCCATGAAAGCCCACTTCGCCGCCGTGGCCAAACGAGGACGCAACGGCCGGTATTCCGTCGACAGCATATCGCTACACGGTATAGCCAACAGGCTTCAGCTCGGTCTCGGCGACGTGAGTCAGCTGGACTCGGCCCACACCATCGTCAACCACGACAACGGTTTCTACATCATCGGAAGCAAGCCGAAAACTCCGACAGACGACAACCGGCTTATAATACGGCGCATAATGTCAACGACCAATACGGACAGCATTGTCTATCAGGCTGCACCGACAGTCGGACAGACCGAAGTAAGACTGCCCCACAACCTAAACTCGATAAAAATCGAGTTCGCCCTGCCGGAATATACTGGCATGAACAACGTAGAATACCGCTGTATGCTCGAAGGATACGACAAGGAGTGGAGCCGCCAGACGAACGCTCCATACAAGGAATACACCCAGCTACCAAGCGGAAAATACATATTCCACGTGCGGGCACTCAACCGCATCAGCGGACGCACGCAAGAGGTGGAAGCCGCCATCGAGGTTCTTCCTGCATGGTATGAGACGTGGCTGGCATACATTATATATATAGTGGTGGCCGGACTGGCATGCCGGTATATCCTGAAAATAATAAAGCGGCGCACCGAACGGGAACTGGTGCGCGTAAAGGCGGAACAGGAAAGACAGATGCGCGAGCAGGAAATTAAGCTGCAGGTGGAACGGGAAAAGCGCAAACACCAGCTTGCCGAAATGCGAAACGAGCAGCTGGACACGGAACTGAAGCACAAGCAGAGCCAACTGTCGGACTCGACGATGAACCTCATGCGAAAGAACGACATGCTCCAGCAGATAGACGAGAATATGGCGGCACTCTCGGAAAGCATGAGACGCGGCGACCCGAAGACGCGACTGACACGACAGATACAGGACATACGCAAGAGCATACAGACGAACATGAACGACGATGACAACTGGGAGAAGTTTGAAGAGAACTTCAACATGGTCTATGACGATTTCATGAAGACGCTGACAGCTCGCTTCCCGGACCTGAAGACGAACGACCGAAAGCTCTGCGCCTACCTGCGTATGGGACTGAGCAGCAAGGAGATGGCATCGCTGCTCAACACGCCAGTACGCAGCATCGAGACAGCCCGCTACCGCCTGCGCAAAAAACTCAACCTCGACGGAGGCGAGAACCTGACGGAGTTCATACAGAATATTTAGGAAATTAAGAATTAACTCAAGTTTCACTTGGCAGGGAGTTAAGGAGTTAAAGGGAGTTATGGAGTTAAGCCAAATGTCCCGGCAATAATTTATGCTCATAATGCTATTGGCTTAACTCCATTTAACTCCACGAGTTGAGCACTTGCGAAACTTCAATAATTAAGAAAATCCCAATCATAAACTGCAACTGTTGTACAGTCCATGACTGGGATTTTCCCGCTTCCGGCGGCAGAATGCCTGCCGTTAACCGACGGTTATCTGGCGCGCCACCTTAACTTTAGTTTCCTCCATCTTGGGAAGTTCCACTGTCAGCACACCGTTCTCCACACGTGCGGCAATCTTCTCCTTGTCGACATCATCCGGCAGGATGAGTGTCTGCTCAAACTTAGAGTATGAGAACTCGCGGCGCAGATAGCGCATGTTGGTCCCTTCCTCTTTCTTCTCCTGCTTGCTCTCCATCTTTATAATAAGGTTTCCCTCATCGTTGATGTGCACGCAGAAGTCCTCCTTTGTCATCCCCGGAGCAGCCAGCTCCACGATGTAGCCCTTGTCTGATTCCTTAACGTTGATGGCCGGTGCAGTGGCGTTTGCCTTCGGCATAAAGTCAGTTGCAAAAAAGTCATTGAACACTTCCGGCAGCCAAGCTGAATTTCTTCTTACGTTTGTCATTGTTTTGTCCTCCTGTTATTTTTTTAATTGTTATTGTTTTGTTTCTTTTTACGGAACCTCTTTCAAGGCTCTCGCTTATATTAATGCAACAAGCGTACCAACGTCCGAGTAGCTGTCATTATGTCTGTTTTATATGTCATTATGTCACAGCAAAACTGTTTATATTATAAATAGGTATGTTTGACGGAATCATCCGGGCGCAAACAGTACAGAGAGGCACCGCCCGGGCTTTCATTATGCCGTCGGCATATCGTTTCTGAAAAAAACATCGTAGAAAGTTTGCCGGATGAAGAATAATGTGTTAATTTTGTGACTACAAAAAAACATAAAGAAATGCTCAACTTAGATAATTTCTACAAGGCGCGTTATGTCCTCAGCAGGACAATACGCAAGACAGAGCTGGTGAGGGCTCCGAAGATAAACCCCGAATGTGACGTATATCTGAAACCTGAGAACCTTCAGGAAACCGGTTCGTTCAAAGTGCGGGGGGCATGCTACAAGATTTCGCAGCTCACCGACGAGGAAAAGGCACGCGGTGTGATAGCCTGCTCGGCCGGAAACCACGCCCAGGGAGTGGCGCTCGGAGCCACAGCCCACGGAATAAAGTCGCTGATATGCCTGCCCGAAGGGGCTCCCATAAGCAAGGTGGAGGCCACAAAGAGCTATGGCGCAGAGGTGTGCCTCGTGCCCGGAGTATACGATGACGCATACAACAGGGCGCTCGAACTGAAAGAAGAGAAAGGATATACTTTCGTTCATCCGTTTGATGACAAGAATGTAATTGCCGGACAAGGCACGATCGGACTCGAGATTCTCGAGCAGTTGCCCGATGTAGAGGCCATTGTTGTTCCCGTGGGTGGCGGCGGACTGATAAGCGGAATAGCCTTTGCCGTGAAGTCACTCAATCCCTCCATCAAAATATACGGCATACAGGCAGCCGGTGCGGCAAGCATGGTGCACAGTCTTGACGTGCAGCACAGGGAGCGGCTCGCCTCGGTATCTACCATCGCCGACGGCATAGCAGTGAAAGAGCCGGGTACACTTACCTACGAGATATGCCGCAAGTATGTCGACGAGATAGTCACCGTAACGGAAGACGAGATATGCGGAGCCATCCTCCATCTGCTCGAAAAGGAGAAGGTGGTGGCCGAAGGTGCCGGAGCAACAAGCGTGGCCGCGGTAATGTACAACAAGATTCCAGTTAAGGGCAAGAAGACTGTGTGCATAGTGAGCGGCGGCAACATCGATGTGACCATACTCAACCGCGTCATCAAGCGCGGTCTGTCGAAGAGCGGACGCTACTGCACCATCAACATCGAACTGGACGACCAGCCCGGAAAACTCGTTGAGGTGGCATCGGTCATAGCACGTTGCGGCGGCAACATCACAAGCGTGCACCACAACCGACACGGCGACAGCGAAAAGATAAACGCCTGTATTCTCAAAATTGTCTGCGAAACCCGCAACGAAGAACACGTTGAGGTAATAAACCGCGCGTTGAAAGACAGTGGATTTAAGGTATTGAAAGGAGAAAAGGCAGAAGACTGAATAAAAATCATCAACTAAAATAACAACAACAATTATGAATGCATTACACACAGACAAGGCTCCCGCTGCCATCGGCCCGTACAGTCAGGCAATAGAAGTAAACGGTATGGTATTCGCCTCCGGCCAGATTCCCCTCGACCCCGCAACCGGCAACGTCGTTGAAGGCGGCATAAAGGAACAGACCCGTCAGGCCCTGACCAACGCCAAAGCCATCATGGAGGCTGCCGGCCTGACACTGGCTAACGTTGTCAAGACCACCGTCTTCATGGCCGACATGGCCGACTTCACAGCCATGAACGAAGTTTACGCCACATTCTTCACCGAACCCTATCCCGCCCGCTCTGCCGTAGCCGTGAAGGCTCTGCCCAAAGGCGTGCTCGTGGAAGTGGAGTGCATAGCCGCAAGATAAGGCAGCACATACACTGTTCGTAACATAAAACGAAAGATAAGAGGCTGTATCAAAATGAAAAAAGCGACTTGTAGCGACATATACATGAGCCTAATTTTGATACAACCTCTTTTCGCCTTTTGTTAAAATCATGTTTCCCCCTCCACCATACAGAAAAAAATCACATAAATATATCATGACAAACAATATTTTTTAGTACCTTTGCGGCTATATTCATTAAAATTGAATTATCAGTTTGCTGAATAAACTATAGAGATAAAACTTAAATTATTAGTATTAATCCATCTAAATTCAAAAAGAAATGAAAAGAATCAAAAGTTCAATCGCGCTCGCCGCATTGCTTCTTTCGTCATCCGCAACAATAGTTTCATGCGGAGATGACAACGATGACCCCATCGTAAAAGAACCGGACACACCTGTAACACCCGTTACGCCGGGAGAAGACGAGGCCATGGCACCCGAAGACCAAAAAGAGAAACTGGAAACCATAGCAACGGAGTTCATGGACAAGATGCCGGCATCCGACTTCTCGGAAATAAGCTCTCTCGGCAAATACATATCAGACACATATACCGAAGACTACGATTGGGACAACGTGGGCGACTGGGCCGAGGATATTTTTGACGGACTCCGTAAACCGCTCGGCACAAGCACGACAGTGAAAGATTACGAATGGACAAGCGAGTGGGACAACACTACTTATATATACAACTCGGTATATACAGACTTTACCGCTGTGATAATGGCATCCAACTTCACCGGACACTTCACCGCCGACAACGGCAAATGGAACCTGACAAAAGCCAACGACCTGCAATTCATCTTCAAGGACAAGAACGGCAGACAGTGCGTGATGAAGCTCGAGACCGGAGGAAACGTGAAAAAGGTATATGCGTTCAACAAAGAAGACTGGACCGACTATGACTATAAAGGAAACGACAACATATATACATATACCGAATATTACGACCGCACACAGATGACAGTGGGCGTGCCGGAGAACATCACGCTGACACTCACTCAGGGAGGCAGCCAGATTGCAAAAGTAACAATAAAGATAGATTTGAAAAGCCTGAGCGGCGAGAACTTCGACATCAGCAAGAACAGCTTCACGGCTTCGGCGCTGACAGAGTTCAACAACGGCTACAAGCTGGATATGTCGCAGGTGGCATACACGGCCAACAGCAATGTGTCGGCATCGTTCGTGATGAGCAAGAACGGCGAAAAACTCATTACCATAGCCACGGCGGGCGATGTTAACGACATTCCCTCGTGCAACATCAGCGCATTTACGGCATCTTTTGACGAAGATGATTACAACACGGACAAGACCAACGCCCGAAACGCATACGTAAAACTGGACATCATGGGCAAGATGCAGATGCTGGGAACAGTGGCCGACGTACGCAAACTTGCCGACGCACTGGACAAAGCCGACTCAAACGATGACAACGAGCGTGCCTACAAGTCGCACATAGCCAACGCCAACAAGCAGATGAACGTAAGTCTCTTCTACGACGGACAGGCAGTGAAACAGGCCGACGTGACGCTGGAGCCGTTTGAAGAGACATCATGGGACGGAAGCAAATACTGGACAGTGCAGCCCGTGATAAACTTCTATGACGGTTCGTCGTACAGCACCTTCGAGTCGTTCTTCAACGAAACCGACTTCAAGAGCACGATAGACCTGTTCAAGGCTCTGGCCGACAAGTATGCCAATCTCATAGACGAAAGAATAGACTGGTAAGCCAACGCACGGCAAAACAGAGACATGCCATCAAGCATAAAGACAACTTACACCATACTGACATTCGCGGCAATGCTCTGCGCGGCAAGTCTTCCCGTATCGGCACAGGAAGACAGCTGCACGCAGAGCATTGCTCTTAAAGACTTCGTGGTGAGCGGAAACAAACTGTCGGCAGCCATGAAGAACGAGGCCGGCGGAAGTTTCGTATGGCGCATGCAGATGATGGACGAGCTGCCGAAGATTCTCGGCAACGCCGACCCCATGCACTACGCACAGATGCTGCCCGGCGTGCAGACCAACGGCGAATACCGCAGCGGCATAAACATGCAGGGCTGCGAAAACTCGCACAACAACATCACCATCGGGGGCGTACCGATATACAACGTGAACCATCTGCTCGGATTCTTCTCCACATTCAACGCCTCCCACTATCCCACCATGCACCTCGGCAAGAGCATAACATCGGCGAGCGGCGCCAACCGCATAGGCGGAGAACTGACCATGGACGTGGCGGAGAGCATGCACGACACCATAAGCGGTGAGTTCTCCGTAGGGCTGATTTCGTCGCAAGGCACACTGCGCACCCCGCTCGGCAGCCGCACGTCGCTGACGCTCTCCCTGCGCGGCTCCTACATGAACATGCTGTACGGCAGATGGCTCAACGCCGACAACATGCAGATAAAATACTCGTTTTTCGACAGCAACGCAACGCTGGTACACAAGATTGACAGATGCAACACGCTCGTCGCCGACTTCTATGGCGGGCGCGACAACGGCGCCTTTCGCGAAGACAACTACATCGCCGACATGAAGGCCTCATGGGGAAACGTCATGGGCGCGCTGCACTGGATATACAACGGCGAAAAAACTACAGCAAGAAACACGCTTTACGTAACATCATACGGCAACACCTTCAGGCTCGGCATGCAGGACATGGAGTTCACCCTGCCCTCGGGCATAACCGATGTGGGGTACCGGGGCCGGGCAAGCACAGGGCGGCTGACGTGCGGACTCGACATGGCGCTACACCTCATCAGGCCCCAACATCCGGAGGCAACGGGAACATACAACACCACCGTGGCAAGGCCGTCAGACACGCACACAGCCGAAACATCACTATATGCCGACTACCGTCTGATACAGACCGGCTACGGACTGAGCGCCACTGCGGGCCTGCGCGCCACCATATACGGCGGACGGCACATGAAAGGCGCATTTTCGGCAGACCCGTCGATGAACATCGTCTACGACAACGGCAACACCCAACTGACAGCAGGCTATTCGCTGCGCCACCAATATCTCATGCAGACAGGATTCACCGACATGGGACTGCCCACGGAGTTCTGGATGTCGTGCGGCAACGGCCACAAGCCGCAATATGCACACACCGTCACCGCAGGCGCGTCGACATTACTCTGCGGCAGACGGATAAGGCTGTCGGCCGACATCTTCTACAAACGACTGTACCACCAGACGGAATACCGCGGTACGGTGCTCGACTTCGTAAACACCGAATACGACATAAACAACATGCTGGCCCACGGACGCGGCGAGAACTACGGACTGAGCGTCATGCTGAACAAACAGACCGGACGGCTGACCGGATGGATAAGCTACGCCTACACCCGTGCCGCCCGCAGATTCGCCGGCATAAACAACGGCACGGCCTTCTCCGCCGGACACGAACGCCCGCACGAGATAAACTCGGTGATGACTTATTCCATGGGGAAGCACTGGAGTTTCGGCACCACATTCGTCTATGCCTCGGGCACTCCCTTCACCGCTCCGGTGTGTCTGTCGCTCATCAACGGCAACATCATAACGCAGTTCGGCGACTACAACGCATGCCGGCTCAGCCAGTATTGCCGGCTCGACGTATCGGTAAACTATAAATGGACGGGCCGCCGTGTACGCGAGCACGGCATCAACCTGTCGCTCTACAACGCCACAAGCCACAGCAACGAGCTCTTCCACTACATAAAGACAAAAAACGACGGGCAATTTGCCTACCGCCCCGTGTCGTTCCTACTCGACATACTGCCGTCAATAAGTTATTTCTGCAAATTATGAGAAGAATACCATCAGCCTGCCCTACCGTAATGCTCATACTGGCCGCACTCCTCGCATCGTGCGATGACGTGGAGCAGCCGTCACCCGGCCTGCCGTCACTCGTAGTGGAGGGATGGATTGAAGACGGCGGATTTCCCGTTGTCATACTCACCACGACACTGCCGGTGAGCAGCGACTACACCAACATTAACAATTTGGGCGACCATCTGCTCAGATGGGCCAAGGTTACCGTAAGCGACGGTCAGGACAGTGTCGTGCTCACGGGAAAATACGACAGCGGATATTTTCCACCTTATATATATACCACGGGAAGGATGCGCGGAAAGGCCGGACGCTGCTACACCCTCACCGCCGACTACCGCCAATGGCACGCCACAGCAACGACCACGATACCCAGTCCGCCCGCAGTAGACGGCTACAGGGTGGAACGGGCCGCCGGTTCCGACACTCTCTACCGCATAACGGCACGCCTCAACGACAATGCCGAAGAGAAAAACTATTATCAGATTTTCACAAAAACGGGCAGTGCCTCCAAACAATACGCCGCCTCATACCTGGGGTGTATAGACGACGCCGTGCTTGACGGCCCTGCCGATATTCCCGTATACCGCCCCCACCTGATGACAGGGGGCAAATACACACCTTACTTCTCCGTAAATGATACGGTGTACGTGAAGTTTGCGCAGATAGACCGCGCATCGTTCCGTTTCTGGAACGAATACATAAAGTCGCAGTCGCTGGCAAACAACATGTTCCTGTACACATCGTCAAATCTGCCCTCAAACATAACCGGAGGACTGGGATACTGGTGCGGCTACGGCTCCGCCGAAGGTATGTTCATCATCAGGAACTACGCCGGCGAGTAGCCGCCCCGCGATCTCACGTCCGTCATGCCATGCTGCGTGCACGGCAATAAAATACCATTGGTATTTTCGCAAAAAGCAATGGCCTTCCGAAAAATTCCAATGGTATTTTAAAGGCATGCGGCATAACAACCGCTATGTCAGTTGAGGGGGATAAGAGCCACTATGGGCCGTTCGCTATCACTTTCCGTGCATACGTAGCTGCCCGTCTCTATGTCCACGAAATATGTCACAGACTTTCCGTCGGCATAGCGTGTGCCGTAGAGGATGAGCTTGCCGGAGGGTATGTCGGCTGTCTCCTTGCTTATCTGGAAATCTGACGGCAGGTTGAAGTCCACCTTTCCATACTGCATCGTCTCCATGTCATACCATTCCGCGCCCCAACTGCCTACATTCCAGGCAAGTCCCTTGTATGTGTTGCCGGCGTTGGGGAAGATGATATTCGACTCGGTGCCTTCCAGCGGACGCATTTCCATCGTGCGCTTGTCCACGACAAGTGTACGGCCTATTATATACTTATTTGTGGTTTCATAAATGCCGTTAAGCCAAAAACTGGCCGCCTGATACTTGGCCACCCAGTCCAGATAGTCGGGCGCATGAGGGTCGTATGTGGAATAGTCTGTACCGGACGAGAGTGAGGCTATCGGTGCAGACAAGGAATGGTCGCCGTAGGAGGTGCCTACACGGAAATCGCAAAGGGAAACGATGTATTCCTTAGACAGACCTTCACGGTGTATCCCTTTCACCATGACGGCCTTTGTGCCGGACTTCACTTTCAAGACGGCGGGCAGGATGGTTTCGTCGCTATATCCGCCATCGGCAAATGTCTCGATAACCCGATAACCGCAATACTCCTCGAAACCGCCGTTGGGGTAGAGGAACGTGCATGCGAGCATGTTGTCGTCCGCACGATATGTCATCACAGTTCCGTTGTCAAACGGCAGGATATTCCCACCGCCAACTTCGACCCCGTTCGGATTTACCTGCGTCAGCACCAACTGTCCGTTTCTGACCGTGACCATGCCCAAATTGCCGCCTCCGAACAAATAAAGGTTGCCCTTGCCGTCCGTAACGGTATTTGGATGCCCCTCATTCGCACTCCGGAAATAAGTTTCCGAAAGCGACTTGGGGATGTAGAATATCGCGCCATCGGAATTTCTCACAAGGATGTTGAAACTGTAGGCCCCCGGCTCATAGTATTGCAGCATCCCTACGCTGCGTCCCTCGCCGTCCGTGAAACTGCAATCCCCCATGAACGTAAATATTCCGGAGAGGGAGCAAATGCTGCGCGGCGTCACCTTTATGTCCGTTCGCGTGCGCGTGACGGTGCCATCCTCCTCTTCCGTGCAGGAGACGACGACGGTTGTCATGTTGCCCTGTTCGTCTATCTTGAACAGCCCCACCTCGTCGTCGCCGGCCGCCCTCGTGTTGTTACCAGTGAGCGAAAGATATTTCGCCCCGTCAAGATTCATTTTCTGTAGTTTGAGTGTCTTGCCGTTCATATTGCCTCCACCGCCGGAATCGTCGGAGTTCGAATCACTACACCCGGCAAATCCCGCCATTGCCATGACGCACATGAGGTACGACATCACTCTGTTCAAAAAGAATTTTCTCATTATGTCATTTGTTTATGAAAAAGGCGTGCAACCATTCTTACCGCTTGTTTCAACTTATGGTTACCGCCAAGTGACCTTTTCCTACAACAAGCACAGAATGGTCCACGCCCTATGAGCGTGAACCTTCAGTCTGCTTGTTCTCGTAGGATGAATATTGGCGGTATTCTAAGTTGAGAGAACAAGAGCCAAAAGCTCAATATGTTTTATTTGTTCATTTCAAGTTTACGGAATGGGAACGCTCTTTCGGTTTGTAATTGTGCCGCACATTTCAGGGCGGCGGATTTTAAATTTAAACCTGCGGGATGGCGCTCTTCCGAGTGTCCGTTCCCCTTTTGCGTTCCGTTCGTTTTCTTTCTGTCTTCGACCTCCTTTTTAATGTTATGTTATTACTGTTCCGAAAAATGTCCCACGGTAGACATTCTTGCTGTCGCATAAAGGACATTACGACGGACGGCTGTTGATTGCCTACATGCGACATTCATCACCGATGTATATGTATACTATCAGTCCCGATACCGTCTGTATTTTGCAAAGATAACCTTTTTGTTTGGAAATCCAGCATGGCTTATAAGAAAAAATGAAATTTCAAACCGTTTTTATTCCTTTCTTCCTTTAATTGAAGTTCATCGAAGTTTTATCGGATTGAATTTATGAGAAAACGAATTTGAACATCTCATCCATCGGCGGAAAAAGATATATAGCGTATTTATTACATTTTCAACTTTCTTAAATACCCGACGATACCGGCGGACGACAACGCAAGTGAACGGGAATACGAAAGCTGAAAATCAAGTTGAAGGACTCTTGCACGTTCCGCTCAGATTTCGGGGCAGACACTTTTCTCGAACTACATTCCGTTGTTGAGACGGCAAGAAATGTCGGATGAACCGTTTTTTATGTCTTTCTGTCCAAAATCATCATTCTTTCTGTCGACAAACAATCTGTCTTTATTTCCACACTCCAATATGTTTTTTATGTCTTTCTGTCTAAAAACATCTGTCTTTCTGTCCCCAAGTATGTCTTTCTGTCAGAATAATTCCTAAAATTTAACATTTCTTTTTTCTCGAAATA
>ENA-OYXX01000326-OYXX01000326.1-human-gut-metagenome-genome-assembly--contig:-NODE-326-length-22914-cov-8.226213_pt1 | contig 22914 bp, 31 predicted proteins | sample MGYA00243976_ERZ653434 | MGnify/ENA primary metagenome ERZ653434 (study PRJEB26926, sample SAMN06165112) | human gut metagenome | biome: ENVO:00009003; feature: ENVO:2100002; material: ENVO:00002003...
CTTCAATGATGCTCTTGTCTTCATATTATGTCTCTATCGTTTATTTGTATCTAAATACAATTCTTCCTTTTGTCAAGTCATAAGGACTCATCTCGACCTTGACCTTGTCTCCGGGAAGTATCTTAATGTAGTGCATTCTCATCTTGCCTGATATGTGGGCTATGATTTGCACTCCATTTTCAAGTTCTACTCGGAACATCGCGTTTGACAGCGACTCTATTATTGTTCCGTCCTGCTCAATAGCGGATTGTTTTGCCATGTCTTCAATATAAAATTCCTTCTATTTCCTCCACTTCGTCAAACGAAGATAAAATATCAGCCTTACCTCTGCGCACTGCCACCGTATGCTCAAAATGAGCTGCCGGTTTTCCGTCTCTTGTGCGAATCGTCCATTTGTCCGGCATCAGCCATATAGTCCGATTGCCCATTGTCACCATCGGCTCAATCGCCAGACACATTCCGCTCTTCAGCATTATCCCCTCATTACTCTTACCGTAATTGGGAATCTGAGGATCTTCGTGCATGTCACGACCGATACCGTGTCCTGTCAACTCCCGCACGATGCCATAGCCTTTGCCTTCACAATGCCGCTGTACCGCGCTACCGATGTCACCGAGATGTCCTCCGGCCGTTGCTGCCTCTATTCCAAGATAGAGAGAATCCTTAGTCGTTCTCAACAATCTCTTGATTTCGGGTGAGACTTCGCCGACACAAAATGTATAGCAAGAGTCTCCGCAATAACCATCAAAAACCGTGCCACAATCTATCGAGACTATGTCTCCGTCCCTCAAAACTGTCTTATTGTCAGGTATTCCATGCACGACAACATCATTGACAGATGTGCAGATACTTGAAGGGAACGGCTCTCCGAATGGATTAGGGAATCCTTTAAACGTAGGTTCTGCACCATTATCTCTAATGAACTCCTCTGCAATTTTATCCAGTTGGAGAGTCGTTACCCCAGGTTTTATATGCCTTGCCAATTCGCCAAGCGTCTTCCCCACAAGGAGATTAGCCCGGCGCATCAGCTCAATTTCATCTTCAGTCTTCAGAAATACATTCATCTCCGAAGCAGAATTCTAATAGGCTGCGACACCGCCGCGTCCGTGAACACGTCCCGAATTGAGCAGACCGTCATAATGCCGCATAAGCAGATGGCTCTCAATCTGTTGAAGCGTATCAAGTACAACACCAATAAGAATCAACAGAGATGTTCCTCCGAAGAACTGTGAGAATCCCTCCTGCACATCAAACTGTCCGATAAGAGCCGGCATGATGGCGATAAAAGCGATAAACAGCGAACCGGGCAACGTGATACGTGACATCACAGTATCAATATAGTCAGCCGTATCCTTTCCGGGTTTTACACCGGGAATAAAGCCATTGTTACGCTTCATATCTTCAGCCATCTGCGTAGGATTCAGTGTGATAGCAGTATAGAAATAGGTAAATGCGATTATCAGAACAGCAAATACCACATTATACTGCCATGTGTGATGATCCATCAGCGGTCGGAAAAGTGAATGGAAGAAACCTCCACCACTATCAGCGGTTGAATATGAAACAATCGCCAACGGGATAAACATCAAAGCCTGTGCAAAGATGATTGGCATCACATTGGCAGCGAACAACTTCAACGGGATATACTGGCGTGCACCACCGTACTGCTTATTGCCGACAATACGCTTGGCATACTGCACCGGAATCTTACGGGTACCACGCACAAGCAGGATTGCGGCACAAACCACAGCAAAGAGAATGATTAGTTCGATGAGGAACATAACGACACCACCACCCGAAACAGCCGTAAGACGCGATGTCACTTCCTGTACGAAAGCCTGCGGCAGACGGGCAATGATACCAATCATGATTATCATCGAGATACCATTGCCGATACCCTTGTCGGTGATGCGCTCACCCAGCCAAAGAATGAACATACTTCCCGCAGCCAGAATGATAGTTGACGTAATGAGGAATACAGACCAGGAGATGCCGGATGAAATGGCAACTCCCGCCTGCATTCTAAGATTTATCAGATAACTCGGTGCCTGAAACAGCAGGATAGCCACTGTAAGATACCTCGTATATGAACTTATCTTTTTACGTCCGCTTTCCCCTTCACGCTGCATCTTCTGGAAATAAGGCACAGCGACAGCAAGAAGCTGCATAACGATAGAAGCTGAGATATAAGGCATGATTCCCAACGCAAAAATAGAAGCATTGGAAAATGCACCACCAGAGAAAGCATTAAGAAGTCCCATCAAACCTTCCCGAGTTTGTTCCTCGAGTCCGGACAACTTGGCAGGATTGATACCAGGAAGTACCACAAACGAGCCCAAACGGTAAATAGCCACGAAAAGGATTGTAATGAAGATACGCATACGCAAATCCTCTACCTTCCAAATGTTCTTCAGTGTCTCTATTAACTTCTTCATTATCTTTAAATTATTGTTGCGTTACCACCTAATGCAGTTATTGCAGCCTGTGCAGTCTTTGAAAAAGCATTTGCCTCAACGTCAACCTTAGCAGTCAGCTCGCCGTTTCCAAGAACCTTGATAAGCTCCTTACCGTTTGTCAGACCGGCAGCCACAAATTCTGCAACGCCAATCTTGGTAAGATTCTTTTCCTCTGCCAGCTTCTGTATGGTAGACAGATTTACTGCAAAGTACTCCTTATGGTTGATGTTCTTGAAGCCAGACTTCGGGACACGACGCTGTAAAGGCATCTGTCCACCTTCGAAACCAATCTTTCTCTTATAACCGGATCTTGCCTTTGCACCCTTATGTCCACGTGTAGAAGTTCCGCCGAGACCAGAACCTGGACCACGACCGATTCTACGACAAGAGTGTGTAGAGCCTTCTGCCGGCTTTAAATTATGCAGTTTCATAATCGAATCAATTTTTTAATTTGATAAATTAGTCTATTACGGTCACTAAATGATGAACCTTGCGTATCATTCCACGGAGTGAAGGAGTATCTTCCTTTTCCACGACCTGAGAAATCTTGCGCAATCCTAATGCCTCAAGAGTGCGCTTTTGGTCTGCAGGAGCACCAATCTTACTTTTAATCTGCTTAATTTTAATTGTTGCCATAATTCAAAATCTCCTTATCCTCTAAAAACCTTGTCCATACTGATTCCACGTGTACCGGCAATAGTGTAGGCGTCCCTAATCTGAGTCAGGGCAAGAATAGTTGCCTTAACCAGGTTGTGGGGGTTGGACGAACCCTTCGACTTGGCCAGGATATCCGTCACACCAACACTATCAAGTACAGCACGCATAGCACCACCGGCCACAAGCCCGGTACCGGCAGCTGCCGGCTTCAGAAATACCTCTGCACCTCCGAAGTGTGCCTCCATCTCGTGAGGAATAGTACCCTTAAGAACGGGAACCTTCACGAGATTCTTCTTAGCTGCCTCAACACCCTTGGCAATAGCTGCAGTAACTTCACCTGCCTTGCCGAGTCCCCAGCCGATAATACCGTTACCGTCACCGACAACGACAATAGCTGCGAATGTAAAAGTGCGACCTCCCTTAGTTACCTTGGTAACACGGTTAATAGCAACCAATCTGTCTTTTAATTCAACGTCACTATTTACTTTAACTTTGTTCATTGCCATAATCGTTTAAAAATTAAGTCCACCCTTACGTGCAGCATCAGCCAGCTGCTTCACGCGGCCGTGATACAGATAACCGTTACGGTCGAAAACCACAGAAGAGATACCTGCCTCCAAAGCCTTCTTTGCAACGAGCTCACCAACCTTCTCAGCCTGCTGAATCTTAGGCATAGCCTCCAAACCGAGTGAAGAAGCCGAAGCGAGAGTCTTACCGGCCAAATCGTCAATGATCTGGACATAAATCTGCTTGTTGCTACGGAACACACTCATACGCGGGCGCTCAGTCGTACCGAATACCTTTTTACGTATTCTGTACTTTATCTTTATTCGTCTTTCTACTTTCTTTGTTGTCATAATCGTAAATTATTAAAGTTACTTGGCCGAAGCTGACTTACCAGACTTTCTGCGGATAACCTCGCCTTGGAACAATATACCCTTGCCCTTATAAGGTTCAGGCATACGGAAAGAACGAATTTTTGCACATATAAGACCCAGCAACGCCTTGTCACAAGACTCAAGAATAATGATAGGATTCTGATTTCTCTCAGACTTGGTCTCCACCTTCACGACATCAGGGAGCTGCAAGAAAATGGGGTGTGTATAACCGAGTGAAAACTCAATGATATTACCCTTGTTAGAAACACGGTAACCCACACCTACAAGCTCAAGCACCTTCTTGTATCCCTCGCTCACACCAACAACCATGTTGTTGACAAGTGCGCGGTAAAGACCGTGGAAAGCCTGCTTCTGCTTAGTTTCCACAGGGCTGTTCTCGTCGATCTCAAATACAATATGGCCATCAGCTATCTTGACGATAATAGATGAGTCAACCTTCTGTGAGAGAGTTCCCTTGGGACCCTTTACGCTCACCACTCCATCACCATTCTGAGTAACTTCAACTCCGGCAGGAATACTAATTGGTAATTTTCCTATTCTTGACATAATTAAATCCTCCAATTAATATACATAGCAAAGAACCTCACCGCCAATCTTGAGTTCGGCAGCCTCTTTGTCTGTCATTACACCTTTGGATGTAGATAAAATTGCAATACCTAATCCGTTAATTACTCTCGGCATGTCCTTATAACCAGTGTACTTACGGAGACCTGGTGTAGACACTCTCTTAAGGCACTTGATAGCATTTTCCTTTGTTGTAGGATTATACTTCAAAGCCACTTTGATTGAACCCTGAGGGCCATCCTCGATGAACTTGTAGTTCAGGATGTATCCCTTCTCGAAGAGGATCTTGGTGATTTCCTTCTTCAAGTTTGAAGCCGGTACTTCAACAACACGGTGATGAGCCATGATTGCGTTTCTCAACCTCGTCAGATAATCTGCTATTGGATCTGTCATAAAATAAATTTTAATTAATCGGGACTACCCCGACAATATTAAATAATAAAAAAATCTCTTCCAAGCGTAAACTTTACCAACTTGCCTTCTTTACTCCCGGGATAAGACCGCTTGATGCCATCTCACGGAACTGTATACGAGAAAGACCGAACTGGCGCATATATCCTTTAGGACGACCCGTAATCTTGCAACGGTTGTGCAGACGTATCGGATTGGCGTTCTTCGGTATGCTCTGCAACTTACGAGCAGCCTCATAAGCCTCTGCGGGATCATCCGTTGTTGCTATAACCTTCTTCAACGCCGCACGCTTCTCAGCATAACGGGCCACCAGCTTGGCACGCTTTACCTCGCGGGCCTTCATTGATTCTTTTGCCATATCTTATTAATCGTTTTTAGCGTTCTTAAACGGCAGACCGAAAGCCTTCAGCAGAGCATAACCCTCCTCGTCAGTCCTTGCAGAAGTGACAAAAGTGATATTCATACCCTGAATACGGTCTACAGCATCAATATTGATCTCCGGGAAAATAATCTGCTCCTGAATACCGAGAGTGTAATTTCCGCGTCCGTCGAACTTGCTCTCTATACCCTTGAAGTCGCGGATACGGGGCAGAGCCACGCGCACGAGCTTCTCGAGGAACTCATACATACGCTCACGACGCAGTGTAACCATCACGCCAATGGGCATCTTCTTGCGGAGCTTGAAGTTGGCAATATCCTTCTTGGAATATGTGGCAACGGCCTTCTGGCCTGTAATGGCCGAAATTTCGTTGATGGCCACATCAATAATCTTCTTGTCCTGTGTAGCATCGCCAAGACCCTGATTGATCACGATCTTCTTCAGTACAGGAACTTGCATTTTTGAAGAATAGTTGAACTGCTTCTCCAAAGCGGGAGCAATCTGCTCCCTGTAAGTTTTCTTAAGTTGTGCTGTATTCATTACTTAATCTCCTCCCCTGATTTTTTAGCGATACGTACTTTCTTGCCGTCATCGTTCTTCTTGATGGCGACACGTGTCGGCTCACCTGTCTTCGGGTCTACCAGACTCAAATTAGAGATGTGTATCGGAGCCTCCTGCTTAACGATACCACCCTGAGGGTTCTTAGCCGAAGGCTTGGTGCTCTTAGACACCATATTCACACCCTCAACGATTGCACGCTGCTCTTCAACAAGCACCTTGAGCACCTTGTGAGGTGCGGGATACTTGCCATTCTGTCCCTTGCGGTCCTTATTGTTACCTGCAATGACAAGCACCATATCGTCTTTCTTTATTTTCAACTTAGTCATTTCTTGTCTCTTTATTAAATGTTAAAGAACCTCAGGTGCCAGAGAAACCACCTTCATGTTGACTGCACGCAACTCACGGGCCACGGGACCGAAGATACGGCTTCCGCGTATTTCCCCTGCGTTGTTGAGCAATACACACGCATTGTCATCGAATCTGATATAAGAACCGTCAGCGCGACGGATTTCCTTCTTTGTACGGACAACCAAAGCCTTCGATACTGCACCCTTTTTCAAATCACTTGATGGAATGACGTTCTTGACAGCAACGACAATCACGTCACCAACACTTGCATAACGACGGCGTGTTCCGCCCAGCACACGGATGCACAGAGCTTCGCGGGCACCGCTGTTATCACATACTGTAAGTCTTGATTCTGCCTGTATCATAATTACTTAGCTTTTTCAACAATTTGAATTAATCTCCATCTCTTGGTTTTGCTCAAGGGACGTGTTTCCATAATGAGCACTGTATCACCGATGTTGGCCTCGTTCTTCTCATCATGTGCATGGTACTTCTTTGTCTTCTGGACAAACTTACCATAAATAGGGTGCATCTCCTTGAACTTAGAGGCAATAACAATGGTTTTATCCATTTTGTTGCTGATAACAACACCCTGTCTTGTCTTTCTTAAATTTCTTGTTTCCATCTGGCCCATTATTATTTGTTAAGTTCTCTCTGACGGAGTTCTGATTTCATACGTGCGATATTACGACGAGTAACCTTTATTTCCGACGGATTTGCCATAGGACTAATTGCATGGTTCAGCTTCATCTGGTTGTATCTTGCAACCTCAGCTTCAATCTTCTCTGCCAAGTCTTTCGTCTCGAGCTCTCTTACTTCTTTAATCTTCATAATTAAGCGTTTTTATCGTAATCACGTCTAACAACAAACTTTGTCTTCACCGGAAGTTTCTGCGCAGCGAGGCGGAGAGCCTCCTTAGCGATATTGAATGAAACTCCTTCAACTTCAAAGAGGATACGGCCAGGAGTAACAGGTGCAACCCATCCTGCGGGATCTCCCTTTCCCTTACCCATACGTACGTCTGCAGGCTTACGTGTGATAGGTTTGTCCGGGAAAATTCGGATCCATACCTGTCCCTCACGCTGCATGTAACGGTTTACAGCGACACGAGCTGCCTCTATCTGACGGCTGTCGAGCCATTTGGCCTCAAGAGTCTTGATGCCGAAAGAGCCGAAAGCCAGCTGTGTACCTCTGTGGGCGTTGCCTTTGTTGCCACGTCCGTCTTGAGGTCTTCTATATTTTACTCTCTTAGGTTGTAACATGATAGCTTCTTACTTTAAAACAATTACTTATTCTTCTTATTACGGAACTTTCTGCCACCATTGTTACCTGCAGAGCGGTTGTTACCCTTCTCCTGTGTGAAATTGGGTGAGAGGTCGCGCTTGCCGTAAACCTCGCCACGGCAAATCCAAACCTTTATACCCAGCAGACCCACTTTGGTGAGTGCCTCAGCCTGGCAGAAATCGATGTCTGCACGGAATGTGTGCAACGGGGTGCGACCCTCCTTGTACATTTCCTTACGGGCCATTTCGGCACCGTTCAGACGTCCTGTAATCTGAATCTTAATACCCTCGGCACCGGCACGCATCGTGTTGGCGATGGCCATCTTGATGGCGCGGCGGTAAGCGATCTTGCCCTCTACCTGGCGAGCGATGTTGTTTCCAACGATGGTAGCGTCAAGCTCCGGCTTCTTAACCTCGAAAATATTAATTTGAATCTCCTTGTCGTAGAGTTTCTTCAACTCTTCCTTCAACTTGTCAACATCTTGACCACCTTTACCAATGACAATACCCGGACGAGCCGTGCAGATAGTGATGGTAACCAGTTTCAGTGTACGTTCGATGACAATGCGCGACACGCTGGCCTTGGCCAAACGCTCGTTAAGATACTTACGGATCTTCTGGTCTTCAACCAGATTGTCTCCGAAGTCCTTGCCTCCAAACCAATTTGAATCCCAACCTCTGACAATACCAAGACGGTTGCTAATCGGATTTACTTTCTGTCCCATTCTACTTCTTATTAATCATTAGTTTTAGCATCAACAAACAGAGTCACGTGGTTAGAACGCTTGCGGATTCTGTATCCGCGGCCCTGCGGTGCGGGTCTCATACGCTTCAAAGTTACGCCCTCGTCAACGAAGACCTTTGTAATGTAAAGTTCACCATTCTCTGCCTTGCGGTCATTCTTTGCCTCCCAGTTGGCGATAGCCGAACGGAGAAGTTTCTCTACATCAGCGGCAGCGGCTTTCTTCGAGAATCTCAGCACGCCAAGTGCGCGATTCACCTCCATGCCACGTATCATGTCTACAACATAACGCATCTTACGCGGAGAAGAAGGACACCCTTTCAGTTTTGCGAAATACTGTGTTCTGAGGGCAGCCTTTCTTTCTTCAGCCTTAATATGTTTTCTTGCTCCCATTATTATATTCTTTTAATTTCTGGTGGATAGCCTGTCTCTATTTCTTGTTACCTGCATGGCCACCGAAACGGCGTGTGGGAGAGAACTCTCCGAGCTTGTGTCCGACCATGTTCTCGGTAATGTAGACAGGAATAAATTTGTTTCCGTTATGAACTGCAACAGTATGTCCCACAAAATCCGGGGAAATCATTGAAGCTCTGGCCCAAGTCTTAACGACGGTCTTCTTGCCGCTCTCATTCATGGCGAGAATCTTCTTCTCGAGCGACACGTTGATATACGGACCTTTTTTTAATGAACGACTCATAATTTCACTTAGTTAACTTGATTACTTACTTGCTCTTTCGATAATATACTTATTAGAAAGCTTCTTCGGTGCACGCGTCTTGAGACCCTTAGCATACAAGCCCTTGCGTGAACGCGGGTGTCCTCCGGACTGACGTCCTTCACCACCACCCATCGGGTGATCAACAGGGTTCATAACAACACCACGGTTGTGCGGACGACGGCCGAGCCAGCGAGAGCGTCCGGCCTTACCCGACTGCTCCAGAGCGTGGTCAGAGTTACCCACACTACCCACTGTAGCCTTACAAGCACTGAGAACCTTTCTTGTCTCTCCTGAAGGGAGCTTGATAACGCAATAGCTGCCCTCACGAGAAGTTAACTGAGCGAAATTGCCTGCCGAACGAACGAGCAAAGCGCCTTGTCCCGGACGCAATTCAATGTTGTGAATCACGGTACCTACGGGGATGTTGGCGAGAGGAAGCGAATTACCAATCTCTGGCACTGCCTCTGCACCCGACATCACGGTTGCGCCTACCTGCAATCCATTGGGAGCAATGATATAACGTTTTTCACCATCAGCGTAGAACAACAGAGCGATACGAGCCGAACGGTTCGGATCGTATTCTATTGTCTTTACCACTGCTGGAACACCATCTTTCTCTCGCTTGAAGTCGATCATACGATACTTCCTCTTGTGGCCGCCGCCCATGTAGCGGACGGTCATCTTACCGGTGTTGTTTCGACCACCGGTAGAACGTTTACCGTAAACGAGAGATTTCTCTGGCACGGATGCAGTAATTTCCTCGAACGTGCCAATAATCTTGTGTCTTTGTCCCGGAGTTACCGGTTTAAACTTACGTACTGCCATTTTTTATTCTTGAATATTGCTATAAAAATCGATAGTATCGCCCTCCTTCAGAGTGACGATTGCTTTCTTGAACGCATTCTTCTGACCTTTGATAAGGCCTGCCTTCGTGTAACGGGCAGAGCGCTTACCGGCATAACGGATAGTGTTCACGTTGATAACTTTTACGCCATACAGACTCTCAACCTCCTTCTGAATCTCAATCTTGTTGGCCTCGGGCTTAACGATGAAACCATACTTGGGAGTAGCCTTCTTTGTTCTCTCCTCCCCTTTCTTAGACTTCACCCTGTAAGTTCTGTCCACAGAAGACTTGTCTGTAATCTTGGTCATCTTCTCAGTGACCAATGGTTTTATTATAAATGCCATGTCTTTTGTCTCCTTTATTTGTTTAAGATTCCGTCGATCGTCTTCAGCGAGTTCTCTGTTATGACGAGCACGTCAGCATTCAAAATTTTATACGCATTGATGCCTGATGCAAGCATAACTTCGGTACGCTGTAAATTGCGAGCTGACAAATATACATTTTTATCTGTTTCCGGCAAAACAAAAAGCATCTTCTTGCCGTCAACTTTAAGATTTTTTGCAATATTTACGAATTCTTTAGTTTTCGGAGCCTCCATTGTGAAGTCCTCAACTACAATTATTGCATTCTCCTGAGCCTTATACGACAAAGCGCTCTTGCGTGCAAGAACTTTTACTTTTTTGTTCAGCTTGAAACGATAGTCGCGCGGCTTCGGTCCGAATACACGGCCACCACCTACGAGCACCGGTGAGTTGATGTCACCACGGCGTGCACCGCCGCCGCCCTTCTGGCGTCCGAGCTTACGTGTAGAACCGGAAATCTCGCTTCTCTCTTTCGATTTGTGTGTACCCTGACGCTGGTTGGCGAGATACTGCTTTACGTCCAGGTAAAGAACGTGGTCATTAGGCTCTATTCCGAAGACAGCATCGTTCAGCTCTACCTTTCTTCCGGTCTCCTGACCATTGATATTTAATACGTTGATTTCCATTATTTCTCAATTAAAACAGTTGAACCATTGCAACCGGCAACACTACCCTTCACAAGGATGAGATTGTGCTCCGGAATAACCTTTAACACTTTAAGGTTCTGGGTTGTCACTCTTTCGTTACCCATGTGTCCGCCCATGCGCATACCCTTGAACACCTTTGCGGGATAAGAACATGCACCGATAGAACCCGGTTTGCGTGCGCGGTCGTCCTGACCGTGAGTGCTCTGGCCTACACCACCGAATCCATGACGCTTCATGACGCCCTGGAAACCCTTACCTTTCGATGTACCTACAACATCAACGAATTGAGTGTCACTGAAAATATCAACAGTGATGGTGTCACCGAGGTTATACTCCTCGTCAAACTTGAACTCGGCCAAGTGGCTCTTCGGTGTTGTACCGGCCTTCTTGAAGATTCCCAGCATAGGCTTTGTAGTGTTCTTCTCCTTAGCCTCGCCGAAACCCAGCTGAACAGCCTTGTAACCGTCCTTCTCGACGGATTTTACCTGTGTAACAACACAAGGACCAGCTTCGATAACAGTGCACGGTACATTCTTACCGTCGGCACTGAAAACGGATGTCATTCCGATTTTTCTTCCAATTAATCCTGGCATTTCAATTACAATTAAAAAATATGTTATAAATTTTATTTTCTCGCGTCACCGTGGGTACTATACCTTTATCTCCACTTCCACGCCACTGGGCAACTCCAGTTTCATCAGCGCATCAACTGTCTTTGCTGTCGAGCTGTAGATATCTATCAGACGCTTGTAGTCTGAGAGCTGGAACTGCTCACGTGCCTTCTTATTCACGAAGGTACTGCGGTTTACGGTGTAGATACGCTTGTGTGTAGGCAATGGAATGGGACCGCTGATGATAGCGCCCGTAGCCTTTACAGCCTTCACGATTTTCTCTGCTGACTTGTCCACGAGTTTGTGGTCATAAGACTTCAGCTTGATTCTGATTTTCTGACTCATCTTTATTCTAATTGTTTGTTTATTCTGCGTTCAGAAGAAAAGAAGCGCGCTGCTTAAGAGTCATTCGCTAAGCAGCGCGGCCTCCCCTTCCAATTATATTGTTAATCTTTATACGAGGTCTGCACGTCCCTTCACCTCCTCAAGGATAGACTTGGCTATCGAGCTGGAAACGGGCTCGTGGTGGTCATACTCCATCGAACTTGTGGCACGGCCCGAAGTGATGGTACGCAGGGCGGTCACATAACCGAACATTTCTGCCAGCGGAACCATAGCCTTCACGATGCGGGCACCGCTGCGGGCCTCTTCCATACCCTGAACCATACCGCGGCGCTTGTTCAAGTCACCGATAACGTCACCCATGTTCTCCTCGGGAGTGACAACCTCCACCTTCATGATAGGCTCCATCAGCACGGGACCTGCTTTCGGGCAAGCATTCTTGAATGCGTTGCGTGCGGCGAGCTCGAACGACAGCTGGTCGGAGTCAACCGGGTGGAACGAACCGTCGATAAGGGTTACCTTCAGGCCCGTCACAGGATAACCGCCGAGCACACCTGCCTTGAGGCAGTCCTCGAATCCCTTCTGTACCGAGGGTATGAACTCCTTAGGCACGTTACCGCCCTTCACCTCGTTGATGAACTGCAGGTCGCCATCCTTGTAGTCCTCATCCTTCGGACCTATGTTGACGATGATGTCGGCAAACTTACCGCGACCACCCGACTGCTTCTTGTAAACCTCACGCAGGTTGACCTCCTTGGTGATGGCCTCCTTGTAGTTAACCTGAGGCTTGCCCTGGTTGCACTCAACCTTGAACTCACGCTTCAGACGGTCGATGATGATATCGAGGTGAAGCTCACCCATACCCGAGATAACGGTCTGGCCGCTCTGCTCGTCCGTGCGCACGGTGAATGTCGGATCCTCTTCGGCCAGTTTGGCAAGACCGTTGTCAAGCTTAGCGATGTCGGCCTGGCTCTTCGGCTCCACGGCGATTGAAATCACGGTGTCGGGGAATGTCATCGACTCCAGCACGATGGGCTTGTTCTCGTCGCAGAGTGTGTCACCTGTACGTATATCCTTGAAGCCAACGCCCGAGCCTATGTCACCGGCTGCAATCTCCTCAACAGGATTCTGCTTGTTTGAGTGCATCTGGAACAGACGGCTCACGCGCTCCTTCTTGCCCGTACGGGGGTTGTAAACGTAAGAACCGGCAGTAACCTTACCTGAGTATACGCGGAAGAACACCAGACGTCCCACATACGGGTCGGTGGCAATCTTGAATGCAAGAGCCGATGTGGGGTCATCCTCGGACGGCTTGCGATCCTCTTCCTCCTCAGTGTCGGGGTTGGTACCAACGATGTTCTCTGTGTCCAGAGGTGAAGGCAGGAAAGCGCACACATAGTCAAGCATGGTCTGCACACCCTTGTTCTTGAACGAAGAGCCGCAGAGCATCGGGGTGCACTGCAGAGAGATTGTACCCTTACGGATGGCGGCGATAATCTCCTCCTCCGTGATTGATTCGGGATTCTCGAAATACTTCTCCATCAGGGCCTCGTCAAACTCAGCAGCCGACTCGAGCAGCTTTCCGCGCCACTCGTTGCACTCGTCAACCATGTCGGCGGGGATGTCATCAACCTCATACTCTGCACCCATGGTCTCGTCGTGCCACAGGATAGCCTTCATCTTGATGAGGTCCACCAGTCCCTTGAATCTTTCCTCCGCACCGATAGGGCAGCAGAGGTTCACAGGGTTTGCGCCCAGCACTTCCTTCATCTGCTTGAGCACGTCATAGTAGTCGGCACCCGAACGGTCCATCTTGTTGACGTAACCGATGCGGGGAACGTTGTACTTGTCAGCCTGACGCCATACGGTCTCCGACTGCGGCTCTACACCGCCCACGGCACAGTATGTGGCCACGGCACCGTCAAGCACACGGAGCGAACGCTCCACCTCGGCGGTGAAGTCTACGTGTCCCGGAGTGTCTATCAGGTTGATCTTATACTGGTCACCTTTGTAGTTCCAGAAGCATGTTGTTGCAGCAGAGGTGATGGTTATACCACGCTCCTGCTCCTGAGCCATCCAGTCCATGGTGGCAGAGCCGTCATGTGTCTCGCCAATCTTGTGGGTCTTACCCGTGTAGAACAGGATACGCTCCGATGTTGTGGTCTTTCCGGCGTCGATGTGCGCCATAATACCAATATTACGGGTCAAATGTAAATCGCGATGTGCCATTGTCTTTTTTTCCTTATATTATATTGATATTGACCTTTATTAGAATCTGAAGTGGGCGAATGCACGGTTGGCCTCAGCCATACGGTGCATGTCCTCCTTGCGCTTGTATGCGCCACCCTGATTGTTGAAGGCGTCCATAATCTCGGCAGCCAGTTTGTCGGCCATGGTCTTGCCGCTGCGCTTGCGTGCGAAGGCAATCATGTTCTTCATCGAGATGCTCTCCTTACGGTCGGGACGTATCTCGGTAGGCACCTGGAATGTGGCACCGCCGATACGGCGGCTCTTCACCTCCACCAGCGGAGTGATGTTGTCGAGGGCTGTCTTCCAAATCTCGAGAGACGACTTCTCCTCGTTGGCCATCTTGTTCTTAACTGTGTCAAGTGCGTTGTAGAATATCTCGTACGACTTTGTCTTCTTTCCGTCGTACATCAGATGATTCACAAACTTCGAGACCTTCTGGTCGTTGTAAACGGGATCCGGCAGGATCACACGCTTCTTTGGTTTTGCTTTTCTCATTTTGTTGTTAAATGAAATAATTCTGCATGGGGCTGTTTCTTTACTGTCCTTCAACGTCCTCTCCAGGGCATTTACTCAACCTTGTCGTAACAATTCTCCAGCAAAACGATTAAAAATGTTTCTTTTGTCTGTCAGGGCTTACTAACCTTCTCCGGTTATCATTTCTTAGCCTTCGGACGTTTTGCACCATACTTCGAACGGCGCTGTGTACGGTTGGCCACACCTGCGGTATCAAGAGTACCGCGAACAATGTGATAACGTACACCGGGGAGGTCCTTCACACGTCCGCCGCGAACGAGCACGATAGAGTGCTCCTGCAGGTTGTGTCCCTCTCCCGGAATGTAGGAGTTCACTTCCTTCTGGTTTGTCAGACGTACACGGGCAACTTTACGCATTGCCGAATTAGGTTTCTTCGGGGTTGTTGTATACACACGCACGCATACGCCACGACGCTGCGGACATGAGTCCAAAGCGGGCGATTTGCTCTTGTCAACAAGCGCCTTTCTACCTTTTCTTACCAATTGCTGAATTGTAGGCATTTTGTTAATGTTTTAAATTATATATATTTCGTATTATTTTCAAACTTCATACAGAACGGGCATTATATACCCATTTCGGCGTGCAAAGGTACAAAATAATCTGCAAAACGCACAACATTATATAAGGTGAAGATTAACGAAGATATTGATTTTAACACAAAATAACATCCATTAGTTAATATTACGGCTCATAGACCGCCGTTTCCCCGTCTGTTCATAACAACAAAACGACGGCAGCACGCGTACGAGATGTCACCGCTGCTGCCGTCACCATGGTCAATAGATTATGTTATCTGAGAGAGTTTCACCTGCCCATAATCACCTTGCGCGCCTGTCCGTTTTCCCTTACGATGTACAGTCCGCGGGGCAGGCCTTCGGTTGATGTGCCTTTGGAGACTGTGCGGCCGTCAAGGGTATATATGCCGTCGGCAGCACCGTTTGCCTGAGTGGCCTGAGTCTCATTGATGCCCGTCGACCATCCCGTGAGCAGCGGTGTCTCGATGATTTCCTTGAAGTGGCTCCAGTGCTCGTCGTTCTCGTAGTTCTGCTTTGCGCCCACGGGCACGTAGAGACGCCATGTCTGGGTGGGATACCAATCACCCAAAGGCTCGCCAAACGGACCGAAAACGGCATAATAATCATCATACTTGCCGTCTGTCTCCGAGACGAATGTCGGGGGATACATACGGTTGACATACAAGTCCATGTCGGGAGTATTGTTCCATACATAATAATTAAAACCAAGTGCCCATGGCTCCAGCTCGTCGAGTGTCGACGGCAGAATCATTGCATTGATGTTCTGACAATGAACAAACGCCTCTGTACAAATTCTGCGGCAACCCTCCGGCACAACAAACAAATTATTGGGCAGAGTGAGCCGGCACTGTCTGAATGCAACCGGACGTATTCTCTCATAACTCTCCGGCAAAGTAAGATGGCGCACTGAAGATTTCGATAGAAACGACCTCGGAATTTCCTTCACAGTTTGGGGCATTGTGAGATAGTCCATCTTGCCGCTTGACATGTACATGCTCTTGCAGTTATCCAGATCAAGGTCGGAGAAGTCAACACTGTATAATCGACCGAAGATTACGTTGTGACGCAGTGACTCAAAGTCATCTGCCGTCGGCATACCGCTGATCTTCATCGAGTCCACACGCATGTAGTCGTCGCCCATTATGTCCTTCAGCGCCACGCTGCCGTCGAGATTTAGGGTCATTGTCTTGAACGCAGTGTCATCCTCGCGCACCTCGCCGAAGGCGCCCCAGGCCTCCTTGCCGCTGTAATACTGTGCGCAGCCGGGAGCCACGTGCAGCACAGCACCGGCAGGCAGCTCGGAGAACTGCCTGCCCATCGTCTCATCTTTGGGCTTGTCGCCATAGATAACAACTTCTTTCAGGTTTCCGCAAAACGAGAAAGCGCCGTCTCCTATAGTTTCCACCCAATAGGGTATTTCTATCCTCTCGATATTGGTGCTGCAGAAAGCGTAGTCGCCAATCTTCTCTATGTTTTTCGGTAATGTGATATACCGAAGGTTGGTATGGCAATAGTCATGCTCATCGTTATCGCCGTCTTCTGCCGTGGCCTTTCTCGGCGCGTTAATCATCGACGACATAAAGGCCATGGCCGGAATCTCCGTCAAGTACGTACATTCAGTAAGGTTGATACCGGTGAGCCGACCGTTCTCACAGCAGTAAAGAAGTGCATCCGCCCAGTCATCCGTCATAGTGGCTGTCTGCGATATCACGAGCGAATCCACTTGATACAGATCACTCCCAAGGGTGCGCGTCAGGAAAGTTCTAAAGCTTTCTCCATAATTCTCATACTTGATATGGCGCACCATCTTCTCCTGCCCCATCGCTGTCGCTGCCATCAGCATCGACAACAGTGCGATTAATGCAATTGTCTTTTTCATAAGCCTTTGGTTTTTTATTGATTAATACTATGTTGGTTTAGTCTTTATTTCCCCATCAGCACTTTCTTGGACGTTCCGTTCTCCTTCACGATATACAGTCCCCGGGGCAGACTTTCGGTTGTGGTGCCTTTGGAGACGGTGCGCCCGTCGAGGGTGTATATACCATCGGCAGCACCGTTTGTCTGAGTGGCCTGAGTCTCATTGATGCCCGTCGACCATCCCGTCAGCAGAGGCGTCTCGATGATTTCCTTGAAGTGGCTCCAGTGTTCCGCGTTCTCGTAGTTCTTCTTTGCACCCACGGGCACGTAGAGACGCCATATGCGGGTCATGCAGCTGTTGTCATCACACTTACCCAAACACCCGAACGGGCCGTTGGCCTGATTGACACCAATATCCCAGTTCCCCTTTTCTATATGCTGGGTCACCTCAGGGGGATACATGCGGTTGACATAGATGTCGGCATTGAAACCGAGAGCATATTGAATGTTAAAAAACAGAGAATGAGGTTCGAGAACTTCCATTGTGGAGGGCAGGAGCACCTTGTTGATGGCCTTACAGCCGTAGAATGCCCTGTAAGACAGCTTGCGGCATCCTTCAGCCACAATTAACGCCCCGTCGGAAAAGGCATTGCTCAGTTCAAATGTGCCGATGCCTATACTGCCATAACTTTGAGGCATGGTGAGATGCCTGACGTGTGTCTTTATCAAAAAGCCATCGAATATCTCATCCATTCTGTCCGGCATGCGCAAATAACAGATGTCGCAATCCAACAGATCGCCGTCTTCAATCACACAATCAGTCAAGTCCAGGCTGATCAGGTGGCCGTATTCTATCTTTTCTTTCAGCAAAGCCAAATCCGCCTCACTGAGATATCCGGAGACATGTACGGAATCCACATCCAGATTCTCCACATCCACCACATCCGCGAGACTTTTGCCGGATACCAAGTTGATGTCGAGACTCTTGAAAAGAGCCTCCTCTTCACGCACTTCACCGAATGATTTCCAGCTGTCAGAATTACGGTAATGACTGCCAAGCCCGGGGCAGACATGCAACACAGCGTCCTGCGGCAGACCTCCGGCAAAGGCCCTGCCGTCGGCATCCCTGCGCGGGTCACTTCCCCGGAACACCACATTCTTCAGATTGCCACAACCCGCAAACGCTCCGTTCACGATTGAATCCACTCCCATAGGCATCTCCATATATTCCAGATTGGTGTATGCAAAAGCGCTGTCACCAATCCAATTCAGGCTGTTGGGCAATGTTATATATTTCAGGTTTATGCGGCGGGGAGTCACGCCGTCATCCTCCTTGTTACGCGACATAAAAGCTCCTGAGGTGATACCTAACAGTCCGGTGTAGCGGGACATGTCTATACCGGTCAGACGTCCGTTTTCGCAGCAGTCTCTAAGATACGCCTCCCAGTTCTTTCCGAGACCGGTTTCACTGATCAATACGATAGAATCTATTTCATACCGGTCGTTGCCAAGCTGATATTTTAGGACTTCGTCAAAGCCGCCTCCATGATATTCTATCACCTTGATCTTCTTCTCCTGAGCAATCGCTGCCGCTGCCATCAGCATCGTAAACAGAACAATGAATGTAATTGTCTTTTTCATAAACTTCATGTTTTATTAATGGTTATATTGGTTAAACTTCGCCGTTTGGTTTTTGTTTGACACCACAAAGATATACAAAACATACCGGACGGCAAAGCTTTTCACTCATTATTTCACAAATTTCTTTACTCCTGTGACGGTTCCGTTCTGAATCATTGTCACCTGATATATTCCAGAAGGCAGGTCCGTGGCAGGGATGGCATAGCCGGAAGCACCGTTTTCAACGTTATAGTATGTTGCCGGAGTGCGGCCGTCTGACGATGTCAGGCACAACTTTGCGCCGCCCGGCACAGCCTCATAGAACCTTACATCCACGGCATCGATGCGGCTCTGTGCGTCAACCGCCTTGATTGTCGATGTCTCGGCCGTCACGGGTGTCGAATCGCTTATAGCTCCGTCGCTCACTGCTTCGGCGCGGACGGTGTAATTCGACGCAGCCCCTGCCGGCACCTCGAATGTGGCACCCGTGCCGACAACCGTTCCCGTGGCATCATACCACTTGTAGACAACCTCCTCGTCAACATTCGTAGCCTCAAGCATTGTCTTTCCGTTGTCCTGAACAGTGGCATTGACAAGAGGGGTGATGGCAGGACGCGGCTCTTGGATAATTCGGAACGACTCTCCGCCGACACACTTCCCCGTCACGCTGTTCACCAGCGCCACGTCAATATCATACTGTTTTCGTTCGGTTATGGCCTCATTGGCAAAAAAGTTGCATGCCAACCCTATTCTGCCACTTTGGTATGGCTCCATCTTCAACCCTTTCAGCTTACTCACATTGCTTTTCAGCAAAACGGCATTTTCTTTATTTTTATCAAATTCCACGTAATCACCGTTTTGTCCGCCTTTGTTCCACGCTTCAGACAAGTCCGGTGACAGGTTCATTGAAAGTCTGGCATTCCTGAACAATGGGATATTGCCAACGCTGTCCAAAAGAACTATGTCAAATTCTCTTTTCTCCAAAGATAAATTTGATAAACATACACGCATACTATCATAGGGGAATGATACTATATCCAGATTACTCTGGCCAAGCTTGTTTGTCTTCCAAACCTCCACTATCCTGTCTTCGTCAACCGGCATTGTTCCTGACTCATACTCATCCCTTATGTAAATAAGAGTACACATGTTAAAACCGGGTTTTGACGCTTCTTTATAGTCATCTTTATTAAATGAATACCAAAAATAATTTATACTACTGCCACCAGCCGGCATGGAATCAAGTGTGACGCTCCCCAATGTCCCACCGTTATGCTTTATAGAATGGTTACATGAATCCACAACGCCACACCAGCCATCCAAATTTATTGCAACATTAGATTTAGTCCAATAACCTCTCACTGTTTGGTCTTCTGTGGTATAATCCTTTACGCCTCTGTTACGAACCTTGAAATACACGTAAATAAGTTTACCCTTCTCTATCACCAACTTCTCCGAATCCGGATATTCTTCTCCATCTTCATCATTTCTATACCATATATAAGGATTGTTCCAAAATACGTACTTTTCAGGAAGGGGCATGGATACATAAAGGTCTTGATTATACGGACCTTTTAAGTCACTAAGGGTAATCGTTTTATCATAAGGCTTTATCACTAATTCCGAGGTTAGCGGCTTCTTGTACTCGTCGAAAACGATATCCACCGTTGGCGGGACACAGGAAAGGGACAAGTCAGACGCCACCGAATTGGTGAAATAGCTTATCTGCGGGGTTTCCTTGGCACGTTTTGTACCGTTGTTGGCATAGAAATCGTGTTTGGCGGCATACAGCTGGGCATCCACTATCGGGAGGGCTTCGCCGCCGTCCACCTCATTGCCGAAGGCATCGTAGCCGTTCAGGGCAGACGTCCAGTGGTACAGGAATTCATTGAAGGGCACGGTGGTGCTGCGGAACGACATTTCCGTGGCCGAGCTGGCCGTTGCGATGATGCGGTTGGTATCCTTCAATGCCTCGATGAAACCGCCCGAATAGCACTGTCCCATGACGATGCTCACAAATCCGGCGTTTATCGGCTCCAAGTAGGCGGCCAGTTCTTCGGGATAAAGCTTGGCGTTGTTCCAAAGATACATGTAGGTCTTGTTGTTTCGTGTCTTGTCTATTCCGCCGTGGTCTGTCACGAAAAGCAGCAGGTGGTCGTTGTCCGTCAGTTTCTGTGCCATTTCCGACAACACCTGTTGCAGATTTTCCTTTGTCGCGGCATATTCTATATCGGGCTGCCCGTCGCCGTCAAGGTCAAGCGGGGAAGATATATACTCATTACCTACTATGGGGTCCATATCAGCCCCCTCGTCAGTGCCATCGGACATGATTACCTTTATATTGGCTTTGGGCACTTCATATCTGTTCCGCAAGGTCTTGTATATAAACGAGCAGTCGTTCCAATAGTGCTCCTTGTTGGAGGTTGGTGACATTCCTCCGTTGAGTATCACGGCGTAGGTGTGTCCTGCTGCCTCATTAGGTTCGTTGGACAAATCCTTCTCTACAACGGGCTTCATCGTCGCATTGGCTCCGTAACGGTTGGGCTTGTGTATAGGTCTCAGCGTTATATTGGTCGGAGGGCAGACAGAATCGACAATCGAATGTTTTATTTCCGCATTACCCTGTACTCTGGTTAAATAAACATATTTGCAGGGATGTTCCCAACCGCTCCCAGGTTCCTCGTCAACAAATACAAGGCACATACTCTTATTCACCTGTTGCATAGCGGGGATCCCTATATAGTAATCATAATCACCGTTGTCATCACCAAGCAACCGGCTTACAAACCGATAACAAAATTCATCAACAGAACCCATATCCTGCGCCCCCGCCGCCATGCAGCAGAGCAACATTAAGAATAATGAATATATCTTTTTCATAGCTCCTGCATTTTTTTAGTTGTCATTAGCCACCAAAGTGCTTGCATACGCCACCTGCATGCAGGCAAAGAGCAACGAAGCGTCCTCCACATCGGCATTGGCATTGTTTATCATAAACATCACCTCCTCCGTATACTCATCAATGTCGACATTGGCGTAATTCACTATATAGAGATATTCCGCCACGAAGTTGATGTAGTCTTCGTCCTCGGGATTCAGCTCTATCAGCTTGTCGCAATAGTCGTCAAAGGTCATGTCAGACGTGTCTATCGAGCGCAGCACATCCAAATCGGCGCAGATGCCGGCCTTCTGCATGGCGGTGAGTCTCGGGGCGGCCTTATAGCCGATTGACGTATTCAGCATTATGCTGTCGGCCCTGTCGAGCAGTTGGATGGAAGTCATAAGGTCGCTTCTGTTGTTCATGTTGTACATTCTGGCCTCCACCCTATTGTGATAAAAGCCTATGCTGTCAGAAAAGTCAGCCCTGGTTCCGCCTTGAAAGACACGAGGCTCCGTTGCAACAACGACAGACGAGTCGAACAGCCAGTCGGTAATGGCCTTGGCGAGCGAACCTACAGCAGCACCGATCAGTCCGCCAAGCCATCCACCGCGTCTGAAGCCCCGGATGCCACCTTTCACATCGGCCACCACTATCTTCATCTTGTTGTCTGTGCCCAACTCCGGCTGTTCCACCCACGGATCCTGCGACGCGCGCGTCATGCCATAAACACTTGCGTTGTAAGTTCTCAGACGCTCTGTAAGTTCCTTCACTGTCACCGTCTTGTTCTCTTCCTGCTGCACGTTGGCTACAGCAGCAGTATCGTCCTGACTGCAAGCTGTCAGCAGACTTGTGGAAAGCAATGCAGCCAACCCCAAGCCCAAAAATGTTGTTGTTTTCATAATATAATTTTTTTAATTAGTTAAACTGTCGGTTGATATCATTATTTATTGGTCACAGTAGTCTCGATGCTATTATGTCCTTTAATATCCACACGAACGTCATAATCACCCGCTTCTTCGTCTGCGATATTGTAGTTAAGAGAATGTCCACCTTCCACATTGTCGCTGTCTGCATAAATCAATACTCCGTCTTTATAAATCTGCACGCCAACTTCTGTTTCAGTCTCGCATCCGTTAGAAATGACGATTGTATTTGTAAGGTCATCGTAATCAACGGAAACAGAATCGGACCGGTGTTCGTTTTTACCTACACCCTGATTCTCACTGTGTTTTTTATACACTTCTGCCACCATCGATCCATACGATTTGCACAAGAACGGCATAATGAAAATTCCAGCGAAAACAATGCTCATTATCTTCCTCATAACTTTATTTTTTTATGTTATACATTGGGTTTATTTGGCCTTCGGCGATAGCCTGTCTCTTATACACATCTGACGCTGCCGACGACTC
>ENA-OYXX01000335-OYXX01000335.1-human-gut-metagenome-genome-assembly--contig:-NODE-335-length-22555-cov-4.401733_pt1 | contig 22555 bp, 14 predicted proteins | sample MGYA00243976_ERZ653434 | MGnify/ENA primary metagenome ERZ653434 (study PRJEB26926, sample SAMN06165112) | human gut metagenome | biome: ENVO:00009003; feature: ENVO:2100002; material: ENVO:00002003...
TTCCTGACCTGCCCGCGCAAGATTCTGGAACTCATAGTCGACCCAGCCGTCAGCGCCGCCACCCTCCGCCGCTTCCTCACGAGATGACTTCCATCTCGCAGGCGGAGCAGTTGAAGCGGAGGGTGAAGGTGTGGGGACCGGTGGCGATAGTCAGCGGCTCGGCGAAACGGTCGCGGACCTTCGGGTCGCGGCAGTCACGCCTGCAGGCGCCTAACTCACGGAGAATGCAGTAGCGCGTCGTCATCACCGGACCGTGGTATGCACGGTCCGTCTCAACAGCCTTCGCCATGCGCCGCACTCCGTGACCGCTGTAGAACTCACGCGCCAATGCATTGGCCACATTTCCACGCGCATCCATATCGGACTCAGAATAGATGGCATCGCGATTCTCCGGACGGCGGTAATCATACGGATATGACGCCTCGCTGGCACGGTCCAAGGCCTCCAACGCATTCCTGCGTACCCGCGTCAGTTCCGATGCAGGTATGAATGTGGCAGCATCCAGACGATTTTCCAGGTTGCGAAGCCTGTATATGGTACCGCCCAACTTGCCCAACACCTTGGAAGGATCCATCGGATTACGCGCCTTGTCCTTTACGACATCCATGTCGACGCGGACCGTCAGGCCACGCTCGTCATGTACTGTCAGACCTGCCTCGTCAATAATCATATCGACCCACAGGCGGCGTTCGGCGGTATCCCCCGCTATCATCTTGCGCCATTCCACGTCACCGGTACGGTGTATCTCCGCACCCTTTGGAATCACCACAGGACGCGAGCCTATGATCCGGCCGTTGCGGACGCCATTCACATTGACCCCCTCGTATTCTCCGCGAGCGTTGAAGAAACTGATGCCGTCGCCGTTATGCAACTCGCTGACATCCTCGATGACTTCCCCCATCGACTTGGGCGTCAGCAACGACGCCATCCTACCGGGACGGCGGCTGCCGAGAAAATAGTCGGTAAACCCACGGTTGAAACTCTTATCAAGCCTCGGAGTGTACTTTATCTCACTTTCGCCATATGAGGAGCGAACATATCGATCCGGATTGGCAGCGATGATACTGTCCAAGGCCTTACGGTAAGCCGCCGTGACGTTCTTGACGTAATCCACATCCTTGAGCCGTCCCTCGATCTTGAACGAGCTGACACCGGCCTGAAGCATCTCCTCCAGCCGTGCCGAGGCGTTGAAATCCCGAAGCGACAGCAGATACCTGTCCTTCTCCACAACCTCACCGCGTGCGTTGCGCAGGGTATACGGCATACGGCACATCTGTGCGCATTCGCCACGGTTGGCGCTGCGCCCCAAAGATACCTGACTCGCCGCGCAGCGTCCGGAATAGCATACGCACAGGGCTCCGTGGACAAAACATTCCACAGGTACTGTGACCGAATCGCTTATTTCCTTGATTTCCGGAACTGTCAGTTCCCTGGCCACCACTACCTGCGAGAAACCTACATCCTGCAGGAACCGGGCCTTGGCCGCGGTCCGCGTATCGCACTGTGTGGATGCATGGAGCGCGATGGGAGGAATGCCCATGCGCAGGATCGACATATCCTGGACAATCAACGCATCGACACCAATCCGGTACATGTCCGTGACCAGTCGGCGCACTTGCTCCATCTCATTGTCATAGACCAGGGTGTTGACCGTGACATACACCCGGGCGCGGAACTGATGCGCAAACCGCACCAGCTCGGCGATATCCTCCACGGAATTGGCGGCCTTGCTGCGGGCGCCGTGGCTGCTTGCGCCGATATAAACGGCATCGGCTCCATGCAGGATGGCGGCACGGGCCACTTCCTTGTTGGCTGCGGGTGCCAGCAGCTCGATTCTGCGGGGTCGGGTCATCCGGTTCATTTCTTCTTGAACAGACGGTCCAGCTGACGCTTGTCCTCACGCTCGCGAATGGCCTGACGCTTATCGTACTGTTTCTTGCCTCGGCCCACGCCGATCACCATCTTGGCCAGTCCGCGGTCGTTGATGAATATCCGCAATGGCACGATGGTATAGCCCGGATCCTCGGCCGACTTCTGCAGCTTCGCTATCTCCTTGCGGGTCAGCAGCAGCTTGCGGTCGCGTCGCGTGGCATGGTTGTTGTACGAGCCGTAACTGTATTCCGACACGTTCATCTGCTTCACCCACACCTCGCCGTTCTCGATCAGGCAATATGTGTCGACCAGCGACGCGCGGCCCTCGCGTATCGACTTGATCTCCGTACCCGTCAGCACCATGCCGGCAGTGTATGTATCCGTGATTTCATAGTCGAACCGAGCCTTCTTGTTCTGTATGTTTACGTCCTTAGCTTTCATTTCACCGCAAATTTACACAATCCTCCACTATTTCCCAAATCATAACATTAAAATATGGAACTTATTGCTCCATACTTGGTTTTATTGTTAAAGAGAGTAAACAGCGTATATGAATAACAATTCTACTGAAACAAATTCAACACACGCCGCCACAGCCGTCACGCAACGAAACAGGCCCCGGTGGAAACAGGTCATAACCGATATCCTGCATTATCTGGTACCGGTCGCCATCACGGTCCTGATGATAGTGTGGATGTTCCGAAAGATCGACTTCCATGAGATGATCCACGTGATCCGGACGGAGTGCGATTTCTTCTGGATAGCGATGATGATGCTGATCACGGCATTGTCGCACACTATCCGGGGCACACGCTGGGGAATACAGCTGAGGGGAGCCGGGCTGAAACGGCTGCCCAACATCATAGGCTGCATCTCCATATACGGAGCCTACGCCTTGAACCTTCTGTTCCCTTACCTGGGCGAGACATGGCGATGCATATTCATGGCCAAGGAAGAGAATGCCAAGATCAGCACAGTGGTGGGAACCGACATAGGCGACCGTGGCACTGACCTGGTGTGTATCCTGTCCATAACGGGACTGTGCCTGATTGTGGCGGGAAACTACATGAAGAAATTCCTGGTGCATTATTCCCTGGCCCAACGGATCATTGACACGTTCCATGACGTCTGGCTCTGGGCCGTCATCATAATCGTGATCGGAGGCGTATGGCTCCTGATGCACCTGATGCGCGGCAACAGGTTAGTCCGTCGTATCGACGGAACGCTGGACCGTGTGTGGAACGGATTCCGCTGCCTGTTCACCATGAAGGGCAAGTTCGCATACGCTGTGCTGTCCATCGGAATCTGGGTATGCTATTTCAGCGAGACCTATATGGGATTCCTGGCTTTTCCGTTCACACGCGAACTGATCGCCGACCCCGGCAGCTGTTACGGGCTGATTCCCGGGCTGGTGGTTTTCGTGTTCGGTGCGTTCAGCATGGCCATACCGTCCAACGGAGGTCTCGGGCCATGGAATATCGCGGTCATGTTCGCCCTCTCGCTTTACGGAGTGTCGAACACACAAGGAGCGGCCTACTCCGTAGTGATGTGGGGATGCCAGTCGCTGATGCTGATCGCCCTGGGAGTCTTCTCGGCCATCTACATCTCCTTCTACAATAAGCGTCATCCAGTCGGCACAGACAAAAACACTGAGACATAACATCTTAATCCCCGAGACTCATCCATATGCAAGGTCCCTCGATTTATTTCAGCATTTAATAATTGCATATCACAGGATTTGTTATTAACTTTGCAGACGCAAATGGTTTCCATGGGAGCAGACCAGTCCGCTTCCGCTACTCAAGAGAGAGTAGAGACCAAAGTCTGGAATCAAAAGGGAATCCGGTGTGAGTCCGGAACAGTACCCGCTGCTGTAAGTTCCTTGAGACGAATTCATTTGAAACGAGTCTCGCAAGCAATTGCAAATGCCATTGGAACCTGGTTTCCGAGAAGGCGCGATTCGCTGGAACAAGTCAGAAGACCTGCCATTGCGAATAACACGCCTGCGGGACTATGGGCTATGAAAAATCACCATCCACCTCCTTGCCTATGAGGCAAGGATCAATGAAAGTGTCTATCTTTGAACTGACACGTCTCCGGATGGCATATAGATTGGATTCATATTCCCGTCGGCGCATAACAAACGGCCGACGGGATTTTTTTGGCCATATCACAACATCGGTTCATAAGCCGATATCCGCCTGCCCGTAGCCGTCATAACGAACTTATTGGACAGGCATGAGACTTAATTTCATAACATTACTTGTACTAATCGGTACACTGCTGATTCCGGGCAGAGCCAGCGGCGCTGCCGAAACCACAGACACCCTCGGCCGGAACCTGAGGGAAGTAGTAGTCACGGCTCGCAGAACGGAGGATGTGATTCCGGTGCAGACTCTGCAGGGCGACGAGTTGCAACGGCTCAACAGCAACAGCATAGCCGACGCGCTACGATACTTCGCCGGTGTTCAGGTGAAGGATTACGGAGGCGTGGGGGGCATCAAGACCGTCAACATACGCAGCATGGGCACCAATCACACCGGCGTGGTCTACGACGGCGTTGAACTCGGCAACGCGCAGAACGGACAGATCGACCTGGGACAGTTCTCGCTCGACAATATCGAATCCCTCTCATTGTATAACGGCCAGAAAAGCGAGATACTCCAGCCGGCCAAGGATTTCGGTTCGGCCGGAAACATCTACATCCGCACTCGTACTCCCCGATTCAAGGATGGCGAGACCTACCATGCACGCGGGGTGCTGAGATTCGGATCGTTCGATCTGATCAACCCCTCGGCCCTGGTAGAACTGCGCCTAAGCCGTAACGTCAACGCATCGTTCAGTGCCGAATGGCTGAATTCCAGCGGCAAATACAAGTTCCGATACCGACGCGTGAATCCGGCCGGAGAACTGGCTTACGACACCACCGCCGTACGCCAGAACGGCGACATCAACGCCACCCGGCTGGAACTCAACGTAAACGGCAGCCTCAAGAACGGTGACTGGAACTTCAAGGCATACAACTACAACTCCGAGCGAGGAGTCCCGGGCGCGATCGTCAACAATGTATGGCGCAGGGGTGAACGAATCTGGGACACCAATTCATTCGTCCAGGGGAAATATCAGGCCGAGTTCGGGAATCTATCCACATTGAACAACCTGAAATACTCCGCCTACCGCACACACTATGTCAACAACGACGACAAGCAGGTGAAGATCGACAACCTCTACAGGCAGAAGGAGATCTATTTCTCCACCGCAAACGGATACTCGATATTCGACTGGTGGCACGTCTCGCTCAGCTATGACTTCATGTGGAACGACCTCAACGCCGACATGTACGGATTCGCCAAACCCGATCGGTTCTCCCATTTCCTGTCCGCGGCCACGGCCATCAACCTGCCGCGCTTCAAGATGCAGGCCAGCGCGCTCGGCACATTCATCCATGACCGACTCAGGAACCAGGAGTCTCCGGCCGACAAGCACGTGTTCACCCCGGCGGTGTTCGTCTCAGGCTACCCTCTGCGTTCCAGCGATTTCTCCATCCGTGCGTTCTACAAAAAGTCGTTCAGGATGCCGACATTCAACGACTTGTACTACGCCGATATGGGAAACTCCAAACTGAATCCGGAACACGTCACCCAGTACAACGTGGGCCTGCTGTATGACCGGCAGCGCAATGCCGTAGTCAGTACGATCCGCATCGGAGTGGACGTCTACTACAATCTGGTCAAGGACAAGATCGTGGCTTACCCCAAGGGACAGCAGTTCCGCTGGACCATGCTGAACCTTGGACGCGTCCGCATCAAGGGAATCGATGCCACCGCCCTGGTGACAGTGAATCCCGTCGACGATCTGTTCCTGACCTTCCGCGCACAATACACATTCCAGCGCGCCATAGACGTTACGAATCCCGCCGACAACTATTACCGTGATCAGATTCCCTACATTCCGCGCAACTCTGGTGCCTGCGTGTTCAACGCATCATGGCGCGGCTGGAACCTGAACTACTCGTGGATATACGTTGGTGAACGCTACAACCAGCAGGAGAACATCCGTTACAACTACACCCAGCCATGGTACACCTCCGACATCTCGGTCAGCAAGGACTTGAAAATCAAGAAGGTCTCACTCCGTGCCATGGCCGAGATCAACAACCTGTTCAGCCAGGATTACGACGTGATCATCAACTACCCCATGCCGAAGCGGAATTACAGACTCACCATAGTCGCCGAGATATGAACAAGAAATCCATATATACAATCATGACTTTACTGATGGCAACAGCCGTGGGAGGCTGCCGCCATGACGAGCTGGTCGTGCCCACCGAGTACGACATCATCAACGACACACCGGACCCCGCCACAAAGATCAGGGGATTCTATCTGGTCAACGAGGGGAACATGGGGTCCAACAAATGCACCCTGGACTATTTCGATTATTTCACCGGACTGTATGCCCGCAACTTCTACGCCGAACGCAACCCGACCGTGATCAAGGAACTGGGCGACGTGGGCAACGACATCGGAATATATGGCTCCAAGCTCTACGTTGTGGTGAACTGCTCGCACAAGGTGGAGGTGCTGGACAGCCGTACCGGGATAAGGCTGGGGCAGGTGGACATACCCAACTGCCGCTATGTCAGGTTTTACCGTGGCAAGGCCTATGTCAGCTCGTACGTCGGCCCCGTGCTGATCGATCCCGATGCCCCCAAGGGCGCGGTATATGAGGTGGACACCACTTCACTGCGCGTCACCCGCAAGGTTTCCGTAGGCTACCAGCCCGAGGAGATGGAAGTGGTCGACGATTATATGTATGTCGCCAATTCCGGAGGTTACCGAGTGCCGAATTACGACAACACCGTCTCCGTGATCCAGATGGTGGACTTCAAGCAGGTGCAGCAGATTCCCGTCGGCATCAACCTGCACCGGCTCAGAAAGGACAGATACAACAAACTATGGGTCACGTCGCGCGGGGACTACCAGAGCCGTCCGTCGCGTCTGTATGTGCTGGACAAGCGCAAGGGATACAACCAGATGGTGGTGACCGACACGCTTCCTTTCGGTGTGTCGAACATGGCCATCCGTGGAGACTCCCTGTATTTCTACTCCACCGAATGGAACAACTACACTCAGTCCAACACAATCACATACGGAATAGTGGACGTCCGTACCAAGAAACTTGTGTCTGACAATTTCATAACCGACGGGACTGAAAAGGAGATCACCATTCCATACGGAATAGCCATCCATCCCGAGACCGGCGACATCCTGGTGACCGATGCCAAGAATTACGTATCGTCCGGAACCCTCTATTGCTTCGACTCCAAGGGGCGCAGGAAATGGAGTGTCCGCACAGGCGATATCCCGGCACATATGACTTTCCTGAAACGCAACGACAATGAATAGACTGCTCTGCTCCATACTTACAGTCCTGCTTCTGTCAGCATGCACCAGCGATATACCGATGGTGAATCTGGGTATAGACGATACCTATTATGCGTACCGCATGAAGAAACTCGCGCTTGCCTCGGCCCTTACAGGCCGCGAGTATCGGTGGACCCTTACCTCCCCTGACGGAACAGTAAGGGAGGTGTCCTCGGATTCCGAATATATATTCATGGAAGCCGACGAGGGAGTGTACCGAATGACTTTCGACATCATCGACCCCGATACCCCTTACCACCATGAATTCACCGTCAACGTGATCCACGAGGAAGTGGAGTACAGCCCATGGATCACCAGGGTTTATGAATACTGCCCCGCTCCGGGTCAGTTCGTCAACGAGATGCCGCAGTATGAGAAGGGCGACACCTACGCCGACATCCTGCAGAAATGCGAGGAATCCATCAGCGGCAAGAACGACGTGATGATCTCGCTTGGCGGCTACGGGGGCTATGTCACTTTCGGTTTCGACCATACGGTGGTGAATAAGCCGGGAGAATATGACTTCCGAATATGGGGCAATGCTTTCTACGAACTTTTGAATCCGGACGAAAAGGGAGGCTCGGCCGAGCCGGGAATAGTCATGGTCAGCTACGACGCGAATATGAACGGGCTGCCCGATGACCCATGGTATGAACTTGCCGGCAGCGAATACCACAAACCGGAGACCATGCACGACTACACCTTGACTTACTCACGCCCTGATCCCTCCCGGAATCCCGTACCGGATTACGATTATCCCTACCTCACTGACTTACATTATATCCCTTGGCGCGATTCGGAGGGTAATACAGGCTATATGCCGAAAAACTCCTTCCATGTTCAGGATTATTATCCCAAATGGGTGGATCAGGATGAACTGACCTTCTCCGGATCCTGTCTGCAGCCCAATGCAGTGGACATCAGCGGCGAGGGAACATACTACATCCTATACAGCTATGACTGGGGATATGTGGACAACCATCCCAACGATTATGGGGACCTGAACTCGTTCGACATCGGGTGGACCGTGGACCGGAACGGCAATCCGGTCCACCTGCCCGGTGTGGACTTCATTCGCGTCTACACCGGATTGAACCAGTACTGCGGATGGCTCGGCGAGACTTCCACGGAGATCTGCCGCGCCCAGGACCTCCATATCCCCGATCCCGCCACGATTATCCCCGATGACCCGCTTGTTGACCAATACACTAAACCTAATGAATAATGATGACCAAAACAACAATAAAACTACAGTAAAACATGAAGAAATCCTTACTATTATCAGGCATCGCGCTAATCGCAGTATGCAGCGTGATGCAAGCCACCAAGGTCGACTTCCAAAGCATCAGGCATTGGGCGGGCACAGGCGATAAGAAAGCCGCGCTCATCATCCAGTTCAATGACGGCAAGGACGAAGTCGGGTATGTCTGGGGCTACCGTTGGGACGGTACCGCTTCAGGTGAGGACATGGTTCGTGCCGTAGCACGCGCCAGCCGGTCACTTACGGCACTTGTCCAGTACACCGGGTCGATGGGAAGCACTCTTGACGGCGTAGGCCTCAGTCAGGACAGAGTCCATCTGTCACATCTGGAATATGATTTCCAGAGTGCCGCAGTAGAGGGACAGGTATCTTTCGGGTACTTCGAGCCAAACACTATGATGGGTCAGACCACCGCTCCCGGGAATTCGACTCCTCAACTCATCCAGAACGCGATCGAGGCATCCCGCACCACAGGTATCATTGAACATCCGTTGAACGCCCGCCGTTATGGATACCCTGCCTACGACTATGACTTCTGGAAACTCTCGCAGGATTATCGCGAGGATCCGGAACTTCACTGGCAGGCCGGCTGGTACGACGGATATTGGAGCTACTGGCTGTGCGATACCGACACGGACCTGTCCGATGCCTCTTACTCCGGACTTGGAATGTCGTCCGCGCAACTGGCCGACGGCAGCGTAAACCTTTGGAACTACAATCCCGATATGTCGCAATACGGCTCGGCGCCCGATCCATGCGAGAATCTCGATTATGAGATGGCTGCATTCGATGAGTCCATGTCGGAACCGACACCCGATACATACGCTGTGGATTTCGACAAGATCAAATGCTGGTACGGCAGCGGTGAGAAATACGCCGCGCTTGTCATCAAGTTCAACGACGGAAAGAATCCCGACAACCTGGTAATGGGATATCGCTGGAGCGGCGGATGGGACGATTCCGTCAGCACGATGCTCCACAACGTGTTTAACGGCAACAAGACATTCCATGTTACATGGGATAACAACACTATAACATCTATTGGATTCGATTCTGATGGCAATGGCACTGTTGACGGACACGAACACAACGAAGCGACAGGAACATGGCACGTCTATGCGGATTATGCGAACGAGTCCGAGACCTATGAAGTCCCAATGGGATCCTTTGTCAATCCAAGAGCCGTGATGATCCTGACACGCACTCCGGAAAACGCGACCCCCGACTTCACTGCTGACGATCCGGTCTATCTGAACGAACATGGCTTATCTGACAACATCACTTCGGTAGTAAATCTGACGACATCGGTTCCATCGGTAGTCGTATCTGCCGACGGTCATGTTATCCTGAGCAACTGTGCCGGATACGATTTCTCCATCATGGATATCTCTGGCAAAACCATTTCCTGTTTCTCATGCGACAGCGATTTCATGACATTCAATCCATCCGCAGGACGTGGCCTTTATGTGATTCACGGAACATCCGGAAATAACACAATAACAACAAAATACTTAGTAAAATGAAAAAAATCTGTTTGTTTCTCGCGGCATTCTGCGTGCTGACACTCGGGGCAACCATCCTCAAGCCAGAGTTTCAGCATAGGAATTATCCGCGAACGGTCCAGGGTACGGACTATCGTTCTACCCTGCCGGAAGATATACGGAAAGCCGCTGCCAAAAGCGACTATCCCGAAGATCCGGGCGATCTGGCTGTGCCTGACGGCGACTTCACCTTCGACATGATTGAAAACTGGACAGGCGAGGGTGCCAACAAGGCGGCCCTTGTGATTCAATGGAATGACTCCAAGGAGAAGAACGCCTTGGTATTCGGCTACCGCTGGAACGGCCAGGCCACCGGCGCCGACATGATCCGCGCCGTCGTTGCGGCCAATCCACAGCTGTACGGACTCATCCAGTACACCAATGTCAGTTCCCCTACCGACCCCAACGGAGGCTATACCATCAACGGTTTCGGATGGGACGCGGACGGTGACGGTGACATTGCCCTGATCGACACCGGAAACGGGAATCAGATCTATGAGTCCGAGACCGGACTGTTCATACATCCCCGTGGCTATGTCCCCGGCCAGGGTGGCTCCTCCGATTATGACTATGACAACTGGAAAGCCCGCGACACCGATGATTTCTGGGGAGCCGGATGGTATCTGAGCTACTGGAGCTACTGGGTCAAGGAAAGCGAGGAGTCCACATTCGGTTATTCCGGATGGGGTGCTTCGGGCCGTGTACTTCAGGACGGAAGCTGGGACGGATGGAATTTCGCCGTTGGCATGATGGCCAGTGACTGGAAATCTTTCAAGGCCGCTCCCGCACCCATTCCGGATAATGCAAAAACCGAGTTCAAGATCAACGGCATCTATTATGAACTTAAGAACTTCCAGAACAAAACTGTCGCCGTAACCGCACCTCGGGAAATGGAAAGCGAGACGCTTACCTCCTACGACGGCGAGGTGACGATTCCCGCCACCTTCGTTGACGGAGAGTTCACCTACAACGTCACTTCAATCGATGCAGAGGCGTTCAAGAACAGCACGGTCACATCCGTAACGATGCCCAAAAGCGTGACCGGCATCGGCAAGAGTGCGTTTGAGTCATCAACGCTCGCCACACTTGCCGTAAAAGATGGAGAGGACATCATCTCTTCAGGGACCAACCGTTTCGACCATGTGACGAAACTGGGAGATGCCGCTTTCAAGGGATGTGGTTCCTTCAAGGACATCTTCTACCCCGCATCAGTCAAGAACATAGGAGCATCCCTGTATGAGGGCACGGCTGTGGAGACCGTCAATCTCCCCTCCTTCATTGAGAATGTCGGCGAGAGCGCATTTGCCGGATGTGACGCACTGAAGACGGTGACACTTCCCAAGAGTCTGAAAGGCCTTGGTGCAAAAGCTTTTGCCGGATGTGACGCACTGACTATGGTGAAGTGCGTATCGACAGCTCCGCTCCAGATTACAGACGACACATTCAGTGCCACGGCTTACCAGAACGCCGCGCTGAATGTTCCCAACGGTTATTCGGACGTTTACAAGAACGCCACTGGCTGGGGTAACTTCATTAAGTTCGATGAGTTCACCCTCAGCGTGGATGTCAACGACCGCTTCGTGATGAAAGGCGTATCCTATCGCGTCACATCGATGGGCGAAGGAGCAAACAATGTTTGCGTAACCTATATGCCTATCGAGGGTGCATCCAACCGTACCAACCTTAAGGAAGCCAACAAGGCATACACCGGAGACATTGTCGTGCCGGATGCCGTGACATTCCAGAACATCAACTTCAATGTTACCGCTGTAAACGACAGCGCCTTCTTCGAGGCTGCCGGAATTACTTCACTCTCGCTGCCCGATGCCATTACCGCAATCGGCAAGAATGTATGCTATGACTGCACGGGAATGACAGCCATCAAGTTCCCGGCGAACCTCAAGTCACTTGGAGATTACGCACTGGCCTATACCAAGATTCAGGAAGCCGTACTGCCGGAAGGTTTCGAGACCGTGGGTGTACGCGCGTTCATGTCATGTTCGGCGCTGAAGTCAGTCTCGCTTCCCTCAACGCTTAAAGCCATCAGCGACTATGGATTCTATGGTTGCGGTCTGGAACAGGTCAACATACCTGATGGTGTTACGGGACTTGGGACAAATGTCTTCCAGAGCAACAAGAGCCTCAAGACTGTCAAACTTCCTGGGAACATCATCGCTATCCCGAACTATTTCTTCTCCGACTGCTCCGCTTTGGAGAATGTCGATATCCCGGAATCCGTCACGGAATTAAAATCTGCCGTATTCAGGAATTGCTCGAATCTTAAAATCGACATTCCATCCGGAATCAGCAAGATGGGATCTGAAGTGTTCAGCGGATGCTCTTCACTGGAAACAATGACTGTCCCCGCTTCCATCAAAGCGATTCCAACCTCGCTTTTCAACAACTGCAAGTCGCTCACAACAGTTACAATGGCTCCGGACGTGACGACCTTTGGAGCAAATCTGTTCAGCGGTTGCACCTCCCTCAGGGAACTGCGATTCTCCGATTCTCAGACCTCCAAGACTACTGTGGCACCCAAGGACGCTACCGCGGCCACTACGGTGTCTTTGCCATCCACGCTGACTGAGATTGGTAAATACTGCTTCAACAAGTGTACCTCAATCAATGGATTCAACCTACCCGACGGGCTGCTGAAAATCGGTGAATATGCCTTTGCCGACAACGCAAGCCTGACAGACATCCGCATTCCTGAGACGGTTACATCCATCGGTGCGTATGCCTTCCGCAGTACGGGGCTGACATATCTTGTAATTCCCGCCAGCGTTACCAGCATGGGCAACTACCTCGCACAGCATTGCACCGGTATTAAATTCTACATATGTAATCCCAAGCCCGGTTCATGCTCCGGTACAACTTTCAGCCCCAGCGGCTATAACGGCACCTCGACTCTGGTAGTCCCCACAGGTAGCCAGGCTGCCTATCAGGCTGCAAACTACTGGAAAAAGAACACAATCGTGTCCCCTGCCGTCACTTCGCTGACTATCGGCCAGGATATAGTATCCTCTGCATCGCAGGGACTCACCACTCTGGAGATTCCGTTCGCGTTCGGTTTCGACATGGAGAATCTTCCCGAGCAGTTCGTCGCCGCCAACAATCAGGTTGCAGCGAATGCTTCCGAGATGAGTCTTAGCTACAAGGTTGACGAATCATCGGATATTCAGAAGGCAAATCTGATTTGCGTGGATGGCAAGTTGATTGCCGCAGACCTGCCCTTGGCCAAGAACACTGTATATACTGCCCAGGTTTCTGCCACAATGTCGGATAATTCCAATCTAACGTCATCCGAATTCCCCATCAGCCGTGGAGCCACTGCCATTCCTGACAAGATCAAGGTGTGGTACGGCGAAGGACCTGACCATATACAGGTCATGATGCGCTTCAACGACGGTAAGGGTGTGGAGAACATCACCGCCGGTGTCCGTTTCACCGCTCCCGCATCCGTACAGTCCATAATGGAGACTCTCGTCACCAACGACCGCCGTTTCTACGCCTTGAAGATGAATGATGAATTCATCGGATATGGCTTCGACCTGAACGGCGACAATGTAATCGGTCTTACTGCCGACTCCGAGCTCAGCGGCGAGAACGGTGTGTTCACGTCATCCTCCGATGCTGTGGCCACACCAAGCCAGGAATACGACCACTGGGCCCAGAATTCCGGCAACAATGTCTGGAAGGCATTCCGTGGCGAGGACTTCGGCCAGGAGTTCACGCCCTGCGAGTCAGTTCAGGCCAACGATCTTCTGCTTCTGGATTTTACCGACGCTGAAACTCCGCAAACTATCAGTTACGTCACATACCTGGAGGATGCAGCCACTGTCGGTGCTTGGATTCCGGAAGGAATGAGCATTGCAATGGCCGACGAGGCCTATGTTCCCGTACTGATCAATGTAGGCGCAGGCAATGCGCTGAGTTCCCTGAGTTGGAAATATCTGGATGCAGAAGGAAATTCCAACACGAAAATTATATCCAAAGCGCAATTGACAAATCCCTCCAAGGGCAATACGCAGGCGAAACTGACTTTCGGAAACAACATTGGTGACGCATATCTCAGCGTCAGACCCAATCTGAAATCCGGAAAAGTGGACTACACCAATCCCGTCAAAGTGGAGGTAAGCGCACCGGTAATTCCAATCACCGCTATCGCTTATTCCTACGGCGAGAACGGCTACGATGCCCATTTCACCGAGGCATTCCAGCCCGAACTGGTGATTACTCCTGCCAACGCCACTTACACCAAACTGACGTACACCACGAGCGACAAGTCCATCGCATCGGTGGCCAATACCGGTAAAGTTACCTGCGCTCGCAAGGAGGGAACAGCAACGATTGCTGCTACCTATGACTTCAATCCTGAAGTCACTGCGCAGTTCACGGCAAATGTGGCATGGCGCAATCCAGTACAGAAGATTGATATAGAGGGCGTGGACGGTGATGTGATCACCCTCAACCCCAAGCATCTGATCGGCTTGATTGGCAAGTTTACACCGGAGAATGCCGACATCAAGGATTTCGACGTTACTCTTGAAGATGCCGGAAGCACGGCCGATAAGAGCACACTGATTGCCTCGATGTACAAAGTGAACTACTGGGATGAGAATAACAACCGCCTGAACTTCGCCGAACTGAGCGGACACCATGCAGGTGAATGTAAACTAGTGTTGAAGGCCAAAGACGGTTCCAACTACACCCGCGAGTACACCGTCAAGGTCGTTGACCAGGACCGTACACCTCTCGCTCCCGACACCTATCTGGACGGCACCATCATCCTGAACGAGGAATGGTTCGGGCATACCAACGGTGGCATGAATTTCCTGACCAAGGACAAGAACATAATGTACCAGGTTTACGAGCGTGAGAATCCGGGCATGTCCTTCGGCTGCACCTCGCAGTACGGTACGATATGGAACGACAAGCTCCTGATCGCCTCCAAGCAGGCTTCAGACGGCGGTGACCCCCTGCCCGGCGGTGGCCGTCTGGTTGTGGCAGATGCCAAGACATTCAAGCGCATCGGCAGCATCGACGACATCAAGCTCGAATCCGAGTCGCGCAGTGGCGACGGCCGTGCAATTGCCGGTGCCACACCCGACAAGATCTATATGGGTACACACCAGGGAATCTATGTGATCGACCTCAACGAGATCAAGGTTACAGGCAAGATCGGCGACGACGGCACAAGCAGCGATGACCTGTACGCAGGTCAGATCGGCGATATGGTCAATGCCGGAAAGCATGTCTTTGCAATCAAGCAGAACACCGGCGTGTTCATCATTGATGTTGACACCGATCAGGTTGTCAAGACCATCAGCGACGCCAACGTACAGGGCATCACCGTCAGTGCGGATGGCAATGTCTGGGTAGCGACGCTGACCGAAGACAAGAAGGCCTCGAAATTCGTATGTATTGATCCCGTCACCCTTGAAGAAAACGCTGACCAAAGCGTTCTGATGCCGGAATCCATCGGTATGGTTTCCTGCGGATGGGGCGCATGGCGCACCACACAGTTCTTTGGCTGCAACAGCAAGAATGTCCTGTGGTTCTCGCCGGGAAGCAGTATATCCAACGGAGGTGACGGACGGTTCTACTGCTGGGAGATCGGCACTGATCCTACTGACCTGAAACCTGTGTTCAGCCTCTCGGATCCCGTATTGCCTGGTCATAACAAGACGGTAGCCCAGGCCACCTACGGGACGTCGCGTTTCGATGACCGTACCGGCGAGCTTATCGTCATGACCACTGAGTACAAGGCATCAGGACACTACCGTTACAACTGGACGCACTTTGTTGATCCCGCAACCGGCAAGATCAACAAGACAATCAAGCTTGAGCCTTACTATTGGTTCCAGTCGATGCCCATCTTCCCTGACAAGGAAGATGCACGTCTTGCCGAGGACTTCAAGGGCCTGGAGATTGCAATCGATGAATCCAACCCGACATCGCAGCCCGTCGCCACTCTCGACCTGCGTTCGGTAGTAAGCGACCCCGACAACAACGATGCCCACATCCGGTTCTCGCTTCCTCAGGCTACCGCCCTGGACAATGCAGAGAACATCAACCTTTCCACCGACCTGAACGACGGTATCCTTACCGTACGCCCGTCTGGCTTAGGCGCAGCCACAGCTCTGGTAAACGCCACTTCCAACGGACGTACCGTCACGCTTTCCATTCCTGTGACAGCCAAGGTTTCCACAGGCATCAATGAAATCAGCAATGGCAAATCCATCAGACTCATCGCCAACCGTCTGCACATCAACGGTTATTGCGGGTCATCCTTCAGTCTCTACGACGTCAACGGCATAGAACTGAACCGGTTTGATGTTGACTCTGATGATTTTGTCGCTGCATTTAGCCTCGGAAACGGAGTATATCTACTCAGAAGCGACAACGCTTCATTCAAGTTCGTGGTGCGCTGATATGAGAACATCGATATTAACCCTTATCGCCGCGGCCGGGATCGTGATTCCGGCTGCGGCCGACACCAAGGAATACACCGACGGTGTATTCATGGTCAACGAGGACTGGTATGGCCATCAGAACTCCACAGTCAACTGGATCTCCGATGACTGGGAATGGGACTACCGGGTGTTCCAGCAGGCGAATCCCGGCAAGGAGCTCGGCTGCACCAATCAGTATGGACAGATATACGGCGGCAAGTTCTATTTGATAGCCAAGCAGGAGAAGGACCCGGGTGCAGCCACCAAGGGAGGACGAATCACTATGGCCGACGCCCGCACCATGGAGTGTCTGTTCCAAAGCGACCTGATCGACCCCTCCGGCACTCAATGTGACGGCCGAGGCTGCCTGGGAGTGGATGAGCACAAGCTCTACATCTCCACCAGCAACGGCGTGTGGATCTTCGATACGGACAACTATAAAGTGACCGGCATGGTGAAGGGTACCGCCAATCCGAACGGAACCGATGGGAAACCGAACACCGACCCTACCGGATCGCTCTATCATGGTCAGTGCGGCTCGATGGTCCGCGTCAACGACCGCGTGTTCGTGGCCCATCAGTCGGAAGGTCTTCTTGTGGTGGACCCCTACACCGACACCGTGACCGACACCATAGGCATGCAGCCAATCTACGACCTGCTCCCCGAACCGGAATCAGGCAAGAAGAAGAAAATGCCCGGTATCGGATCGGTAGTCCTGGCCAAAGAAGGTTCGCTATGGGTCAGCGTGGCACGAGACATACAGGGTACAGGAGCCACACTCCCCTACCTGATGCGGATTGATCCCGCAACGCTGGAATATAAGGTCATCGATGTTCCCCAGGAGTTCTATCCGCCAGCCAACAGCTGGTACGCATGGACTCCGGACGGTTTCAGTGCCTCGGTACGCGAGAACGTCCTCTATTGGAACGGTGGCCCGAACTCCTGGTTCTCCAATTCCAAAGTGTTTAAATACGACATCGATTCGGGGGAGTTCTCGCTGATCATCGACCTTGACAAAGAGGCTGAGGAACAAGGACTGGACAACAGGACCAGCTGGCATCTGTACGGGTGCTCCATGCGGCCGCATCCTGTCACCGACCGGCTCTACCTGTCGCTGTTCCATCATTTCCAGGACCCCACCTACAAACTGAGGGTCACTGACTGTGACGGAGTGACGCTGAAGGAAGTGGACATGATTACCAACTACTGGTTTCCGTCACTTCCCGTGTTCCCGGACAACTGCGCTCCAGAGGTACACGATCCCGGGGTGGTTGCGCTTGAAGGATCCGGACCCTGGACAATCCCGATGACGGGAGTATTCACCGATGACGATTCCATGGAGGCGGCGATTGTAAAGACAGTGACAGCCGTAAGCAATCCCGATGTATTCAGCGCTAAAATCGTGAACGGCGACCTCGTGGTCACCCCCGTTGACCTGTCAGGCATATCGACCGGAACCATTGACATCAAGGCCAACAGCAACGGACTGATTGCCGACCTGACCCTCACGGTGCAATTCCCGTCGTCCGGAATCAATGGCTCTGTATCTGAAGATTCCAAGGAACAGTATTACTCTTTGGATGGAACAATCCTGCCTGGGCGTCCCGATAAAGCGGGAGTGTACGTCCTCCGCAAAGGCTCACGAACTCATAAGATCTTTATAAAATAGTTTTTCTAAGACTGGTATTATTTATAATATTGTTTTCTCTTGTAAGCAAGGGTGTGTCATAATCAGATTGATTTGGCACACCCTTCATTTCATCTGGATTCCATACCGTTCATGGTAGCAGCAGCGACAGGAGGTAGTCCCAGACAGCCGGGAGACCTACCACCAGGAGGGATAGGATGACGGTGGCCTTGGCCCAGTGTTCCTTGCGGACCTGCATCACCGGCACCAGACGGTGGATCATATATATGGTCCATAACGGCAGGAACACCGTAACCGGCCCGAACACAGGCAGCACGTTACCTATTATCCTGAATATGGCCAGGGTGGTGAAGCACAGCATCATGGCGTTGCGGCCGAACGGAGAGTCAAGGTTCTTCCTCCCCTTCTCGTCCAGCATCGGAGCAGCCAAGAGCGGAAGCAGAAAATAGCCGAAGAAATATGACGCGAATGTAACGACCGTATCGATGGTCAGTTGCAGTCCGCTGCTTTCGGGATCATAGAACATCGCCGCGAATGTGGACAGTGCCGCGAACGACACCATCGGCACAAAGCACACCGCACCCACACGTTCCGGCTTGAGACGCGTACGTTTCAACGCCTTCCAGCCGGTGACGGGCCCGAACATGACGCGCAGCAACGCGCTGAAAGGCGACAGCGACTTTCTGGAGGAAGACACCTGGTCGGTATCCTCCATGTCGCCGTCTTCATCAATATTTTCCTCGTTGTAGATATACTCCGGATCCTCCTGCCCGTAAGCCAGCGGCAAGTCATCCTCGTCCTCCAACTGATATAATGGTTTTTCCTCGTTCATTTCCTCTTAAACGGCAAAAACCGCCCCATAATTATCAATCCGGTGTTAAAAAACACCCGAATCAGCATGATAAAATCATAATTTAGGCAATGGAGTCGTACATTTGTACGACTTCGTTATTTGTCGAACATGCCTCGGATTTCTTTGTCGAAATCGGAGTCGATTTGCTGGGTTGGATTGAAAAGATCGTATTCGGCTTCTGCTTTAACTTTGGCCTGGACTGCTGAGATACTGCCGTGATTGGGAAGAATCTTATAGTCATTAAAAGTCAAGAATTTGTTGACACTTGCGGCAAACTGTTCCATATTGAATACGTTGCCACGTTCAATCTGTCCCTCAATATAGTCGAAATAGGATGTGACGGTGCGTTCAAGAGAACGGATTTCCTTCTCCGAAAGATAATTCTTGGCAATGGAAACATCTGATTTAAGAATGCGACCATCGGGAGCGTACTTCCAGGTGGTTAATCCCATGTGCGGCTTTGTATGGTCAGCTCCGGCATGAATGATTTCTGCAGCAGTATGGCCGGTGATAGCGTAGTGAAACCGATTCTGTACCATTGCGTAAAATTCCCTTGTCGTTGGAGACAAACGGTCATAATCTATGCTGCACTCAGCATAGATATCCGTTATTTGCTGCCAGATACGACGCTCGCTGGCGCGAATGGAACGTACCCGCTCTAAGAGTTCACGGAAGTAGTCACGTCCGAAAACCCCATTGCCTTGCTTCAGACGGTCATCATCGAGTACAAAGCCCTTACGGATGAATTCATTAAGAATCCGTGTGGCCCATTGGCGAAAAAGCGTGGCTCTACGACTATTCACGCGATATCCTACACTTATTATGGCATCGAGATTATAGAAAGTTCTTTCTCGCTCTACCTGACGATTACCTTCAGTTTGAACCGTTCGAATTTTTCGAATAGTTGAATCCTCTGTCAACTCACCGGATGAATATATTTCTTTTAGGTGATAGTTAATGGTGTTGACTTCGATTCCGAAGAGTCCAGCCATAGACTTTTGTGTCAGAAATATTGTTTCTTCCTGAACAATTGCCTGCACCGAACCTGAATTATCGGGGAGATTATATAATATGAACTGTATTTCCTTTGCCATAGTTATCAGTTATTGAATTTGAGAGACTTGAGTTGAACTAATATCTCAGATTTCGGATGATGGGTCTCAACAGAACCTCTACATCTTCGGAACTATATAATAGTTTTTCCTCGTTCATTTTCCTGAGGATGTAAAACCACCTAATTATCAACGTCCCATGAAAAACAAACCTGTCCCATTCCCTAGACATCACTATTGGATGATCTGGACCTTCATATTTAGGTTCAAGGCTTTGGCTATCTTATCAAGCATCTTCTTTTTGTCGGCAGTGGAACTATGGGTCAGAATCATCCAACCGTTGCCTACATCGTGCTGAGCATGACCATATTTCTTATCACGGGTATTGGAAATGATCGGAATCTTGCAGAATTTCACTCCGAGAGGACGCACACGGTCAATGCCAATAGCAAGCAAGGTGTCTATGAACGTATCACTGGCCTTTGGATGTGCAATTACACGCCCATCCGGCAACGTGACACGGAGTCCCGTTTTAGGAGCGATCTCACCCTTTCCAACATTACGCGAGCCATAAGACCTATGCGGAACTTCCGGATCCGGCTTGATCTCCACCACATCATCAAGATTGGCCAGAAGTTTACGCTTACGCGACAGACTGACCTTTAACGGCGTGCCGGGAATATAATCGACCACCAAAACAAGTTCACGTTCAACCTGTGAGAGTACAGGTTCGATATTTTTTGTCACCACCGGAAGCACCTCGTTTTTAATAAGTCGTTCCTCTTCGGCTTCAAGCTGCCGCTCTTGTTTCTCAGTCCATTCCATACCGAATTCCTGCGAAAGTCGGCGAAGTTCATAAAGTTTGCTTAGTTTACTCATGGCATAAAGTAGATATACGTTTTATTGGCTGTATATTAATCACAAAATTACATAAATTTTCTCAACATTCCAATGATATACGGATATATTCGAGTCAGTTCAGACAAGCAGACTGTCGAAAACCAGCGCTTCGAGATAAATAATTTCTGTAAGCGCGAGAACCTGGCCATTGACGGCTGGATTGAAGAAACCATATCGGGCACCAAAGCCTATAATAAGCGTCAACTGGGCGTGCTGTTGAAACGTATTCAGAAAGATGACTTAATCATCTGTGCTGAGCTTTCACGCCTCGGTCGAAATCTCTTTATGATAATGGAGATACTGAATATCTGCATGACAAAAGAGGCAAAAGTGTGGACAATCAAGGATAACTATCGCCTCGGTGATGATATCCAATCGAAGGTGCTTGCATTTGCCTTTGGACTATCTGCCGAAATTGAGCGCAACCTTATTTCTCAGCGCACAAAAGAGGCCCTGGCACGAAAGAAAGCTGAAGGCGTAACCCTCGGTCGCCCCAAAGGTCGTAAGAGTTCTCCGGACAAATATAAGCTTAGTGGGAAAGAAACCCTCATTCGCGGATTGCTTAATGAGGACGTGTCAAAACGAAAAATCGCAAAGATATGCAAGGTTGATAGAAATACCCTTGCTCGATTCATCAAACTGATGGAAGAAAAATGAGCGATTTCGTGCGGCACAACGCCGTCACCACCGATTTTGCCACCTCCGACTCATGGGTAATCCTATCGCCCATCGAACAGAGCATCAAACGCAAAATCGAAGCGGTAGGTGTTCCTCTTAAGGATTGGGACATTCAGATCAACTACGGAATCAAGACGGGATATAACGAAGCGTTTATAATCACGACAGAGAAACGTGATGAAATTCTATATAATTGCGCTGATGAGGATGAGCGAAGGAGAACGGATGAACTTATTCGACCAATTCTTCGTGGCCGTGACATAAAGCGTTACGGCTACGATTGGGCGAACCTGTGGCTAATAAATACTCACAATGGTATCAGAGGGAAACTCGACCGCATACACATTGAGGATTATCCTGCTGTTAAAGCCCATCTTGACCAATACTGGGATAAAATCTCTACAAGAGCAGATAAAGGAGACACCCCCTACAACCTCCGCAACTGCGCTTATTTGGACGATTTCAATAAACCACAAATTGTGTGGCTCGAACTGACCGATCTTCCCAAATTTTCTTATGTTGAAAATATGATGTCTCTTAACACCGTTTTCTTCATGACTGGAGAAAATTTAAAACATGTACTTGGGCAACTCAATTCAAAACTCATTACGTGGTATTTTCATAAGTGCCTGGGTGCCAGATCTGGGGTAGGTACAAATAGATGGCTAAAATATACTATTGAACAACTTCCATTAGCTCCATTTGCACGCTCATTTAGCGAATTAATTGATGATTATCCTTTACAAAAGGATGTTTGTATTGATGTCGCTGTATGCAATTTGTTTGGACTGAATCAAGATGAACAGTTTATAATATTTAATCAAGATTAGGACGATTTTTCGTAAGCATTAACTGAACTACACCTTTTG